>OIYR01000672.1_pt1 | contig 18645 bp, 17 predicted proteins | sample 1588221 | NCBI WGS metagenome assembly OIYR01 (sample SAMN03283292) | human gut metagenome | biome: human-associated habitat; material: feces | host: Homo sapiens | place: Peru | collected 2012 | reverse complement strand
TAATAATTACATTTTAACTGAAACGAATTTACACACAAAAATGGACTTGACTATTTTTTGAGGGATAAATGGGCGAAATGAGCCAGATAAGAAAGAGAAAATTGCAAAGTTAGAACAGAAAATAATATAACTTAATCAATAGAGGAATATTCACTCTTCATCAAGTCTTTCACCGCAATTATGGCAGATATACTGCGAGTCCGAGTTAAAATTCAATAATTTCCGGCAATGTGGACATCTAAGGAAAATAAAAGCGAAAATCAAATCACATACAAAAAGAAATGTTGCGGTAATACTTATAAAATGCCTGATGGCAATTAAATCTGCAAGAAAAGTCCGGGTATAATCGAAATTTAACATAGACATAAAACATGGAATATATGTAATAATGTATGTCAATATATACAGGTAAAATATGATGTGTAGAATTATTCTGTATATTTTTCGGATTATTCTAGGCTTCATTAATTATCTATCCCCCAAGTTAAATCAAACAAATATTATTTCCTAAATATAACCTGTATATGTAAAATTGAATATCAGCATCATGTAAAAGAATTGTAAAAATTATCTATAATGTAAAATTGCTTATATAGTAATATTTGGCGTATATAATTAGTAAAATATGGCGCATGTAGTAATGCAGGGGTTGCTATAGCCTATACCTATAGCCGGATATTAATATCTAGTATAAGCTCAATCCCCATATTATAACGTCCTTCTATTGACTTTAATCACATTATAAATTATACTAATCCCACTAAGTAACTATGAATTAAAGCTTATACCTGATAACAATAATTAATATAATAATAAATCAATTAATGTTAACTAAAGAAACATTTTTACAAAAATATATAAAAACCAGGTATAAAAGTTCAAAAAAGGTTTTAGAAAGGCGTGGGATTATGAAAAATATATTGTGCTTTGGAGATTCTAATACATATGGCTATATACCAGATAAAAGCGGGAGATTTCCTTGGGGAGTGAGATGGACCAGTATATTGACGGAGAGGCTTGGACAAGACTATAATGTTATTGAAGAAGGTCTGTGTGGAAGAACTACGATATTTGATGACCCATTCCGTCCGGGACGTAATGGCAGTGAAAGCTTTCAGGCAATCCTGGAGAGCCACAATCCTCTCAATCTTATAATAATAATGCTGGGAACTAATGACTGCAAAACTGTCTATGGTGCAACAGCCGGAATTATCGGCAAAGGTGTGGAGAGCCTTTTAGAGCAGATTAAGCAGCATAGCCCTAAGAGCGGGGTATTGCTTATATCGCCTATTTATCTCGGTGAGAGAGTATATGAGGAAGGATTTGACGTGGAATTTTCCAAGGAATCAATACAGGTATCGAAAGATCTTGAAAATGTATATGAAAAAATCGCTGATAAGTGGAATATACATTTCTTGAGAGCGCAGGATTATGCCTCATGCAGTGAGACTGATCAGGAGCATCTGAACGCAGACGGACATAAAAAGTTGGGAGATGCTATATACAGATGTGTAAGTCAGATTATTTAAAGAAGATAGGTAATAGAGCAGCATTAATCATGGCAGTTGGTGCTAGTGTCATTCTGACAGCCTGCGGTGGTAAACAGGCGCAGGTTGGTGTCAGCGGACAGGGTACGACAGCAAATGTGACACAGACCATTACAGAAACTACAGAGGAGTCTTCTACGGAGCCAGTTACAGAGCTGGTTACAGCAGGACAGCCTACGACAGAAGCGGTAACAGAGCCAGCAACAGAAGCAGCAACAGAGCCGATGACGGAAGCACCAACACAGCCAGCTACAGAAGCACCAACACAGCCAGCGAAAACTGTTATCTGTCTTGACCCGGGACATGGAGGGGAAAGTCAGGGAACACATTATGTATATGATGATGTAGAGATAGAGGAGAAAAATCTCAATTATTACATTGCACTTCGTCTAAAAAAATATCTTGAACAATATGACAACATTGAGGTAGTCATAGATCGCGGTGAGAATGAGGATCCAAGTTTTGAAACAAGAATAGCATTTGCTAAAGAAAATAACGCGGATTACATTGTTTCACTTCATAATAACAGCAAGAGTCGTGATGACATAGAACCATCAGGCTGCATGGCAATCACTACATGCAGTCATTATCAGGCTGAATCGGCAGTCAATGATGATGTGTACGGCGCATCAAGACAGCTTGCATTGTCTATTCTTTCACAGCTTAAAAACACGGGACTTACAATAACAACAGACTGGAATGCCAATAAGACTAACGGAATCCTGCAAAGAGTCGGCGCTGGAGCGTATCCGGATGGCTCAGAGTGCGATTATTATGGTCTTATAAGAAATGCTACATATGCAGGAATTCCTTCAGTTATTATTGAACATGCATTTTTAAGCAATGAGAGAGATTATCGTAAATTTTTATCCAGCAATACCAAACTTGATGTACTTGCAAAGGCAGATGCGGCAGGAATCATGAATTACCTTGGAACAAGGTAGATTGTTTATTACACAGAATGGAGAATAATATTATATGAAACCTATGGATATTGAGAAACAGTCATTTGAGATTATAGAAAAAGAACTGACAACGGATATTCCAGCAATATATAAGCCAGTTGTGAAGCGTGTTATTCATACGACAGCAGATTTTTCATATGAAACAAGCATGACATTTTCAGAAGGTGTAATTGAAAAGGCTGTCAAGGCACTGCGTGAGGGGACAGACATTGTAACCGACACTAATATGGCAAAATCAGGCATTAACAGTAAGATAGCTGAAAAGCTCGGATGTATGGTTAACTGTTATATGGCTGATAAAAATGTTGCACAGGAGGCAGAAAAAAATCAGGTGACACGCGCGGCAGTCAGTGTTGAGAAGGCATCAAGGGATAATCCAGGATGCATTATGGTTGTCGGCAATGCACCAACAGCATTGATGAAGATAAGAGAACTCTATGATAAGGGAGAATTTAATCCAAAGCTTGTTATAGGTGTTCCAGTTGGATTTGTTAATGTGGTTGAAGCAAAGGAAGAGATTATAGACAGCAAAATGTCATATATAGTTGCAAGAGGCAGAAAAGGCGGAAGCAATGTTGCGGCAGCCATTATGAATGCACTGCTTTATATGGCAGCGGATGATGATAAAGAGTGGCGCAGATGCTAGAAAGATATGTATACAAGAACCAGAAAAAACTAAGATGCGGCTATACAACAGGGACATGCGCATGTGCGGCGGCAAAGGCAGCGGCACAGATGCTTTTATCTGGCAAAGATGTTCTGGAAGTCAATGTGGAGACTCCGATGGGAGTACATTTACAGCTTCCTGTTGAAAAGATAGTCAGAAGCGCAGAGAGCGTATCATGTGCGATAAAGAAAGACAGCGGGGACGACCCGGATGTTACTAACGGAATTTACATATATGCGGAAGTGTCGTATTTTACAGGCAAAAATGTCATCATTGATGGAGGCATAGGAATAGGCAGGATAACGAAAAGAGGCTTGCAGCGTCCAATAGGTGAGGCTGCAATTAATCCGGTGCCGCTCAAAATGATTACAGATGTTGTAACTGAGATTGCAGACAGGTATTCCTATGAAGGGGCTCTAAAAGTTGTTATATCAGCGCCAGAAGGAGTGGAGATTGCCAGAAAGACATTTAATCCACAACTTGGGATTGTAGGTGGAATATCAATTCTTGGTACAACAGGCATAGTTGAGCCGATGAGTGAGCAGGCGATAATTGATACCATCCGCACTGAGATTAATATGCATATTGCAGACGGAGAGAGGACACTTTTAATAGCTCCGGGCAATTACGGACAGGATTTCCTGCTCAATAATCTTAATATAGAATTAAAAAGAAGCATCAAATGCAGTAATTATATAGGTGACACAATTGATATGGTTTGTGATGCCGGGGCAGAAAGCATGCTTTTGGTTGGACATATCGGAAAGCTTGTAAAGCTTGGTGCAGGTATTATGAATACACATTCAAAAGTTGCAGATGGACGTATGGAAGTCTTGTCAGCATGTGCCATACAGGCAGGAGCAGGGGCTGATATTGCAAGAAAAATTCTTGATTGTGTGACAACAGATGCGGCACTTGAAATGTTGAAAGAATCGGACATGCTTGAGGGAGCAATGGAACAGCTTATGATTAGAATAGAAAAGGTATTGCAGCATAGAAGTTCAGAGAGAATACGAATCGGAGCGATTATATTTTCTAATGAATATGGAATACTTGGAAAGACAAAGCTTGCAGATGAGCTTGTAAAGAGCATTACAGATTAGCGGGGAGAATGATGAAAAAAGCGATTTTAATAGTAAGTTTTGGAACAACTTATACAGAGACACGTAAGAAAAATATTACAGCGATAAAGGAGCAGGTAAGATGTCTTTATCCAGACGTTCTTATAGAGGAAGCTGTATCAAGTGCGACAGTGCGTGCCATAATGAAGGAACGTGAGCATATCGAGGCAAAGAGTATAGAAGAGGCAATTCTGTACCTGAAAAAACAGGGCGTTACCCATCTTGTTGTATTTCCAACGCACGTAATAGATGGAATAGAAAATAATGCTATGAAGCAGAAGGCTCTTGAGCATCAGTCATTATTTGAAAAAATGGAGATTGCAGGTGCGCTGCTTACCAGTGATGAGGATTATATTAAAATTGCAAAGGCACTGTGGGAGTCATTAAAAGACTGCGTTGGTGATGACCCTCTGATTCTTATGGGACATGGAACAGAACATAAATCAGACATAAGCTATACATTGATGGAGCATGTATTACAGGAATATGCATCACATCCAATCTATATCGCAACGGTAGAGGGGAAAAGGACAATTTTTGACGTTATCGGACAGATGAAATCGCAGGATATTCTTAATGGCAGAGTTGTTCTGGCACCATTTATGCTTGTGGCAGGAGACCATGCTAATAACGACATGGCGGGTGATACAGATTCATTTGCGAGCGTATTAAGAGAAGCGGGTTATGCACCAGAATGTATTCTTAGAGGTTTAGGTGAGTATTCAGCCATACGTCAGATATATCTGGAACATTTACACAAAGAAGCAGTTAAATTAGAAGAGACAACAGATAATTCTGTTGGAATATTGTATGGTATAGGCGTTGGAACTGGCAATCCCAAGCAGATGACATTGCAGGAGCTTGAAACAATCCGTGAGTGTGATTTGATAGTTATTCCGGCAGTATCAAAAGAAGAGTGCTATGCATATCAGATTGTTAAAAAGGTATATCCAGAGATTGAAAACAAACCGGTGGTTGGTGTTCAGTTTCCAATGATAAGAGATGAGAATAAGCTTGAGATTGCGCACAATCAGATATATGGAATGATTGAGGATAATCTGCGGATAGGTAAAAAAGTCGGAATGCTTACAATAGGCGACCCGACTATATATTCAACATATATGTATATGCACAAACGCGCATCAGAGCGTGGTTTTAGTGCACAGATTATAAGCGGAGTACCATCATTTTGTGCGGTAGCGGCAAGGCTTGGCATATCGCTTGGCGAAAGAGATGAGCAGATACATATTATACCTTCAGCTTATGATGTCAGTGATACATTTGAATATGATGGAACATGTGTATATATGAAATCTGGAAAGAAGCTTAATGAACTGCTTGAAGCAATCAGGTTAAGACAGAAAGAAACTGGCGAAATATATGATATATCAGGTGTTTCCAATTGTGGAATGGAAGATGAGCATGTATATCACGGCTTAGATGAACTGGATATGGCTAAAGGATATCTTACAACAGTTATTGTAAAGAAGAAATAAATCATTATAAGATTAGCGGGGAGAATGATATGGTTAATATAGTCGGTGCAGGACCGGGAGCGAAAGATTTAATCACAGTGCGGGGGATGAAGCTTCTTAATGAAGCGGATGTAATTATATACACAGGCTCACTGGTTAATGAAGAACTCCTGGAATATGCTAAGAATGATTGTGAAATATATAACAGCGCATACATGAATCTTGATGAGGTCATTAAGGTTATAGTTGATGCAGAGGAGAAGGGTAAGAAAATTGTCCGTCTGCATACAGGTGACCCGTCTCTTTATGGTGCGATACGTGAGCAGATAGAAGAACTTGCAAAGCGTGGCATTACATGTAAGATATGTCCCGGTGTGAGCAGTTTTCTTGCGGCAGCCGCTTCAGTGCAATGTGAATACACAGTTCCACAGGTTTCCCAGACAGTAATTCTTACAAGAATGCCGGGGAGAACTCCTGTGCCAGATAATGAAAAGATAGCGAAGCTGGCAGAGCATGGAACATCAATGGTTGTATTTTTAAGCACATCACATTTAAAAGAGTTACAGGAAGAATTATATAAAGGTGCATACACGCCAGATACACCTTGTGCGCTTGTATACAAGGCGAGCTGGGATGATGAAAAATGTATACACACAACCTTAAAAGACCTTGATAATGAGGCAGAGAAAGCAGGTATTACCAAGACAGCACTTGTGCTTGTTGGAGAGTTTTTAGGCGATAAATATGCATTTTCCAAGCTATATGACCCTGATTTTAAGACGGAGTACAGACAATGAGAACGGTTGTGATTACATTTACACATGAAGGCATGAAAGTCGCAGAAAAAGCATCATCTGTGATGGATGGAGAAAATGTTATCTATTGCCACAGCAGATGTTCTGGTGATTACAGCGGGGCGGTAACGTCATTTGATTCTGTGGGTGCGGTTGTAAAGAATGAGTTTAATTCATGTGACAGGATGCTTTTTATATGTGCGGCGGCGATTGCAGTGAGAAGCATAGCACCATATCTGAAAAGTAAGGTGACGGACCCGGCAGTGCTTGTGGCTGACGAGAGTGGAAGATTTCTTATATCACTTCTTTCAGGGCATATAGGCGGAGCTAATGAGTGGTGTGAGGAGCTTGCAGAGGCGGTTGGTGCAGTGCCAGTAATTACGACAGCGACTGATACAAGAGGAATGTTTGCTGTTGATTTGTTTGCAAAAAGGCATAATATGAGGATTGTTAATCCGGTGATGATTAAGGAAATATCCGGGAAAATCCTTAATGGGGAACCAGTCGGACTTACAGGCGGTGATACATTTATGCCAATGTTAAGATGTACTGAGGCACGATGGAATGGACAGGTTTATGTCACTGATAATAATAATGGTGAATATGAGAGTGGAATACAGATAATTACGCAGACCGGCGAACAGATGGCATATAAGAAGACGCTGAAGCTCGTACCGATGGATATAGCGGTCGGGATTGGCTGCAAGAAGGGAAAATCTGTCCAGGAGATTGAGGAAGCAGTTAACAGTACATTTGCAGAGAATAATCTTCTTAAAGAGCGGATTGCAGTTGTGTCATCAATTGACATAAAAGCGGATGAGCCGGGAATAGCCGGGTTTGCAAGGAAGTACAGAGTACCATATAAAACATATTCAGCAGAGGAGCTTTCTGACATCAAAGGCGATTTTGCAGAATCAGCATTTGTTAAAGAAAAAGTCGGTGTTGATAATGTGTGTGAGCGCAGTGCGTGTGCGGCATCCGGCGGAGGAGACAGATTAGTGGGAAAGACAGCGTGTGATGGTGTAACAGTTGCTGTCTATAAGATTACAGAAATGGAGAATAGTTATGCTTAAAGTTGTAGGCTTTGGAAGTGGAGCACAGGATAATATGACATTGGAGGCATCAGCGGCGATATCAAATGCTGACCTGATAGTTGGGTACAGAACTTACGTTGATATATTAAAACAGTATTTTCCAGATAAAAAGTATTATTCAACAGGTATGATGAAGGAGAAGGAACGCTGCCAGTATGCTATAGATATGGCTAAGACTGGAAAAGAAGTTGTGCTTGTGTGCAGCGGAGACAGCGGTGTGTATGGAATGGCAAGTCTTGTATACGAGCTTGCCTATGCAGATAATGCAGAAGGAGACACGGATGTAGTGGGCGGTGACGCTCCTGAGATTAAGATTATATCTGGCGTTACGGCTGCAAGCAGTGGTGCAGCATGTCTTGGGGCACCATTGTCACATGATTTTGTGGTTATAAGTCTCAGCGATTGTATGACACCCTGGTCAATGATAAGGATGAGAGCTCTTGCGGCGGCAGAGACAAATATGGTAATGTGTATATACAACCCATCAAGCCGCAGAAGAGCTGGGTATCTCAAAGAAATCTGCGAGCTTGTCATGGAGATAAAATCGCCAGACACAGTATGCGGATATGTGAAAAATATTGGCCGTGAAAATGAGACACCATGCATACTTACATTAAAGGAACTGGCTGATACGGAAGTTGACATGTTCACGACAGTTTATATAGGAAACAGCAGGACTAAAATTATTGGTGGCAAAATGGTTACACCAAGAGGATATAAAATCGTATGATTGATAAGACATTGATGTTGTTCGCAGGGACGACAGAGGGGCGCAGTCTGTGTGAATATCTTGCACAGAGTGGGTGCATCACACATGTATATGTTGCAACTGAATATGGCAGGGAGCTTCTCACAGAGAAGGGTTCTCTGATTGTACATACAGGCAGGCTTGACGAACAACAGATGTATGATGAATTAAAGCACATTAAGCCTGATATTGTGCTGGATGCGACACATCCGTATGCCGAGCAGGTGACACACAATATCAGAGAGGCGTGCGTGCAGGCAGAAGTTTCATATATAAGAGTGTTAAGAGAATGTATGTCTGAAAGTGATGGCGGGTATGAAAATGATTCAATCACATATGTAGATACAATGGAAGAGGCAGTTAATCTTTTAAATAGTGAAATATATATCAATAAGAATATTCTGCTGACAACAGGAAGCAAGAATATTCCAGAATATATGAATATTGATAATTACAGGGAGAGGGCGTATCTTAGACTGCTCCCGACACCTGAAATGATACAGAAGGCTGTAGATGCTGGATTTATACCGGCACATCTGATTGGCATGCAGGGGCCATTTGCAGAAGAATTCAATGAGGCATTAATCAGACAGTTAAATATAGGAGTTCTTGTAACCAAGGAATCAGGCAGTAATGGCGGTTATGAGGAAAAGATTGAAGCAGTAGAGAAGACAGGCATAGAAGCGGTAGTGTTAAAACGTCCAGTAGAGAAAGAGGGAAAGAGTCTTTCACAGGTTATGGAATATCTGAAAGAATGGGAACAGGCATGAAATATGTAGAAATAGTGGGATTAGGCCCGGGCAGTAAGCAGTGTATTACACAAGAGGTTATAGAGACAATTGAAAATGCAGAGATTATTATAGGTTCAAAACGTCTGACAGAGCCATATTCAGATACTGGCAGAAAAGTATTCTGTGCAGTGACAGCAGATGCGATTATGGATATTGTTAAAAATGAGGATGCACAAAAGTTTGTTGTGTTGATGTCCGGTGATACAGGATTTTACAGCGGCACAAAGACGCTTGTGAGCCGCCTTACCAGCGGTAATTATTCATATAGAATACTGCCGGGAATATCTTCTATAGTTTATCTGGCTTCCAGAATAGGACAGCCTTGGGAGACAGCAGCGCTTGTAAGTCTTCATGGCAAGAGACAGAGCTACATTCCAGTTGTTATGCAGAATGAATGGACATATTTTCTGACCGGTGGAAATGTGGCGCAGATATGTCAGAAAATTGAAAAAATCGGACTTGCAGATGCAAAGGTATGGATAGGTGAGAATCTTTCATATGATAATGAGAATATAGTCTGCGGAAAAATTTCTGAATTTACAGATTATGATGCCGCGGGATTAACAGTTATGGCAGTTAATAATGAAAATCCGCAATCACTTGTGATAACTGGTATTCCGGATGATAAGTTTATCCGCGGTGATGTTCCTATGACTAAGAGGGAAATTCGTGCGGGTGTAGTGAGCCGTATGGCGGTTGCAAAGGATGCGTGTATCTACGATATTGGTGCAGGAACCGGTTCTGTCACAGTTGAACTGGCACTTCATGCATTATATGGAACTGTATATGCGGTTGAGAGAACACCAGAGGGGTGTGAACTGATTGCTAAGAATGCAGAACATTTCGGACTTGACAATATAGAGATTATCAATGGCAATGCCGCAGAGGTGATAGATGACCTTCCAGCTCCGGATGCAGTGTTTATCGGTGGAAGCGGCGGAGAGCTTGAATGTATTCTGGAAAAGGTTTTAAAGAAAAATCCAGATGTCCATATAGTGATTACTGCGGTAACATTAGAGACACTTGAACAGGCAGTTTCGCTGATAGAGAAGAACAATATGTGTGCAGACATAGTACAGATAGCTGTCACAGAGGTCAAAAAGCGTGGCAGGTATCATATGATGGCTGCCAACAATCCAGTGTTTATAATTGAGGGAATGCATTATGAATAATAATTCACAGCAGTTTAATATTAATATATTTGACCGAAGTCCGCTGGCATATTGTGTATGTGAGCTTGTATTAAATGACGATGGCAAGCCTGTGGACTGGATTTTCAGATACTGTAATCAGGCGTTGGCAGATATTGGGAAGTTTAAAGTCGATGACTTGATGAATAAGCCTTTTTTTGAGACATTTCCTGGAGTTGACAGGAAATGGCTTAATCTGTTCTATGAGGCGGCATATGATGATATTCCAAGCGAATTTGATGAGATTTCCAATATCTCAGACAGATATCTTCATATACATATTATGCCAACAGGCCAGAAAGGCTATTGCTCATGTCTTATCCGTAACATAAGGAAAAATCTGTTTGAAAAGTTACAGAAGAATGAGCAGCTTGAGGACAGCCTGACTAAGCTAAAGAAAGAAAAATACGTTCTGGACAAGCTGTGCGAGGATTTTACGGCAGTGTATAATATAGAGCTTAATTCAGGCAGGTTTGATATTCTTAAATTAGGCGAAAATACTAACGCAATAGAGATAATAGGCGGCGATTTAGACAGATACCAGAATTTTGATGAATATGCGGCTGAGTACGCAAAGAGATACATTGCTTATGAGGACAGGGATTCATTCTTAGACTGGTTTAAATGCGGTAACTTAAAAAAGCGTCTCCAGAATGAGGAGCGTATTATATATTACTATAAGAGCATTCCGAATGGTGCAAGCCAGAGATTTTTTGAGACACAGGCTATAAAGGTTCATGTTGAGGATAATCAGTTCCTTATATTTATGGGATTCAGATATGTTGATAATATCGTCAATAAGGAAAAACAGATTCAGAAGAAATTGCAGGATGCGCTTGATGAGGCGAGACTTAACAATGAGATAATATCAGCAATAGGTAAGACATATCAGTACATATCAAGAATAGATTTGAGGACGAACCGCTTTGAAGAGATATCAAGCAGCGGAGAGACACACAGGCTTACAGGTGTTCAAGGGGATGCGCATGAAAGCATTTTAAGAAAATGCAGGAAAAATGTGGCAGATGAGTATCAGGAGGAGGCTCTTAAATTTCTTGATTTGTCAACTCTTCCAGAACGTCTTAAAGAAGAGGAAATGATAGCGACAGAGTGTCGCACGAAGGATGGTAACTGGCATATGCTGCGCTTTGTTGTCAAGAAAAGAGACGATAATGGTGAGGTGACACATGTTCTGTGTCTTATAAGAATTACAAGTGATACCAAGCGAAGAGAGCAGAGTCTTCTGTACCTGGCTGAGGAAGCTAAGAAAGAGGCGGCATTCAGAATGCGGTTCTTATCTAATATGAGCCATGATATAAGAACTCCTATGAATGGAATAATAGGCATGATTGACCTTGCCAACCACTATCCAGATGATTTGGAGATACAGCAGAAATGCAGGGATAAGATTAAGACATCATCAGAATATCTTGTATCAATGGTTAATGATATACTTGATATGAATAAGCTTGAATCAGGCAGTACGGTGAGCCATGAGATGACATTTGACCTGACAGAGCTGCTTAGCAATGCCAATGCGACAGCTCAGAAAAAAGCAGCAGATAAGAATATTGATTATGTTGTTGACTGGGACAGAGCAATATTTACGCATCAATATCTTATTGGAAATCCGCTTTTTGCCGAGAGAGTGCTAGCTAATATTGCAGATAATGCGATTAAATTCACGAATCCGGGTGGAAGTGTACATGTGTGGTGTAAGGAAGAGCAGTCAGATGGTGATAATGTCGTGTTTGAATTCGGCTGTTCTGATAATGGAATTGGAATGAGCAAAGAATTTCTTACACACGCGTATGATATATTTTCACAGGAAAATGAATCAAGCAGGTCAAAATATGAGGGCACAGGCATAGGTCTTGCCATGGCAAAGAGGCTGGTTGACAGGCTTGACGGAACAATTGATTTACAGAGTGAAAAGGGTGTTGGAACAACATGCATTGTCAGGCTTCCATTTAAGATAGGTGAGGCAGAAGAAATCAGTAAGCCGGTTAATTACGAAGAGATTTCAGTAAAAGGACTGCGTGCGCTGGTTGTTGAGGACAATGAGCTGAATATGGAGATTGCCAGATTTATGCTTGAAAATAATGGCGTTGAGACAGTGTGTGCTGTTGACGGCGAAGAGGCGGTCGAGATATTTGAAAAGTCAGATGCCCATTATTTTGATGTGATTTTTATGGATATTATGATGCCGAAGCTCAATGGTCTTGATGCGACAAGGAAAATCAGGGCAATGGAGAGAGATGATGCTGCGACAGTACCGATAATAGCCATGTCTGCCAATGCATTTTCTGATGATATAATCAACTGCCGTATATCAGGAATGAACCTTCATATTGCAAAGCCGCTGGATGAATCCAAGATGATAAATGCTATAAAAAAATGTATACAATATTAAATATATGGAATGAGGCAGAAAGAAGGAAAAATTAATGAAACATTTAAAAGTAAGAATTCCAATGTATTTTATTGGATTATTCGTGATGACTATAGGTATCGCGTTATCCGTAAAATCTAATCTTGGAGTTTCACCTGTCAGTTCAATACCTTACACAATGACATGTGTATGGGGTATTGAGATGGGAAAGGCAACAATTCTATTCCACGTAGTACTGGTATTAATCCAGATATTGCTTCTTAGGAAGAAGTTCAAGCCAGTCCAGTTGTTACAGGTTCTGGTTGGAGTTATATTTGGATATTTCACAACATTTTGTAACTACATGGTATCTTATCTTCCAACAGTAGATAACATTGTAATACGTATTGTGATGGTACTTGCAAGTACTGTATTCGTGGCAGCAGGTATCTTTTTATATCTGCCTGCAGACCTGATTCCGCTTGCCGGAGAGGGTGCTATGCAGGCAGTATCTTCTGTTACACACATCGAATTTTCCAAAGTAAAAATCGGCTTTGACTGTACAATGGTTGTAATATCGGCGGTTACATGTCTTACACTTTTACACAGCCTTGGCAGTGTAGGTGCAGGTACTGTTATCGCAGCAGTACTTGTAGGTACACTTGTCGGTATATTAAACCGTGCATTTGGAAAGCAGAGAGATGTATTGCTTGGAAAGAATGATGCAGTGGAAGCTGTTATTCCAGCACAGGCATCATCTAACCATGTGATTACTATTTCAAGAGAATTCGGAAGCGGCGGACGTGAGATAGGTAAAATTCTTGCTGAACAGCTTGGATATGGATATTACGATTCTGAGCTTATAAGACTTGCCGCAGAAAAGAGTGGATACACACCTGAATTCATAGAGAAGAATGAGCAGAGCCTTAAAAATCCTGTTCTTCATGATTTCTTTGAATGGTATGCAACACCAGTTGACCAGACAGATTTGCCTAAGGTTGACCAGCTTTTCCAGAAGGAATCAGAGATTATACGTGAACTTGCTGGTAAAGAGTCTTGTATTATTGTAGGACGACTTGCTAATTACATATTGAAAGACATGCCTAATGCGTATCATGTATTTATCAGCGCGGATGCAGCATCAGAAGCAGCAAGGGCTTCAGCAAGAGATAACATTTCTATGGAAGCCGCATTTGAAAAGGTTAACAGAGTTAACCATGAGCGCAGCGTCCACTGTAGATATTTCACTAAAACAGATTGGGGCAATGTGAAAAATTACAATCTTTGTATCAAATCTGACGATTTCGGTGTTGAAGAAACTGCCCATATTATCGCCGAAATGTTTAAAAGTAAGATGAAGTTAAGCTAAGTTAATAAAACGGTTAAAATATGGAAATTTAATTTGGAAACGGATATAATTCTATACATTTTCGGTTGACATGTGGAAATTCCCAGCCTATAATGAATACAACAAGAACAATTGTTTCGTTATTTCCTAAGGAGGGATTCATATGACTATTCAGGAGATGAAAGACAAGAAGAGGGAAAGGGGCTACACGTATGCTCAGATGTCTGAGTTGTCAGGTGTGCCTTTAGGAACAATACAGAAGATATTTTCAGGAGAGACGGAGAATCCACGTTACGATACGCTTATGGCGTTAGAGAGGCTTTTTTCAGAGCCGCTTATGGTAAATGAGGCAGCATCCCCTTATAATTTTGAACGCAACGGCAGTTATACGCTTGACGATTACTATGCGTTGCCAGATGACCAGAGGGTTGAACTGATTGATGGATATTTTTATAATATGTCATCACCGACATTTGGACATCAGTCAATTGGCGGTGAGATTCATCGCCAGATTGCGAATTTTATAATGGAGAATGGCGGAAGCTGCCGGCCTTTCATTGCGCCGGTTGATGTACAGCTTGATTGTGACAATAAGACGATGGTTCAGCCGGATGTTGGAATTGTATGTGATACTTCTAAGATTAAGAGGTTTGGTATATATGGTGCGCCAGATTTCCTAGTGGAGGTTATCTCGCCATCTACCAAGAAAAAGGATTACGCATTGAAGCTGTCTAAGTACATTGAAGCAGGTGTGCGTGAATACTGGATAGTGGATTTTGTGCAGGGAAAGATTCTTGTATATTTCTTTGAGAGTGATGTCTATCCGGTTATATATGGCTTTGACAAGCCAGTTCCAGTGAATATCTATGATGGTGCTCTTAAGATTGACTTCTCTAATATAGCTAAGTGGCTTAAAGAGGGCATGGAGTAGCCATATTTCTGAAGATATTCTTGTGCAGCTTTCTGCTGCTGGAACACATGAGTTTCAATCTGGTTAACAGCAGGCTTTACATTGGCAAAATGCTATAACAGAAACCAAGGATGTTGTAGGATGTTGTATACCTTGGAAAAGATTTTCCAGATGAGTTTTCCGGTTCTAATTACACGCGAAAAACAAAGGGCGCAAGGGCGAAAGCAAAGGCAAATGCCGCACAGGGCATGTTGGAAATGGTTGAAATTGTGACAGGGAAAGATGTACCTTTATGATTTGGTAGATATAAAAAAAGAAGCGAGTAACCCACTCAAGACTAACAAATAGCCAAGTGGTACAAAACCGCTTCCCTTTGCAGACATAATACACTCAGACAAAAGAACTGTCAAGCAGAAATTTTTGCTTTGGAAGGATTCATATGGGAAACTCGAATAAAATATGTCCAAACTGCAGAAAAAAGATGAAACTGTTTGTAACAGATACAGCCATTATGGAGAAGCGTTCTCTGTAATGGCTATTTTGTTACCCTGAAAGAAGGTGAGAACATTGAATATCAAAAAAGTGGATGACAAGCCGCTTGCCATTCACACGAAGCAGAAAACGAAGTTCCATGCCCATGAGCCGAAGTCCGTAGGGAAAACAACTGCCCGCAGAAGTGCGGCGCAGACCGCATACGGATTGTTCTACAAAGTACAGCAGTTTGTGTTGTCCCTTGCATTTGGCTTAAGAGATGCAATCACACCAATAATTGCATTTGCTTATGGAATGGGAAGTAAAAAGAGAATTAAGGACGGCATCAGGTATGGCTTGATATATACAGCCGCTTTGATGATTTTAGGAATAATTATTACAGAGATTTTTCCAAATGCATTTGCAACTCTGTTTAATGCCGGACAGTCAAGGGAGTATTTTATCGGAGCAATGAGAATTATATCTATCAGCTTTATATTTGCAGGAATAAATGTTACATATCAGGGAATTTATCAGGCATTAGATGGAGGTATTGAATCTCTTGTGATTTCGCTTCTAAGACAGCTTGTGATTATACTTCCATTGGCAGGAATTTTCTCCGTTTTTGTAAGAAATGATCAGGCAGGAGTTTCACTGATATGGTGGGCATTTCCAATAACAGAGCTTATAGCTTGTCTTGTAGGATATGTATTTTTAAAGAGAATTAAAAGGAACAGAGTTGACAGTTTAGGATAAGGAGGAATTGGTGATGGCTAAAAGAATTATTACAATAAGTAGAGAATTCGGAAGCGGTGGTCGTTTCATCGGCAGGCAGGTGGCAGAAAAACTTGGAATTGCATACTATGACAAGGATATAATAGCCCAGATAGCAGAGCAGTCGGGATTTTCACCGGAATATATTCAGAAAAATGCGGAATTATCTCCGAAAAAAGGCTTATTTGCATATGCCTTTGCTGGACGTGATGTTACAGGAAAATCAATCGAAGACATGGTGTATGAAGCTCAGAGAAAGGTCATTCTTGATATCGCAGATAAAGAAAGTTGTGTGATTATTGGTCGAAATGCGGATTACATCTTAAAAGATCGTGATGATGTTCTGAATGTTTTTATACATGGAAATAAGCCAGAAAAAACAAAGCGCATCTGTGAGTTATACAATGTTACAAAAGCAGAAGCCGCCAAAATGATGGCAGATATTGATAAAAGGCGTATGACAAATTATCGCTTTTACACAGAGCAGAAGTGGGGAGTGGCAGGTAATTATACATTGTCATTGAACAGTTCAGAATTGGGATATGATATGTGCGAGAAGATTATAATGGAATGTACGAAATAAAGAATATGCCTGTGTCTCTGTGTTCTCAGCGTAAAGAAATTATTGTATATCTCGCTGCTTAGAAATATAATATTAAGCAGTATAGAAATACTTACTTTTCCGCTTATGTTCGGCGCAGACAGCCTGTGGGGCGTTATGCCGGTTGTGGGAGCGATAGCTTTTGTGGTAAGTATGTGTTTCGTGATGAAGAAAAATTGAGGTCATAATACATATGGATAAACAAGAGACAGGCACAGCCTATTACCATCTTCCGGGGCTGTTTGAATTTTATGAATTGTACAGGGTTTTCCTGCCATTATTCCGCGAGCACAGGGAATACTTCTATGACTGGTGCGACATAGGTTCTATATATGGTGCGCCGGCAGATTGTATCTGGGGTGGAGGACGCGTCGGATTCGGAGAGGCGGAGCCGGAGGAAGTTCTTGAACTTATGCAGGAATATGGAATTTCAGCAAGGCTTACATTCAGTAATTCACTGCTTAAAAAGGAACATCTGGAAGATAAGAGATGTAATGCGCTCTGTACCATGTTTGAGAATAAAGATGATGTGGCAAATGGCATTATTGTCCACTCAGATTTGCTTTTAGATTATCTGAAAGCAAATTATACGGGATTTTATTATGTATCATCAACAACTAAGGTTCTCACGGATTTTGAGGATTTTTTACGGGAGACAGATAGAGAGGACTTCCACTATGTTGTGCCAGATTTCCGCCTGAATAAAACATTTGAACAATTAAATGCAATGTCACAATGGCAGAAAGATAAGGTGGAATTCCTGTGCAATGAATGTTGCTGGTTTGGCTGCAATGACAGGAAGAACTGTTACGAGGCTGTCAGCCGCAAAAATCTTGGAGAAAAATATCCAGAACACCGCTGTGTAGCTCCTGATTCTGGCGATGGTTACAGATTTTCTAAGGCGATGAGCAATTCGGGCTTTATCGGAGTAGATGATATTAAAAATACATATATTCCTATGGGATTTACCAACTATAAAATCGAGGGCAGAGGACTTGGAAGTGCGCTTGTCTTAGAGTTTCTTCTATATTATATGACTAAACCGGAATATCAGATACATGCAAGGGAAGCCATATATCTGGATAATATGCTTGATTTATTCTAAGCTGACACATATAGTGATAATGTATAGCAAAAACATCAATGGGTTTAAAAATAATTAAAACCATTGGTGTTTTTGCTTCGCAATGATAAAATAATTAAAACTAGTCAGGAGGTGCATTATGGTAAAACGAGAACAATATCTTGAGCGGATACGTCCCTTTTATGATTCAGAGATGGTAAAGGTAATAACAGAAATCAGAAGATGTGGAAAATCAACAATTATGAAGCAGATAATTGAAGAGATAAGCCGAAATGGCATTGCAGATGACCATATTTTATATATTAATTTTGAAATATATAAATATAGAAAAATTAGTAATCCAGATGCATTTAATGATTACGTGGTAAAAAAGTTCTTGCATATGAAGAAAAAACGTATGTATGTGACTTGGGCTTTTTCCGACTAAAGAAGAACAGGGTTAAAGATGAGTATAACTATATTGTAGAAACAATCTGTTATAACGAGCTTATTTCAAGAGGATACAAGGTATATATAGGAAAGACATATAAGGGAGAAGTAGATTTCATTGCAGAAAAAGGGCAGGAAAAGTTTTATCCAATGTGTCGTAAAACCCCTTGCTTTAGCTATGGGGATATAAGACACTTCCATCGAATTTACGCAAGTAATTGAAGATGGAACAGAATTAGCTTGTATTAGATATATAAATGTGGAA
>OIYR01000671.1_pt1 | contig 18666 bp, 13 predicted proteins | sample 1588221 | NCBI WGS metagenome assembly OIYR01 (sample SAMN03283292) | human gut metagenome | biome: human-associated habitat; material: feces | host: Homo sapiens | place: Peru | collected 2012 | reverse complement strand
TGGTTACTGGTACACCATGCTCGTCGCTACCGCCGATGAAAACAACGTCTTGCTTCTTGAGGCGGAGATAGCGAACATAGATATCGGCTGGCACATAGACACCTGCCAAGTGACCGATATGCACACCACCGTTGGCGTAAGGCAAAGCAGCCGTCACGGTGGTACGTTTAAAGTTCTTTTGTTCCATATTAGCTAATATATTTTATTATTTGGGTGCAAAATTACAAAAAATGTTGGAAATGAGGAAGTTTTCCGTAGGAAATATTTAGCTATACGGACTTAATTATCCCATGATGAACTCCAGCCCCATCTGCATCGCCTTTTTCACCATCTGAGCCACATTGTTCACATGCAACTTGCTCATCAGGTTGTGACGATGAAACTCTACGGTGTTGGCGCTGATGTTCAACTCTTGGGCAATGGTATTGGTGGAATGCCCATCAGAAATATATTCCAAGACTTCCAACTCTCTACTGGATAGGTTGACTTGTCTAGTATTCTGCAGGTTGATGAGCCTGACAAACTGTTGGCTGTAATACCCCTTCCCATCCTCTATCTTGTGCAGGGCAGTGAGCAGCTCTTGTGGATTTTCATTTTTTAATACGATGGCATCAGCGTCTTCATTCATCAGTTGCCTTATCGTCCATATTTCTTGGTGCATCGTATATACCACAATCTTAGTCTTAGGATGCTCCTGGTGGAGTAGCTTGATGAGCGCCAAACCATTGTCATTGCTTAGTTCTAAGTCGATGATGGCGGTGTCTATGTTCTCTTGGTTGATGATTTCCCTTGCAGATGGAAGGTCGGAAGCACATTGTATCTTGGTGTATAGACCATCTTGCGAGATGAGTGTTCGCAAACCTGCCAATACGATAGGATGGTCGTCAACGACGAGAATGCTTTTGCTTATTTTCATGATGATACTAATTGAATGCAGCCTTTCATGAGCCAAAGCTCATTGCTTATAGTTGATACTTGATTTCTACTTGATACTCTTCGTCCGTATTTCTTACTTGTAGCTCAGCTTGCAGCGCATCGGTTCTCAACTTCAGGGTGTCTTTCCCGATGCCAGACTTGCTTTGGGTAATAGGATGAACGGGTGACAAGTCGTTGGTGACGGATATGACACCTTGGGTTCCGATGGTATCAAGTACGACGCTGATCATCTTGCTGTAACCATACTTGATGGCGTTGGACACGCATTCCTGGATGATGCGATAGATTTCAAGAGCCTTGTCGCTATGGATGGTCAGTTTCTTGAAAGAGGTGCTGATGAATGGCTTGACGATGGTTCCATCTTCGGCAGTTACCGACTGGCAATAGATTTCGACCAACTCTGTGAGCGATGTGTTGTCAAATCTTGGTGGTATCAGTTCATGTGACAGGTGGCGAACGTTATGCCCCACGTTCTTGAGCAATCTTTCAGCTTCCTCCCTGTTGGTTTGCATCATAATGTTAACTGCCAGGATGTCGTTGCATACGCCATCGTGCAATTCCTTGGCAAGACGCTTGCGCTCGTTCTCCACACCATTGATGTAAGAGGTCTTTTCAGACAATTCGGCACGTTGCTTGTCCAGTTTCTTGCGGTATAGGATGGCGAGGATGGCTATCAATAGTATGATGAGTGCCAAGATGAGCCATAGAATACGAATGTAGAGCAAACTCTGCTCGTGGCTCATCTTCTCGATTTGCATCTCTTTCTCCAAGGTCTTGTACTTGACGTTGAACTCGCTCAGTTGCTTGTCGATGTCGCTTTGTTTGACGGAGTCGCTCTGTAGGTAAGCCTCGTGCATGGTTTGATATGCTTGAGCGGATTTTCCCATATTGTGAAGGCACTTGGCTTTCGTGGCGAGGAGTTTGTCCTTAGGCATCGTCTGGTTGGTGGACGATAGTTTGGCGATGCTGTCGAGCAGTGCCCATTGCTCAGCGTATTTCTTCTGTTGCCCCAGTAGGTCAGCCTTGATTTCCAGTATGCCCAGCACGCCATTGCTCGTAGCGGCGAGACTGCGGCTGGCTTCATCGGCGTATGGCAGGTAGAGGGCGATGGAGTCAGTCTTGCCCAGTTGCAAGTATGATTTGAGTAGTGGGGAAAGATATTTGAGCATCAACACGTTATAGTTGGCTTGCTTTACCATACTCCATATCGGTGTCAGAGTGTTGACGCATTTCTGAAATTCGCCTTGTCGCATGAAGATGGCTGCCTTGTTGGCATGTGCAGACAGTCGCTCGATGGTATCGTTGGTGGCAATGGCTTTTGATTCAGCCTTGTCGGAGTACTCTATGGCTTCTTTGTATCTCTTCTGTTCGTTGAAAAGTACAGAGATACAGTTGTAGAGGTAAATCTCATATTCTGCATTCTCGCTTTGGATCGCTTTATGGATGCCCTTTTTGTAATAGGTGAGTGAGGAGTCCAGTTCGCCTATTCTGCGATAGCAGATGCCCATGGCACCACACATCGCAAGCATGCCGTCGTCGTCTTTTATCTTTTCGGCAAACGGGATGCCTTCCTTTCCGATGGCAATAGCCTCTCTCATCTTTCCCAAGTCTGTGTATGCGGTCATCTTCTCGCTGGTAAGCCAACTGCGTGTGGTGTCGGCGCAGTCCATCTGGAGGGCACTGTCTATGAGGTGAATGGCCTTTTCCTTCTCGCCTCCGGCATTGTAGTTGGTGGCTTCTATGAACAAGGAATACGCTAGCTTCTCTTCCTTGCCCTTGTCTTGATGGCAAGCGGAAAGAAAGGCGAGGGTGGATAGAAGAAGGAAAAAATATGTAAAAATTGTGTATTGTCTATGATGTATCATTTGCTTCATTTGCTTTTGCGATGATTGATTGTCCGTGCAAAGATATGAAAAATAATCCGAAGTGACGATTTTTCTGTAGTTAAAAAGAGTGGGGAGCGTAGCTTTTCTGCAAACGTGACTGCTTGCCTACGGAAAACCATAGGGTGGGTGCAGTGGTATTCCCTAGAAACGGAGGTAAATGTGAGTTTTTATCAAGAGATGGGACATCTTATGGATGTTTGTCGCTATCTTTGTGAAGAGTTTAATCATTTTTTAGTAATACTTAATGCTATATTTTATGAGAAAGAAAAGCTTTTTGATTTTTGTTTCTGTTCTTACCGCATTCTTCTTTGTGATGACATCATGCGGTGGTGACCCGTACACAGTGAAAGTTACCTATTCTAAGCTGACAGAGGCAGAAGTGGTAGCTGTTGTGGATACGTATGTGTCTAACCAAAAGACTTATAGCTCCAAGTGGACTATCAAGCGTACAATAAATAATGTCTAACTTCAAATAAAGAAACGTTATGCGTAATATTGGTGAAGAAATCATGTGGGACTTTGTGCGTGTTATCAAGTGGATAGCCGTACAAGTGTTGCGCCTCTTGGGCAAGTTGTTCTCTTTTGGCTTGAACAAGGCGAAGGAGAAGCAGGAAATGAAGAAAATGAATAATAAGGAGCAAGGCTTATGAAGTGCATGAGATTTCTTTTGTTTTTTATTTTCGCATTTCTTTCCTTGGCTTGTTTTGCCGAGAAAGGTGATATGTGGGAGGTAACCGATGCCGACTTGACTGTGTGGGATTCACCCAATTACCTGAATAAGTTGGGCATGATGCATCAAGGGGATACCTTCGAGGAGGAAGGAATGGATGGCGATATGATCAAGTTCCTCTACAAGGGCAAGACTGCCTACGTGTCTTCTAACTGTTGCCAAAGATTTGAGCCGGAGCCAGATTCTGATGAGGATGTTGAGGAAGGAGAATCGGTTGCCCCACAAGAAGTGGAGGAAACCACCACAGAGCCGACTAGTCAGCCTGTCAACCAAAATGTAGAGGCTTCCAACAAAAAGGATTCTGCCCAGGTGACAGCCCAAGATGCTGCCGATCCAATAAGTGAAAAGTTTGAAGATGGAGGAACACCCCTCATGATAGCTCTGTTCATCTTGGGAATATTGGGGGGCATCTTAGGCTTGGTAGCCATTGTGTTTACGTTCTTCTATGTATTTAACTATGGGGCTTTGGCACGATGGTTTAATAAGAGATGTGAAGGAGATGTGATACCAGCCAAGCGATTCAACAAGTTGCTGATAGCTCCTGTGCTCGCCGCATTGGGAACGGTGGCATCTACCTTGGTATTTGGATATGCAGCATCAGTGGTGGATTCAGAAAGTACTTGGCAGATTCTTTTGGCTATGCTTGGTATCATCCTCACGGCAGCAATGCCTAGCCTCACTCTTTGGTATAGATATAGGAAAGACAAAAAGCAGTATGGTAAGAAGACGGCACTATGGATGATGGCTTATTCGTTGTTCAGCATTGCTGCTATTTACCTGGTTTGCGTTGTGATAGCCTATATCCTTATCGGAATCGTTGCCGTATTGATTTTCGCCTTGATTTTCGCTGTGGCATTCCCTACGAGATATTATGTCGTGAAGAAGGACTCGTGGTTTTGACCACTATCGTAGAGAGCGAAAAGGTGCTCGGGTGATTAGAATTTTGGCTGCAAGTAGTATTTTTTTCGTAGCCAATGGCATCGTCACCAAGTTGCATGGTAAGTATTCCCTTAACGAACAGTTCTTTGATATTTGGATTAATCGTAACTATGGGAATGGTGGGCTGTCGATGGAATAGACTCAATAAAAAAGTGGGACAACGTTGCAAAATATGCAGCTCAGTCCCACTTTTCGATTAATATGATTTATGTTAGAAATCAGTACTTTGTAATGGTTTCGACTTCACAACGATTTCTCGCTTCTTGGCACCATCCAGCAACTTGTTGATAATGTCAGCGACATCCTGGCGTGTAATCGTACGATAATCAACGACCTCTAGCTTTTCCTTAGCTACTAGTTGGTTGCCTTCTACGTAAGCATTGAGAATTGCAAGCCAAAGAAGAGGGTCTGTTTCTTCTTCATGAGCCTCTATGGCAGTTTGTGCTTTCTGCTCAGCTTCTTGATCCACAACGAGAGGAACATATACTTTCTTGAAGTTGTCCTCGCTAAAAGCATTGTTGCGAATCTCGTCAAGAATCTCGTAAGTGCGTCTTTTCATCTTATCTACTTTCTCTCGCTCCGTAGTGAAGTGTATTTTGATTTCTTCCATGTTGCGAGGAACAGGATGATAGCCAGCATCGACACCAATGGAATAGACACCGACTTCCTTTTCTCTTAATTCATCAAACAAACGAGATTGAAGCAACTCTTTGAGAATCGTTAGCGCACTCTGTTCTTTTGGAGTTAGCTTTTTGTAATTGGCAAATGATATTTCCAATTCTCCTAAGTCACCTTCCAAGTCAGCCTCTAGCTCGCAAGTAATCTCTTGCTTGGGTGAGGATATCGTTTTTAATTGGTATTGGCGTGGAGTGACACCTGGTGTGCCAGGCAGGGAGGCTATATACTTTTCTATCAGTTGGTGTGCTTCTGCTTCTGGAATAGCACCTACTAAACAATACGTGAAGTAGGCGGCATTACCAAATCGATCATTGAATAGACGTGGCAAGTCTTGTAACTTCATGCGATTGTAGAAACTGATGTCCTCACGAGGGTTGTCTTCTGAAGGAGGATAGAGTATTGCATTGATGGAGTCTTGTACGGCACTCATACCCGTTTTGCTTCTGTTCGTATAGAGGTACTTGCTCTTTTCGATGAACTTGTCAAATGTCTTTTCGCTGAAGTTTTGTTTGGTCAATACCAAATGGAGATATTGGAAGAAATCGTCCGCATGTGCGACGTTGACATTTCCTCCTACGCCATCTGTATAGTCATTGATTGATAGTGACAATTGGATGCCTTTGCCTTCTAACCATTCAGACAGTTGATTACGGTTGTATTTGTAGAGTCCCGACTGCATAATGAGTGCTTGCATTGCCTTTTGTGAAGGGATGTCATTGCTCTTGACCAATGAGTTGCCTCCCATGGCAGAACCAGCAAAATACATCATGTTATGGGAGTCTGGGAGGTATTTGTAAAGTACTTTGGTACCATTGCTTAGTGTCCATTCTGTTACATCTAAATCCTTGATAGACTTGGTGCTGATGATTTTTCCCGAAGTTATCGGATAATCTATGATTTGCGATATGGCTTGTGGCTTCTCTATGGAGAGAATAGGCTCACTCTTTACCTCTGCTAAAGTTTGGTTGAACTGTTCGTCAGAAACATTCATCTCATTTGCAAGGGTAGAGTATGTGATGAAACTGAGGTTCTTGTCGTTCATCCATGAGCGAACCCAGTCATTAAGGTCGCTGACTTCCATTTCTACGAGACTTTCCACGGAATGTCTGATTTGTTGTTGGAAAGACTCGATAGGCACGCCATACAAATAGTTTTGCTTGAATACGTCCATCAGGTTGTCGGGAGTGCCTAGGTTGTCAGATTCGAGAAGTGGTTTCAACTCATTGTAAAGTGCTTCTTTGGCATGCTCAAACTCCTCTTCTCCAAATCCTTTTCTACGAATGCTCTCACGAATGGCCAGTATCTGTTTCAGACATTCTAGTTCCTTGCCTGCATATGGTACAAAGTCCCAGGCATTTTGGTCGTATTGGCGTGCCAAAGGATCATAGCTTACGGTAGCGGTGATGAAGCTTTCTTTGCCGTCATTTCTGAATTTAGCTAATAGTTGTGTCGCTAATGTTTTGAAGAGACGTGCTTTGAGTTGATCACCCACAAAGTCGCGTTTGGAAGGGTCTGTTGAAACTTGGCAACGTTGATAGATACCCATGGAATTGGAGGAGTTCTCCTTGTCAATGAAACGATAGTACAATGGAGCATTATTGTCTTCTATTTCAGAGTTCTTCCTACTGATGGGCTTTTTGCTTGCAGGGATAGAACTGAATAGGTGTTTGATTTCCTTCTCGTACTCTTCAGGTTGGATGTCGCCAATGATGGCGATGCACTGTAATTCTGGACGATACCATTGCTGATAGAAGGCTTTTACATCCTTGGCGGTATAATTACGGATAAGGCTTTCGGACCCTATTACGTTGTGTGTGGCATAGTCGCTTCCATTATAAATGGTGGGTGCTATTGCCTCCGTCAGTCGTTTGTCGATATTGCGACTTTGCCGCCATTCCTCAGAGATGATGTTGGCTTGCCTCTCCACTTCCTTAGGCTCTATTTTGATTCCATTGCACCAATCCTTTAATAGATACATCATGGAAGTAGTAACCTTGGAATCATTTGTAGGGACATTGTTTACTTGAAAACGTGTCTCGTTGATGCCTGTCTTTGCATTGAAAACCAAACCATGGTTGCGAAGATAAGCCATGACACCATCAGGAAAGTGCTCTGTCTTGGTAAAAGCCATGTGCTCAACAAAGTGCGCCAAACCATATTGCTTGTCGGTTTCCAATATGGCACCCACATTCTGATAGAGATAGAAATTCACCTCGCCTTGATTCCCATTGTCACGCATGATGTAATAAGTGAGACCATTAGGAAGCTTTCCTTGTATGAACCCTTTGATTTGCGCTCTACTGGAGATAGCGGCAAATAACATCCATGCGAAGAGGGCTAAGCGGATATAATCAATTTTTCTTTTCATCTTGTTACTTATTTCTGTAAGAGTTCAAGTGCTGCAAGTTTGCGAGCGATGGTTGCTTGAATCATAGCTTGTACTTGCTCCATTTTGTCTAGTTGAAGAGACTCGACGTAGCCTTGTCGATAGTATTTGGTGGCATCGTCATATTTCTTCATGGCAGTATAGCTGTCTGCCATCATGACGAGGAAGTTGATGCGGTCAACGATGGAAGTCTCACCAGTCAATGCTTTCTCTATCCACTGAATGGCTATTTCATGATCGGCTGCTGTCAACTTCTTGCCTGCGGCATAGTATAAGTTCTGGGCAGCTTTCCCATAGTCGGCTGGTGTGGCATTGTCACCCATTTGCTTGAAATGGTCGTTCATCAAGTCAAAGTACTTCTTGGTGTCTTTGTCCTTGTATATAGAGTAGATGGCATCGGCATAAAGCGCAGATGATTTGGCAGGGTCAAGATTGCCAGTGAAAGAAATGACGGAATAGGCGTTCTTGTAGTCACCCGAAATCTTGGCAACATATTCTTTGTAGCTCAGATTTCCTTCTTTGGCAAGGTCTTCTATTCGCTTGTCGTTGTATTCGATGACATAATAAGCCGCAGCATCTCCTACTGCTTTTTGCCAAGCAGGAAGGTTGGCATTGATGAAGTCTGCCATCTTTTGCTGTTGCTCTAGGTCATCGCCACCCAGTTGTGAGATAATGAGGTAGTCGGTACGATTGATGAGGTTAGGACCCATCTTGGCTTGGATGTAAGCATTATACATCTTTCTGATTCTTACAACCCATTTTTCAGCATCCATCCCTTCTTGTGCCATCAAGAACTTAGGGGCTTGTTGTAGTATCTTCTGTTGGATGGTTAAATCTGTTGGGTTGTTGCGGTATTGCTCGTAGAGTTCTTTGAAGCCGATAACATCTCCTACGGCAGTTTTGGCAGCTTCCATCAGTTCGCTAGCCCCCATGGCACCTACAGAGATAGATATGGCTTTCCCATCGTTGGCGATAAAAGCCAAAGTCGGGAAAGCTTCTACTTTGTATTGCTTGGCAATGGCTATGTTTTCAGGCTTTTCTGCATCCAATTGCAAGCAGATAAACTTCTCATTGAAATACTTACCTATAGAATCTTGTGTGAAGATAGTCTTTGCCATTCGTTTGCAAGGACCGCACCAAGTGGCATAGAAATCTACGAATAGTGGTTTGTGATGTTTCTTTGCTTCTTCCTGCGCTTGTTGGAAAGATCCTTGGAAGAACTGGATGCCTTCTTGTGTAGAAACACTTTGCTGGATGGTTTCTATTGTAGCCTTACCCAGAGCCAAACTAGGCTTAAGGGTAAGGAGAGAGAGAACTGCTGTGAAAAGCAGATTATTTATTGTTTTCATCTTTTTCAATGTTTTGTGTTACTTTATTCTTCCCAATCAGATCCACTGTCATCCCAGTCACCAAACTCATTCTTTTTGATGATGACCGTGAAGATATTGGAGAGAATGGCAGAGTGATCTTCGTTCTGTACCTTTAGGCTGATGCGATATCTCCCCTCGGGTAAGCTCTTGGAAGCCGTATAGAATATCTGAATCAAACTACCTTGAAGTCGAATGGTGCCATCGGCCATAGCTTTCTTGAAGGCTGCTGCATCACCACCCTCTGTGGCTTCCACATCGTAAAACTCGTAGGTGATGGGTACGGTGCCAGCCACTCCTTGGATAGCGTAAGAAGTCCAAGGGGAGTTGTCGGTTACATGGCTGTCCCATTCATCTACCTCTTGGTAGGCAACCAAAGTATCGGGGGCATATTCTGCGTTTTCTACTTTTAAGTAACCTACTGGCATGTCATGGCAACTCGACAAGGAAGCTAAGCCTACGATTGCCATTGTCCATATACAGATCTTATGATATATTTCTTTCATATTGTTAGAAGTCTGTTAGATTGAAATTATAACTTAGTGCATGAACGACACCTGTTTGGGTCATGATGTTGCATGAGGCAACTTCGGATGTCTTCCAAGCCTCTTCTGAGGCTATGTAGATTTTCTTGGGACCAGCTTGAGGAACACCGCCGTATGACTCACGATAGGTGTAAATCCATAATTGCTTGCCAGACAGCATCGTGTACATCTTGCCACCTTGACCGATGACGGTGTTGGGGTCAGCGGAGGCTGTTCCAGCCGTGAAGTCATCCAACTGGATGATGTTGTTGCCATCGATGATGCTGGATAGAATAAAATTGCGGCAGTCCTCTACTGGAATGTCAGCGATTTGCTCATAACCCTTTTCTAGGAGATAGCGGCGTATGCTATGGTTGGTGATACCGAAAACGGTGAGGTTCTTGCCGTATGTGCTAGTACCCATAAACACCTGCTGGAGTCCAGCACGTTCACTCATGACAACAAGTGAGTCCCAGTTGTATGGGTCTTGCTGAAAATACTCCCACATGGAGCAGTCGTGATACCCTATGGCTTTTCCAGTATCTACGAAGTTATACTTGGTGCAGGAGGTGGAAAGGCATAAAGTGCTCGCCACTACTGCAATGAACAATAATATCTTTTTCATTTTCTTCTCTTGTTTGATTTTGAATTACATATATGGCATCCAATACGTAGTTTGGCGCATCATGGTGTTGGTTATCTTGCCATCTCTGTCTGAATAGGCATTGCTTGGGATAGGCAAGAAGAGTGCACCATTTTTGATGTCATTATTGGTGAGTACTTGGAACTTGCCATATAGCTCTTCCTGGATGTAGTTGTTGCGGATGATGTCGTAATAACGCTCGTCATTCTCACCAATCAGCTCCTTCTCTCGCTCTTGGAAAATGGCTTTTTTGAGGTCGCCTTCATCATAGATGGAAGGATATGCTTCCGCACCAGCACGCTCTCTAATCTTATTGAGGTCATTGATGGCAAGGTCTGTTTGTCCTAGCTTGTTGTAACACTCTGCTCGGAGCAAGATGATGTCGGCTAGACGCCAATATACATAGTCTGCATCCACGGATCGGAAGTCCTTGCCAGTCTCGGAGAACTCGTTTTGATTGTAGAGGCACTCCCTAAACTTGTATGGGATGGCGTAGTCAATGCCGTCAACCTCATGTGGCTCGTCTATTTGGTAGAAGAAGGCGGAGCGACGTTGATCGTTTGGGTCTTGGTACATCTCGTTGATGGTCGATGTGTAAAGTTGACAGTAGTTATCGTTTGGGATATTACCCATCTGAGCTGTCTCTTTTACAGGCCAACTGAGATATGCTGTCGCTACATCATTTGGTGTTTGGCTGTATTCCGATCGAGCTTTGTCGAAGGTAAGAGTGAAAATTGCCTCTGGATTAGTCTCGTCAGGGTGAGAGAGCTTGTAGCAGAGATCCTCGGGGTCAGAACACAAACTGTAGTTTCCTACTTTTCCTTCGACGAGGAGGGTCGCATAGTCAATGGCTTTCTGATAGTCTTCTTTTGGATTACCTTCTAGACCATATAGTTCTTCTACACTTCCTTTCCAAGCGTAGATCTGTGCCAGCAAAGCGGCACTGTTGCCTTTGGAGGCGTACTGGCGGCTCGTGATGGTTGCATTATTCAATCCTTTCAACTTGTCGTAAGTTGGTAGGACGTTATAGGCGGATTCTGCACTTGCGATGGCTTTCTTCAGAACTTCTGTCATAGGAGAGCGACCATACATCACTACATCTTTTGAGTTGTTAGTGATAACGCAATCTCCATAGCGCTGAGCCAAGAAAAAGTACGATAAGCCCATGGCAAAGTATGCTTGTCCAACGTGGAAGTTGTAACGGTCTTCACTGAGACCTTCCGTGCTGCCAATGTTGTCTAGGAGTAGGTTGGCTTCATATATAATATTGTATAAGCCACCCCATTGTCCGTCTTGTTCTTTGACATAACGTGGGTTCCACTCACGTAAGTCGTTGTTCCAACCGAGATTGTCAACTTTTGCCCCTGCTGCGATAAAAGGGTCGTTCTTTCCTATGTAGATATTCTCGAAGTATAATATAGAAGAGGTGGTAGCGTTCAATTCATTTTCCGACTTGAACGCATTGTTATATGTGACTTGGTTCTCGGGTACTTGATCCAAGTCGCATGACACCAACCCTGCTACGCAAATGGTAGCTATTAATAGTTGCTTCTTCATGTGTCGTTAAAATTTTAAGTTAAAACCAAATGTGATGGAACGGTTCAGAGGGTACTGCTCGCCGGTGTCCTTGCCAGTGTATGGATTGACAACCTCTGGGTCTGTGCCAGAATAGTTGGTCAACAAGAAGAGGTTCTGTCCTGTAACATATAGGCTCAGACCCTTGATCCTGTTCTTGAACCATTTGGCAGGCATCTCGTATGATAAGGTGACAGACTTGAGGCGGAGATAGTTGACATTCTCTATGTTGGAGTCAATATCACCGTCAAACTGACCGATATATCCTTGATCAGAGAATTCCAAAGAAGGATAGTCTGTCTCGTCTCCTGGCTTTTGCCAGAATGTTACCTTGCTAGGGTCTGCCATGATAGTTCCGAAATTCTTTGTGAAATTGAAAGCTGAGTTCTTTACCATGTTCATCATCTTGCGCTTGATGACATAGTTCATCATGATGTCAAGTTTCCAATTCTTGTAAGAGATGCTGTTGGAGATACCACCATAAGCTGTAGGCAAGGTGCTGCCAGCATAGTACTTGTCGTTATAGTCGATAGTTCCATCTTGGTTGTAATCCTTGATTTTACGACCACCCACACGCAATGGATAGTTCTCACTGTTACCAAAGTTGAGTGGTACCAACTTGCCCAATGAGTTGTAGTAATATGGAATCTGCGTCTCGTCTTGTACGAGGCCCTCGTCATGATAGGTGTAGATGCCATATACTGGGCGACCTAGCACTTTGTCGCTCAAATCCTCACCTCCGTATGACTTGCGGAAAAGGTTCTTGTCATGTGAGATGTTGAAGCCGAGCGTCCATTGCCAGTTCTTGTGCTTGATGATGTCTGCTGAAACTTCCAGCTCAATTCCTTCGTTTGATATGGCTGAGGCATTGTTCCACATCTTATCTGCCAAGAAATAGTTTCCTGGGGTAGTAGTCTGCATCAACAAGGCATGGGAGTACTTGTAATAGTAGTCCAACTTTACTTGCAAGCGATAGTTGAAAAGTTGAAGGTCAAGACCTAAGTCATATTGGTCGTTCTTCTCCCAAGTCAATTGGTTGTTGGCAAGTATACCTGGTATCAAACCGGCACTTCCTAGGAAGGTATTGCTGGAAGTCATGGTGCCCAAGGCTAGGTATGCCTCATTGAACTTCTGGCCTGAGCGACCCCAAGAAGCACGGAACTTACCAAAGCTAAGCCACCATAGATTCTTCATAAATGGTTCGTCGCTGAAAGTCCAACCTAAGCCGACGGCAGGGAATGTTCCCCATCTCACGTCGCTACCAAATACAGAGGAACCATCCGAACGGAGTGAAAATTCTGCCAAGTACTTGTGCTTGTAGTTGTATGCCAGACGTCCGAAGACACTCATCATCTCTTGTACCTCTTGATTGCTGAGATATGATTGCAAAGCTTCGTATGTACCATATTCGTCTTGACGCAAGGCTGGCCATTCTTCTCCTACATAATGAATTTGGTTGGTAGGACCACCGTATGCAGAACCACCAATACTATTGAGTTGGTCACGATTATAAGAGAAACCACCCATCAACTCGAAGAAATGTTTTTCTTTGAGGTCAAACTTGTAGGTGAGGTAATTTTCGCTTTGTATCATCGTCATGCCGATATTCTGCCCTTCGGATCTTGATAATTTCTTGGAAGTCAGGTAATCTGGTGTGAAGGTGTTGATGCGGGTGTTATAGTGGTCGATGGCTGCGGATAGTGACAACTTCAACCCTTTGATGATGTTATAGTTGAATCCACCGCTGAGTCGTACATTATAATTAGAGTTCACGCCCTCGATGCCTCGCAAAGATTGCATGGCAGTTTCTTCAGCGATGCTTCCCTTTCCTGGCAAAAGCGTAGATTGTTGCTTAGGGTCAATAGTGAGGCCTTGTATTTTTCCTGTAGTTGCAGCTTGTTGGTCTGTGTAAGACAGATTGATACGAGTGTAGGCATCAACTTTAGGGGTAATCTTGAAGTCGAGATTAGACATGACATTGGCTCTTAAGAAGCTGGAATTGAGCATGATGCCCTTCTCGTGATAGATACCTGCAGCAACCATATAGCGCACGTTGTCGTTACCTCCTGATACAGAAAGGTCAGCCTTGGTGACTTGTCCTACACGGAAGGCATATTTCCACCAATTGGTGCTGTTGTTGTAGAATGTGTTCAATGAGTCTTGTACTATTGACGGAATCTTGTTATAATCATCTGTAGAGATATTGCCCTTGTTCCAGAAATAGTCATAGGCACCATTGCTGAATTGATCCCAGCCCCATGTGTCTTTGTAACTGTTAGGGAAGATAACCTTGTCGGTCATCCAGTCGTATTCGCCTACACGTTGGTTCTTCGCCAAAAGAATGTTCCAGAGTCTTTCACCATTACCTCTTAATTGAGTTGGCGTAGAAGGAAGCCAAGAGAAAGATTGGGATACGCTGGCATTAAACTCAGCCTTGCCGCTTTTGCCTTTCTTGGTGGTGATGAGGATAACGCCATTTCCAGCACGTGATCCATAGAGTGATGCAGAGGTCGCATCTTTCAATACCTCTACTGATTCGATGTTGGAAGGGTCTAAAGAAGAAAGTGGGTTGATGCCGCCTGTGTAGGTAGATGAAGATTGAACAGGTACGCCATCAACGACAAAAAGAGGAGAACCATCGTTGACTCCTTGTTGATTGAGAGAACTGAAACCACGGATAACTATCTTGGAGCCATTGCCACCAGGTTGGCCAGAGAGATTGGAAACATCTACACCTGCCATCTTACCTTGGAGCAGGGTTTCGAGTGAGGAGCTTGGTACGTCTTTCAGTGCGTCTCCCTTGAGTGAGGAAACAGAACCAAGCATGTCTCGACGGGTTCGGCTACCATAGGCGATGACTGCAACTTCTCCCAGTTGATTTCCCTCTTCCTTGAGAATGGCATTGACCGTATGCCCATTACTGTACTTCAGTGTGATTGGAGAATATCCGATGGCTGAAATGACAATCTCCCCGCTTCCATTATTGGTGGAAAGGCTAAACTGTCCTTGTGTGTCAGCAATCGTTCCTTGTTTGAGTCCTTTGAGTCTGATGGTTGCGTTTGGAATGACTTCTCCTTCCGTGTCCTTGACGATGCCTTTGATGATGAAATTGCCTTGCTTAGCAGTCTCCATCTTGAAAACTCGGATAGACTTTCCGTTCACGCTATAGGTGAAAGGAGTTTTGTAGAGTAAGTCTTGGACAGCTTTTTCTACTGTAGCTTCATCGAATGAGACAACCATCTTGTTGGGATAGTTTCTTACCTCATTGGTGTAACTGATGGAATAATCGCTATTCTTTGTGATGTAGTCAAGAATAGACGAAAGTGTTTTCTCCTTAAAGGAGACTGATAATTTTACCCCCCCAGACTGAGCAAAAGTGCAAACAGGGTGCGATAAAGTTACCATCAGGCATCCTACCATACATAGTAGATGCCACGAGTGTACAATACTTTTGTGCATACCTCTCTATTAATAATTAACATTAACTATATAATAGACTGCAAAGTAACAACTTTTTGGGGAAATATGCAAGTTTTATGTAAATTATTTGCTGATTTCTTGCAAAGAATAGTGTTTTTGCTTTCATTTCGTCAGATGAAAGGTGAGTTCTCTAATGTATAAGATGGCATTCATATCCCTAGTATTGGAGGCTTGTACTCCTAGGCATAAACCTTTCTTCCCCCTAGCACAAAACCTTCAACGCCCTAGGATAAAACCTGCAGAAGCCTACTGCATACTATAATGCCTAACTTATATTCCATAAAATCCAAGTTAGATTTCATGAAATATAAGTTAGGCGCAGCCAAATATAAGTTGTATTTTATGGTATGCAGTAGGCTTCTGCAGGTTTTACACTAGGGCGTGTGCAAGTAGGTAGTCGCATATGGCGGCTTTTGTTGCTAGGAAAAAGCTTTCGTGTATCCCAACTCTGCAGATATTGAATTTTAGTTGTTAAGCAATACTTAACAACTGAAAACTAGCTTAATTAGCTCTATTTTAAGTACTTAATACTTTTTGTTATGTACAAGACCTAGAGGTGATAAAAAGTTCTACTACTTCATAGATGGCTCGCAGGGAAAGTCTCTCTACCGGGAGGTAATGCTAGCCTCAGTTTTCAGTTGTCAATTAATGTTTGACAACTGAAAGCCATTGTAACTAGTTGGACTGTAGAAATTTATTGCTATTCTTACTTGTCTAAGGCTTTGAGGTGCTAAAAATATAGCTACCTCAAAGTCATTTATTTCCCCTTAGATATGCCCTCTCTCCGCCCAATCACCTCTATCCAGCGTTCGATACCCGATGGCTTCGGCAAGATGCATGGGCTCTACCTGCTCGCAACCTGCCAAGTCGGCGATGGTGCGGGCGACCTTCAGAATGCGACTGTAGGCACGGGCGGAGAGGGAGAGACGCTCCATCGCCATGCGGAGCATATCCATGCCAGCCTCGTCGGGCTCGGCGAAGAGGTGAATCATGCGCTCGCTCATCTGGGCATTGCAGTGGATGCCCTTGTAGTCCTTGTATCGCTCGGCTTGTATCTCTCGTGCCTTGATGACACGCTCACGGATGTTGGCACTCGGTTCGCCGGGGGCAGCCTTGGAGATGTCTTTGAAAGGAACTGGCGTTATCTCGCACTGGATGTCGATGCGGTCGAGAAGCGGACCTGAAATCTTGTTCATGTATCGCTGAATCTGACCTGGAGTGCAGACACAGTGGTGCGTAGGGTCGCCGTAGTAACCACATGGACAAGGGTTCATGCTTGCCACAAACATGAAACTGCAAGGGTAGTCGGTGGAATATTTCGAGCGACTGATGGTGATGTGGCGGTCTTCGAGCGGCTGTCGCAATACTTCGAGCGTGGTCTTGTTGAACTCCGGTAACTCATCGCAGAAGAGCACGCCATTGTGCGCAAGCGAGATTTCGCCAGGTTGTGGATTGCTGCCACCACCCACCAAAGCCACTTGTGAGATGGTGTGGTGAGGAGCACGGAAAGGACGTTGGGAGATGAGCGATACATTCTTGCCGAGTTTGCCAGCGATGGAATGTATCTGTGTGGTCTCCAGACTCTCTGATAGGGTGAGGGGAGGAAGGATGGAAGGCAGACGCTTCGCCATCATGGACTTGCCTGAGCCGGGAGGTCCCACCATGATGAGGTTGTGACCACCAGCCGCTGCCACTTCCAAGGCTCGCTTCACATTCTGCTGACCACGTACATCGGCATAGTCGAGGTCGCAATGCGTCTGATTCTCATAAAACTCCTTGCGAGTATCAACAATGGTAGGCTCGAAAGCTTGTTTGTCACTCATAAATTGTATAACATCAAACAAGCTGTTCATACCATAGACTTTGAGGTTGTTGACCACGGCCGCCTCACGGGCATTTTGCATCGGCACAATCAATCCCTTGAAGTGCTCTGCCCTGGCTCGAATGGCAATAGGCAGTGCTCCCTTGATGGGTTGCAGCGTGCCGTCTAGACTCAACTCGCCTACCAGCATAAATTCCTTGAGGTGCGTGTCGGGGATGTTCTCGTTGGCTCCCAAGATGCCGATGGCAAGGGGCAAGTCGAAACTGCTGCCTTCCTTGCGGAGGTCGGCAGGAGCAAGATTGATGGTGATGTCGGCGATAGGAAACTTGAAACCGCTGTACTGCAAGGCTGCGGCAATGCGGTTACGACTCTCTCTTACAGCCTCGTCGCCAAGACCTGTAAGATGATATTGGACTCCACGTGTGAGGCTCACCTCCACGGTAACCGTAGTCACGTCCAATCCGTTGACTGCGGCGCAAAAAGTTTTGACTAGCATTTCATTCCTTTCCTGCAGGAATAGAGTTTCCTGCATATATTTGAAATTAGATGTTGTTAATAATATATGTTGTCGCCCTCGTCAAGAGGCAAGGGACTTGATTTCCTTTTGGTGCTGCTTTTATTTCAGCAGTTGGTCGAGCTTGTCGTACAGTTCTTGTCGTTTCAAGCCACGAGCTACGATCTTGCCATTTTGCAAGACGATGACATCTGGCACGGAGGTCATTCCTAGTTTCTGCAAGGTCTTGTCTTCCAGCATGTCGCCGGTGCAGATGTTGGACCAAGAGATAGAGTCTCTGTCGAGACTTCTCTTGCAATCTACCTTGCTAGGGTCGAGGCAGATGCTCATCACCTTGAGTTTGCCTTGCGATGCCCTCATGCGCTTCTTCAACTCCCTTTGAAGGTCTTGGCTATCGAAATTGTAGGTAGCCCAGGTGTTGATGACTGCCACTGGCGCACTGCTCAGTTCGGCGCTGGATATGAGTTTGCCCTTGGTGTCGTATGCGGTGAAGGATGGCAATCTAGAGCCTACTCCCACGTCTTTCAGTCCTTTCAACTGCTGTAGCATCTTCTGAAGCTCTCCATTTTTCGGCTGCTTCTTCGCCATAGTCTCAGTTAAGGCGTATGCCTTCTTGAAGTCTGGCTGTGGGTTGCTGATGAAGTACTTTCGGGTGAGATAGATGCTGACGATAGACTCTGGGTGATCCTTGATGAATTGCTCAGCCTTGGCTTTCTCCTCAGGTGGAGAAACATTGAGGATGTTCTCACGGAATGAGTTCATCAGTTCATTGGCTTTCGTTCCCTTGACCGAAAGTTCTTTCAGGTGAGAGGCATCAGCCTTGATGTCAACGGATGCGCCTGACTCAGCAAAGATAGGTTGCTCAGAGAAGTTAGGGAAGACGACGACCAACGTAAAAGGATCCTTGCATTCGCATTCGTATGTGAAGCGACCACCTTCCACCTTGATGGTGTCCATGCCATGGATGCCACCCTCAGGGCTATAAACATAAAATTCACCTTGGTTCATGTTGAGAAATTTGCCTTCAAACTTGAAACGACCACTACCTGCACCACAAGAGGCAAGTACAACAGTCGCTAATAATAAGAGGATGTAAGCAAACTTTTTCATCATGAAAAATTTAAAAGGAGTGTGCCGCGAGCGGGACTCGAACCCGCACAGCCATTACTGGCCAAGGGATTTTAAG
>OIYR01000665.1_pt1 | contig 18787 bp, 18 predicted proteins | sample 1588221 | NCBI WGS metagenome assembly OIYR01 (sample SAMN03283292) | human gut metagenome | biome: human-associated habitat; material: feces | host: Homo sapiens | place: Peru | collected 2012 | reverse complement strand
GGCATAATCCTCACCCATCTCATCATCCACAGCCTCTACTACATCCTGCGCTGTTATGATACCTACTATCTCTTTGTTATCGTTCAATACTGGAAGAGAATCCTCGGCATAATCTTTTATCTTCTCTATACTCTCAGATATATCCTCATGGTCAGCAAGATATGGATATGAGTAACTAATCAGCGAATCAAGGTCATCATGTTCCCTGGCAATAATCAAATCCTTCAGGTCAATTGCACCACAGTATTTACCATTATTATCAACCACATAGATTGTAGATATATTGTCATTGTCTCCTGCCTGTTTAACAAGCTCATGCATCGCCTGACGGATATTCAAATCTTTCGATATGCATATATAATTAGTTGTAATAAGACTACCGATTTCATCCTCATTATAGGAATTGATAAGCTTGATGTCTGCTTTGATATCTTCATCAAGAATTGGACAAATCTTATCTTTGACGCTCTCGTCAATATTTTCCAATAAATCTACCGCATCATCGGAATCCAGCTCATTGATAACTGCTGCGAGCTTATCAACTCCCAATTCATCAATGTATTCCTCTGGATTCTCTATATATGGGATAATTCCTGACACCCACTCCATACCCAGAGTATTATACAGTGCCACACGCTCATCTTTAGTAAGGTATTCAAGACTCTGTGCAATATCATTCTCATGATAATCGCTCAATCTCTCTAAAAGCTCGTCTTTGCCATACCCGCTTCTTATTATCTCAACAATCTGCTCTACGAACTTTGGTTCTTTTAATACTTCATTTCTCATTCTAAGCCTCCATTCTGCCCCAAAAAGGGCGCAAAAAATCCATCGTAGCAAAAATGCTACACAAACACTGATGTTGTGACATTTCTGAGCGATGGAATAAGGCTTAAATATTATATTTTACAATATGGCTATCTACAGACACTTGAAAATAATCCAGGTCTCTTAAATCCATCGCTGTATGTAATTCGACTCTGACTATCACAACTGTCCATACAATTCGCCTCCTTATAAGCTTTATACATTTTCTTCTAGTACAACTGTTTCTAAATAACTAGACCATTCACGCAGAATATTTTTTCGAGAGTGCGTGTCAAAAAACGTAGGCGTAGCGGGCTACGCTGAGGATTTTTGACATGTGCTATCGGGAAAATAGGCAAGTGATATGGTGTAGTTAATTTAAAACAGTTGTACTAGTTTATTTTTAACCGAATAGATTATACCATCGTGGAATTTTCATGTCTATTAAAATTTATGTAAAATCATATATGCAAAGTCAAGTACATATAGGCTGGAATTAGGGATTATATATTATATTGAATATATTATACGGAATTTAAAATTAACATGTCAATTTGGCTTAAATAGCAGTTTTTCTTATATAAAATCCAAAATGCCTGCTTTTACACTTCGTTAAACTAGATGTTTGGCTCAAATCAACATTAATTGCTGATTCAGTCCAAATTTTACCGATTTTCTGGATTTTACACTGCCAAATCCTATGGCTGCACCAAAACATTTATTAATACATGCTATGAATGTCCTTCTGTGGCTTTATTAGTACCCATCATATGTTCCTCCTTATCATAGGTAAAACAAAGTTTTAGAGAAATGTCTAATTGGAGATTGTACCCAGGTATGAGCGTCCATCTGTGGGTATCCACTTTTGAAGAATCCACTTTTTAAAGAAATTTTATGATTTAAAAATATGGGTATCCACTTTTTTACCACTTTTTAATCATAAAATACATAAAAAAGGATAGACAGTCCATCGACCATCTATCCATAAAAATGCCTATTTCATGTGTTTTCAGCTTATTAAAGCCTGCCATCAATTAGCCAAAATATCTCTTTAAAAGACCTTCAAAGGCTTTACCATGTCTAGCTTCATCTCTAGCCATCTCATGAACTGTATCATGGATTGCATCAAGGTTAGCAGCCTTAGCTCTCTTTGCAAGGTCAACCTTACCTGCTGTTGCGCCGTTCTCAGCTTCAACTCTCATCTCAAGATTCTTCTTAGTGCTGTCTGTTACAACTTCGCCGAGAAGCTCTGCAAACTTAGCTGCATGCTCTGCCTCTTCATAAGCTGCCTTCTCATAGTACATACCGATTTCTGGGTATCCTTCTCTGTGTGCAACTCTAGCCATTGCAAGATACATACCGACCTCTGAGCACTCACCCTCAAAGTTAGCTCTTAAATCAGTAACGATATCCTCGCTTACGCCCTTAGCTACTCCAACTACATGCTCAGCAGCCCATGTCTTCTCTCCTGACTGTGCTGTAAATTTGCTTGCTGGTGCCTTACAAACTGGACAGACAAAATCTGCTGGAAGAGACTCTCCTTCATAAACATATCCACATACATTACATACATACTTCATAACATTAATCTCCTTTTCTTGTTTAAATATATCTATCTCCTATTAAAATAGGAATGATTACTATTTACATATTTAATATAACATCACATTTATCTTTTGTCAAACACTAATTACTAATTTTATTAAAAATTTTTAGCATCATTTTGGAATATCTACTGTCCGCCTCTCTTACAAGGTCCGCATACGCCATAAAAGAAAGATGTACTTCCCTCGATATTCCCATCAAATACAGAATTCACGCTGTTAAGCAAATCCTGTTCCTTCATCTTAAATTCATCTGCTATCTCTATATCATATATCTTCTTGCAGCATGTGCACTGGAAATGGTAGTGTGGCGAAACCCTGCCATCAAAATGCACAGAACCATCTTCGCATGGTACTTTGATAACATGTCCCATATCAACAAGCAGTGAAAGATTACGATACACCGTTCCAAGACTGATATTCGGATAATCCTTTCTGACACTTGTGTATACAGCCTCTGCCGTAGGATGGTCTGTTCTCAATATAAGATTGTTCATTATAGCATCCCTCTGTTTGCTTCTTTTTATACCTGCCATATTAACTCCTCAACAATCTATAAATAATCATAACAATAATAGTATTTATTACTATGATATACAATAATTTTCTTATTTACAAGTAAAATTTTTAATTTTTCAACCTCCGAAAGTAGAATTGGGGACTTTCCATCTCCCTAAAGCAGAATTTTTGACTTTTCACTTCCCTAATGCTAAAATTTCATCATGTTAGAATTTTGTTTTCCTAAGAAAACAGGGGGAATTTTTCTATGAATATGCTGCAGATAAGTGAAGCTATGAGAAATGGTAAGTCAATACCGGCGAGAGAACAGATGAAGCTTATGATTTCTCTTTCTATTCCAGCCATTCTGGAACAGCTTGTCATGACAATGATGGGATATATAGATACGGCAATGGTAGGCAGCCTTGGATACACGGCAACAGCTTCTATCGGCGTTGTATCTACTACGATATGGCTGATTAATGGAATCGCGAACTCTGCTTCTGTCGGCTTTTCTGTACAGGTTGCACAGTATCTTGGAGCAGGGCGTGAAAAAGACAGCCATGACGTGCTCTGCCAGGCTATCATGTTTAATATAACATTTGGAATAATACTTGCTTTTATAGCTATTATGCTGGGACAGATTTTGCCATCCTTATTAGGCGCAGATGAAGCGATACGCCCTTATGCTAAGGCATATTTTTGTACTGTAGCTGCTTTCCTGCCTTTCAGCATGGCTTCATCCATGTATTCCAGCATTTTCCGATGCAGCGGCAATGTAATTATCCCAAGCATTATGAATGTTGGAATGTGTCTTTTAGACGTTGTATTTAACTTTTTCCTGATATACCCAACCAGACAAATCGGTGGTTTTACAATATGGGGAGCTAACCTTGGTGTAAGAGGTGCTGCGCTTGGAACTGGTCTTGCACAGGCATGTGTAGGTTTATTCTTACTTATTCTATTAACAAGACGGAGAGGTCCACTGCGCCTGCAAGGGACAGAACACTGGCGTTTCACCAGAGTCTGTATGCACAATGCATTTGTTCTGGCAACACCTGCTGCCCTTGAGCGTACAACTTTATCTCTCGCGCAGATAGTTATGACTTCTGTTGTCACAAGCATGGGAGCTGTCTCTGTCGCCACTAATTATGTCGCTGTCCAGACAGAAAGCATCTGCTATCTTCCTGCCTATGGTGTGGCTACAGCAGCCACCGCACTTGTCGGACAAAGCATCGGAGCGGGGCGTGCAGATATGGCAAAACGCTTTGCATATGGAACTACAGCACTCGGATTCGGGCTGGTAACGATTACCGGCAGCCTCTTATTCGCAGGTGCGCCTGTTCTTACAAGCCTTTTAACACATGAAGCAGAAGTAATTGCACTCAGCACACGGGCACTCAGAATCGTAGCATTTTCTGAACCGCTGTTTGCTGTCAGTATTGTTGTTATCGGAGCACTCCGTGGTGCCGGTGATGGTAAAGGTCCATTCCTGATTAACTCATTCAGCATGTGGGGAATCCGTGTCATGACGGTTCTTCTGTTCACACGCACTTATGGAGTTATCGGTGTCTGGGCTACCATGTCAGTAGAACTTGCGCTTCGTGGCATATTTTTCCTGATTCGTCTGATAAGAGGCCGCTGGGTTCATATATCAGCATTAGAATAATCCGCATTAAAATAATCAGGATTAGAATAAGAGCTTCTTTTTCCTGCTCTTTAACTTCAACAATTTCAATATTCATATTTATATCCATTCCTTCCGCTTCGCTCAAGCACAAAACGTCATGAAAATGTTTTCCTGAGCCTCTTTTTTCTTTATAATTCTTCTTATAGAGATCTCGGTATACTACAAATCACAGTGAGGCGAGTGGGCTGTCCGGCTTGCCGGATGACCGCATATTTATATGTGTAGTTCGCCTTTTCAAGCACAAATAAGTGTGCCTTTGAGCACGTAATCTTATCTTTGTATAAACAATTGCAAATGTCAATATAAAATTGTAGGTTTGGGGGTGCAGACATAATCTTGGACTTCCACACTCTCTAAAACCTCTTTATTAACCTCTGTAATCATGGTATTCCTGAAGTAATCCCTTTTCTTTTAGGAACTGATAACAGGTAAGTATTTCGTCTTTTAATATATGCCTAACAGAGCAAAGATGATCAATAGAATCTGCTGTGGCATCATACTTTATATCTGTTCTCATTGCTTCTGATATAAATTCATCCATAGTCACTTCGCCATTAGGGCTGTCTATATGTTCTATTTCAAAATAATCTTCGTAATTCATTTCTGCCTCCTACGCAATTAGACCTAAACTCTTTCTATAATGAATTGGACTTAGTCCATTTAGAGATAACTTACGCCTTTTTTCTGCATACCAGTGAATGTATGCATCTAACTTTTCTATAAACTCATCGATTGAAATGTTTTTCCATTCTCTTTCGTAAAACATTTCATTCTTTAGTCGACCAAAAAATCCCTCACACGCTGAGTTATCAGGAGAGCATCCCTTCTTTGACATGGATCTTGTTAACCCAGCTTTGTCCATTCTTTCAATCCATCCTGACCAACGGTAGTGTGCTCCTCTATCTGAATGTACTAAAGGCTTCTCATCGTCTTTCAATGTAGTTATAGCATTATCCAGCATTGTGTTAACAAGCTCTGCATCAGGATGTGTTCCTATTGTCCAGGCAACGGGTAATCCGTCAAAACAGTCTATAATAGGTGATAAATACACCTTACCAGCTGGTATATGAAACTCTGTTATATCTGTAAGCCATTTTTCATTAGGATTATCCGCATGAAAATCTCTATTTACTTTGTTTTCTACAGCAGGGCTAATTTCACCCATGTAGGAATTGTATTTCTTCCTTTTAACGGCTTTAACAACCAGATTCTCCTCTTTCATAATACGTCTAATAACCTTCTCGGATAGTTGCATATCTGCATCTTGTAAATCTAGATAAATCCTTCGATATCCATATGTACCATTTGAAGCAGTAAATGATAAACGTATTAATTCTCTATGCTTTTCATACTTATCAGGTCTATTAATAGCATTAGCCTGATAACAATAACTGCTTTTTGACATGTTAAACACTGACAATAATTCTTTTAAAGAATATTTATTTCTTAGGGTATCAATCACTTTTGTTTTTTCTCTGTTTGTCAGTGTTTTCAGACTGATACCCTGGTCTTTTTTTATTATTTCAGCCGCTTTTTCTAACACATCTTTTTCTAATTGAAGTTGATATACCTGGCGTCTAAGCTCCGCAGCTTGTAAATTCAACTCTTTTATTTCTTCATTTAGTTCACCTTCAGTGAACTTGTCTTTTTTAGGCAATGGCACCACTTCCTTATCTCCAAGTAGTTTATGTTTCCAATTATATAGCGTCATGCGTTCGACACCATATTTTTCAGCAACTATCTGTGCAGTATCTTCTTTAGCACATAATTCTGTTATCGCATTTAATTTAGCGTTATTAGATAAGTTTACCATTGTCTTTCCTGTACGACAAGAGTATGTGAAATCAGGAACTCGTTCAATAAGCCATTGTTTTAAATAATTTCTATTAGGATAACCTATATTTCTTATTGTTTTTGCAATATTTCTTCCATGTTCAAGATAGTAGTCAACTGCATACTGTATCTGTTCTTCTGAATATTTACGCTTTCTTGTATGAACTTTCTTTAGATCACCGTTATTGGAATATTCATTGACCCATTGTCGTAATGCTCCAACAGAAGGATACCCAAGAATCCTTATTGTTACAGTCCAACTTTTACATTTCAAATATAGCTCTACAGCCTTAATTTTATCTTCGTAAGAAAACATAATCCCTCCTGATGCTAATCATATCTGGTCCAAGATTATGTCTGCACCCCATTTTACTACATTCTTATATGATAAGCTTGTCATTCGTTATCGGTCGTTATTGGATTATCGGACAAAAAGTACAATGGCATTGGATTTTTGAGCAAAAAATATCCTCCGAAGGATTTTCTCCCCGGATGGAGGATAAACTATTTAATTTATTAAGTTTTTTGCATTTATGTGCCACAATTTTAAAATTTTTCTTGATTTGTGGCTTATGTCATGCTGATTTCTTTTTTCCCTAATAAAAAGTCCACAATATTGACATGCATTATTCCATCTCGGGAATAATCAAATCTATCTAGTGAAAGCACATACTTTGGCGATGCATCACTTATCGGATTAAATGCTCTAAATTCCCCTGCTCCAGACAAGGATACAGTGTGCTACACCTGCAAAGTGCTTCCTCCTGAGCAGAGCTGCCATGCTTTACACCACCACCCGGATTGGTTGCAGAAGCAAAATTAAGCACTGCAACTTTCTTTCCTGCACGGGCATAACTGCTTGCTACCTCTAAGCTACGATTCTTCGAAACTGCAATCTTTGTCTCATCAAACCTCTGCTCGATATTTCCTTGTTTAATTGAGCGTATTACCTTATATGCACTGGCTGTCATTCCGGCCAAATCAGTTATCTTGTATTTTCTATATCTCCTGTGATTTTAATCAAACTATTTTTTCTGGTTCTTATACTGTGTGTATTTCGCAAAGCACATACCAAATATCGCAAGATACATTAACCAAGACGCCACCAATAAGTGAATCAATAAGATAATAGTGAGTGTAAAATAAGCAGCTTATAAACTGCGGCAATAATACCGTAAAGAAGAGTATCAACAGTGGAAGCATTCGCCCTTTTATCACTCGCTGCATCATCTGAAATCTTGATTCCTCATCACAGAAAATTTCTTCTGCTACACTATCTTCAGCAACAGCTTTTCTAAAATAACTGTAACCAAAAAAGTCTTGCATATACTCCCAACCACAATCATCAAACATTTTTCGAATATTGTAAACCATTTGAATTGTTTTTTCTGCACCTATTGACAATTGCAAACTCTGTGCATATAATACATTTAACAATTAGGTTAAATGTTAAAGGAGGTTATATAGATGGGATTGCAGCAGACATTAAAAGCTCTTGCCGACCCGATTCGCCGTGAAATACTGAATATGCTGAAAAAAGGGCGAATGTCAGCAGGTGAAATTACCGAACATTTTTCTGTAACAGCTCCATCCATTTCAAGACACTTATCCGTATTGAAGGATGCCGACTTAATTAGGGACACAAGAGAAGGAAAATTTATTTTCTATGAAATCAATACCTCTGTCTTAGAGGAAACAATGCTTTGGATTGCAGATTTGAAAGGAGATAATGACAATGCTTAAAAAGAACAAATTAAAGGTCATAGTTTCATCTATCGTTATTTTACTTCCAATGTTATTCGGTCTCATTATGTGGGATAAATTACCTGATACTATGACAACCCACTGGGGTGCAGACGGAAATGCAGATGGATTCAGCGGAAAGGTATTCGCTGTTTTTGGTTTGCCAAGCATTATTTTGGTGTTGCATTTTGTTTGTTTGCTGTTTACACTTCTCGATAAAAAACAGAAAGAGCAAAATTCAAAGGCACTGGGAATGATTTTCTGGATTTTGCCAATTGTATCTCTTTTCACAAATGGAATAATGTATAGTGCTGCATTTGGAAAAGAATTTAATATGGAATGGGTTATGCCCGCACTATTAGGAGCAATGTTCATTTTTATGGGTAATTATCTGCCTAAAGTAAAACAAAATCGAACCCTTGGAATTAAAGTTTTTTGGGCATTGAACAATGAAGAAAATTGGAATAAAACTCATAGATTAGGCGGTAAAATTTGGGTTGTTGGGGGACTGATTATGCTGTTTTCCATTTTTCTTCCACTTACAGCTATGGTTTGGGTGATGATTTGCGTGATATCTGCTATGGTAGTTATCCCCATCGTTTATTCCTATTACATCTATAAGCAGCATCAAAAAGAAGGCATTGTATATACTACGCCACCTAGAAGCAAATCAGAAAAGATTTCAGTTAAAATATCCGCTATCATCGTACCTATCCTTCTCATTGGCGTTGCAGTATTGATGTTTACAGGTAATATAGAAGTCCATTGTGAAGATACCTCATTTACGATAGATGCAACTTATTGGACTGATTTAGAGGTGGATTATTCCGAGATAGATAGCATCGAGTATCGCAAGGATTTGGATGTGGGAGTACGAACAAGCGGTTTTGGCTCAGCAAGATTGTCGATGGGCATTTTTCAGAATGACGAGTTTGGTTCGTATACCTTATATGCATACACGGGTGCTAAAGAGTTTATTGTATTGACATCCGGAACAAAAACACTTGTTATCGGGATGAGCAAAGCTGAAAATACACAAGCAATTTATAATATAATGCTCGGGAAGATGGGTGAGTAACGCCTATAACTATTAAATTGGGGCGAAGATACCGACAAAAAGTACCTTCGCCCCTATTTTATGTTATGAATAAATCAATTCGTTATTGACAACCTCTCTTGCACAGATTTCCTTAATCAATCTATGGAACATTTCTCCGATTGCCACATTCTGTTATCGTATAATAAGTTAAGGTGAGCATTTTGCGATAAATCCTTTATTTTCAAGGCTTTTGGAGGATTTTATTAAATCTGTCTGCCTTCTCAAACTCTGGAATCTTCTCTATAAGTTCACTGTATTTCATACAAATCCACCTACTTAATATCCATCACGAATTTTTCCAGCTTTTCCTGATTATCTTTAGCTTTATCACTGCTGCGGTCTGCCAGCGCAGCAGTGTTTTTCAGATTTTTCAGACTCTTTGACAACTGCACAATACATCTGTCATTGTCTCCTCCGCCGCTGAAAGTGAATACCGCATCTATCTTGTCGGCTACGCCGTATTTCTTAATAAATGTATTGACTGGCGATGCTGGCATGCCCGCCCATACCGGTGTTCCTAATATAATTTCATCATAATAATCTATATTATCTGGAACACCTTTTATCTTAGGTGTTTTTCCAAATGTTGCCTGCATTCCTCCGACAAGCATCTGCTTTACTGTGTTTTTAGGCAATGGTTTAACTAAATCTATCTCAAATAATTTTGCTCCTAATTTTCTGGCAATATCTTTTGCCGCCTGCTTTGTATTGCCTGATAATGAATAATAAATAACAGCTTTACTCATAGCCAGTCTCCTTCTGATTATTATATACTATATAAAATTATAAACCATATCGGCATCTATTGCCTATAAAAAATAATAATTCCTGCCATGCTCCTGCACCGCACCAATCTTGTCATAAAAGCCTATCGCTGGCGTGTTCCAGTCAAGGCAGCTCCATTCCATTCTTGAAAATCCGTCCTGTTTAACAAATTCCTGTATCTGTGAGAAGAACCTTTTTCCTAATCCGCAACGGCGTTTTTCTTCATTCAGATACATATCTTCCAGATGTACTCCGCCTTCTGCTGCAAATGAACCAAACACCGGATAGTAAATGGCATATCCAACCGGCTCGTTATCATATTCAGCAATAAGGGCTGTCGCTATATTCTTTTGAAAAAGCCAGTAATTCAGGGCTTCCATGGAAGCAGTCATATCCTGTGGTCTTTTCTCATATTCAGCTAATTTTTTAATCATATCATGTAATAATTGAATGTCATTTTCATTTGCTTTTCTTACAGTAAAGTTTTTAGTCATAGCTGGTCTCCTTTTACTGTTCCTGCTCAATATACCTATCAACATCTTTCTTTACATCTGCAAGTGTCATCTGTGAAAGCTTCTCTTCCATCGCCTTCTGAACCTCTAACAGCCTGTTATCAAGAACGTGATGGATATTCCTTCCTACCGGGCACTGCTGGTTGGGATTCTCATGGAAGTGGAATAATTCCTCATCCGGGGCACACTCAACCGCCTTATATATATCTAAGAATGTAATCTGATCAAGTGGTTTTGTAATCGTCACACCACCAGTTCCCCTCGCAACTTCAATCAATCCCGCACCCTTTAACTGCTGCAATATCTTACGCACAATTACAGGATTCGTACCGATGCTGGCTGCCATGAAATCGCTTGTCATCTTCTGGTCTGAAAATGTATCTATACACGAAAACATATGAATTGCCATTGTAAATCTGCTTGAAATCTGCATTTTTGACACCTCTTATAAAATAGTAGTGTTTAAGTCACTTTTTATATGGATTATCATAACAGATGAGAGATGTAATTGCAATTGTTACATTTCACTAATTCTGCCTTCTTACGAAAAGACAGACACATAAAACCGCAAAAACTACTGTTGCAGCTATGAGTATAGGCAGTACTGGAATCTGACAGACATCTCCATTTATAAGCTTTAATCCCTGATAGAGTGTGAACACACCAAATACAGAGAATATCGCAAATGCAAGTGTATTAAGCAATCCTTCAGGAGTCTTGTTCTTTAAAAGGTAGCCTACTAACATTCCAAGAATATCTGCTAAGAAAAGTCCTAAAGAACATCCAATCCATACAATAAGTGCTGAACCCATACCTTCATTAGCACCAAATGTTATGGCTGTGAGCTGTGTCTTGTCGCCAAGCTCTGCTACGAAAAATGTACAGAAAACTGCGAGTGGCGCGAACTTAATCTTTGATTTGCCGCCCTCTTCCTCTTCATCGTCATCATCACCAGCAACAGTTGATGCTGCAAAATAAAGGAATGCAAGTGCCGCAATTGTCTTAATCAGCCAGTCAGGAATGAATTCGCTGACAAGGCCGCCGGCAAGAACTGCAAGGCCGTTAAGAACAAGGATTGCTGCTGCCGTTCCAAATATAATATCTCTTAACTTGTATTTAGAAGTAAGAGCTATAAGCATAAGCTGGGTTTTATCGCCCATCTCTGCTATGAACTCAGTAAAAAATACTTTTAAAAATAATAACATTTGTATAATACCTTATTTATCTTAATATGATATAAACTGTATATATCGCGTAAAGTACAATCATGGATAATCCTTCGATTCTTCCAATTCGCTTCTTGGTTCCTGCAAATATCCATACACACACTGTGAACACAATAAGCACGCATAAATCAATGATATTCTCTGTAATCATAGTGATTGGGCTGATTGCTGAGGCAATACCAAGCACCATAAGTATATTGAATACATTTGAACCAATCGCATTACCAAGTGCCATATCTACTTCGTTCTTTCGGGCTGCAACTATTGAAGTCACAAGCTCTGGAAGTGATGTTCCTATCGAAACAATTGTAAGTCCGATAAGTGTCTGGCTCATTCCAAGGTCACTTGCTATTCTTGATGCGGCATCTACAGTCATATCTCCACCGATTGCAATCGCAACTGCACCGCCAACAATGAAAAGAATACTTAGTGGCACTGAAATCAGCTTGATGTCTTCATCTGAACCGCCTTCAATCTCAACCTTCCTGCCTTCCTTGCTCGCCTTTAAAGCAATCTTAATCATGTAGAAAATGTACCCTGCAAAAGCGCCAATGAATATCACACCATCAATATGTCCAAGTGTCATACCTGATTTGTCGCCAAATCCGGCAATCCCAAAGAGCATTAAGAGTCCTGCGCAGATAAGTGACAGTGGAATATCTCTCTTTATTGTTTCTTTTGCTACATTAACTGTAGCAATCATTGCACAGACACCAATAACAACCATCAGATTGAATATATTGGAGCCGACTACATTACTTACTGCAAGTTCATTATTGCCTGTAAGTGAAGCTGATACACTGACCGCTGTCTCTGGAAGTGATGTTCCCATCGCAACAATTGTAAGTCCGATGATTATGGCTGGAACATGCAGTCTCTTTGCTACACTTGAACTTCCCTCTACGAAAAAGTCTGCGCCTTTGATAAGCAGCACAAAACCTATTACAAGGAATACAAGCACAAGGGCAAATGGGGCGTTGTTAATGAAATTTTCCATGTTTTCCTCCTTTTTGTTCTCCACAACAGTGCTGTCAGACGAAACACCTGCTATTACAAGTATATCCAGCAGATAAAAAAAACTCATGTATATCAATTACCAGCCAATGTGTAATTCATAAGCTGTTAATCGATATACATGAGTCTCATTATTTAAGATTTGCCAGATTATACTCTCTAATATAACCAGAATGTTGACAAATCACACTTTCGCGCTAACTACTCCCTCATGGAATATTAAATTACTTGATAAATAGTATCAAATATAAATGTGTGTGTCAATGGGTTATTTTATCCTCGTCTATTATCTACATTCTAATTCATTTTTTAATTACAATTCTGATTATCCCCAAACTTCCTCGGCTATCTCCTTGACAAGACGAAGCTTAGCCCACTGCTCTTCCTCTGTAAGCTTGTTACCGATTTCACATGAGGCAAAACCGCACTGAGGGCTTAAACACAATCTGTCTAATGGAATATATTTAGCGGCTTCATGGATTCTTGCGATAACCTTTTCCTTGTCCTCAAGAACTGGTGACTTTGTTGTGATAAGACCAAGCACTACCTTCTTATCTCCTGAAACCTTTGCAAGTGGTGCAAATCCGCCAGACCTCTCATCATCATACTCTAATAATAACGCATCTACATTTTCTTTTGCAAATACATAATCTGCCACTGAATCGTATGGACCGCTTGTAAAGAATGTTGAGTGGTAATTACCTCTGCATATATGGGAAGTAATAACCATATCATCTGGCTTTCCTTCAAGTGCAAAATTATTCACCTCAAGAAGCTGTGACTTAACATCATCTAAATTAATTCCAAGCGACTTATATCTCTGCTTTGCAGCATCTCCAACTATAGCGCCCCATGTACAATCATCAAGCTGGAGGTTACGGCAGCCTGCATCATAAAACTGCTTAATAACTTCCTGATAAGCTTTTCCGATATCCTGAATCAATTCTTCGTTAGTTGCATAGAACTTCTTAGTAGTTTCATAGTTTGCTGGAACAATCATCTGCTGAAATGTCTGCGCAGGTGCTGGAATTGTATACTTTGCAACAGTATTCTCATCCTCGAACTGCTTTAAGAACTTAAAATATTCTACAAATGGATGTGGCTTTGCCTTAATCTTTCCAACAAGATATGTATCATCAAGCAGCGCTAACTCTGCATCAAATTTAACTCCGTTTCCTGTATTTTCATGTGCTACGCCGTCAAGTCCCCACATAAAATCAAGATGCCAGAAAGTTCTTCTGAACTCACCATCTGTAATCACATGATATCCAAGTTTCTTCTGCTTCTCTACTAACTTTGTAATCTCTCTGTTGACAACGCTGTCGTATTCTTCCTGTGTAATTTCCCCATTCAGATACTCTGCCTTAGCATCCTTTAAAGCCTGTGGTCTTAAAAAGCTTCCTACATAATCATATCGAAAAGGTGTTTTTAATGTACTCATATTCATATCCTCCGTCTTTGTTTTTAACTTGAGGATATTCTAACAATTAATTATTTATTTGAAAAATACATTAAATTAACCGTTCTCCATAGTTTCAAACTATGGCAGAATGGTAATCTTTCATTACTTAGTTTGCAGGCATTTTTACGCAAAAAGGCAGATACCACATTTCCGTAGTACCTGCCTTAAAAATCTTATTAAATTAATCCATCAATCCAATGAATCCAGTCATCTTACAGATTGAACTTATTGATTGCATCTTTAAGTGTTGTAGCAATCTTGTCAAGCTCTTCTGTTGAAGTATTAAGAGTTCTCATTGTCTCTGTAACCTCAATAGCTGAAGCTGTAACCTCTTCTGCAGCGGCTGCTGTATCTGTAGCGATGTTAGCAACATCACCCATAGTCTTGACTACATTCTCTCTGCTCTTATCCATCTGCTCATTGAGCTGTGCGATATTATCCATACCTTCCTTAAGAGCATTAACTGAATTAGAAATGTTGTTAAACAGCTCTCTTGCTGCATTGATTGACTCGTTCTGCTCATCAATGATTGCATCACTCTCATCCATTGTCTTAGATACGAGTTCAGATTTGTCTGTAATCTCACCAATTATCTGGATGATTTCGTCTGTAGAAGCCTGTGACTGCTCTGCAAGCTTTCTAATCTCATCAGCTACGACTGAGAAACCACGTCCGCTCTCACCAGCTCTTGCTGCCTCGATACTAGCATTGAGTGAAAGAAGGTTTGTCTGCTCTGTTATCTGAGTGATTGCATCAGATATGAACTTAATCTTCTCAATACTCTCTATCATCTCTGCAACAACCTGCTTAGATATCTTAGAGTTGTCCTTAGACTTCTCGCCCTTACCGATAAGGTCTTCAACAATACCGATACCCTTGTTGCTTAATTCCTGTGTCTCTGCTGACATATCGTTAATATCATTAACATATGCTCTTGTCTCATGAAGCTTTGCTGCAAGTGATTCAACATCGTCTGTTGCCACTCTTGTACTGTCAGCCTGTCCAGATGCTCCTTCTGCAACATTCTGAATAGCTTCTGTAACCTGGTTAACTGTCTGAGTTGTTGTATCACTAATCTTAGCAATCTTATCAGACTCATCAATAAGGATACCAGATTTCTCTTCAACGCCCTTGATAAGTGAAGATACATTATCAACCATGCTGTTGTAATTCTGCTTCATAATACCAAATTCGTTGCTGTTCTTAACCTCAATTCTTGTTGTAAGATCACCATTAGCCATCTTATTAAGAGCAACATTAATCTTCTTCATCTCTGATCTGATCATTACTGTAACACCAATAGCAATGATAATACCGATAATAAGAGCTAAAATTGAACTGAATACTGTGTTACGTGCAATCTTATTAGTTGTTGCCTGTGTCTCTGATGAATTGATAAATCCAACAAGAGTCCACTCTGTAACAGCATCCTTAGATGCAACAATATGTACATTCTGTCCATTAACATTCTCATCAAACGAGAATACTTTATCATACTGCTCAGATGATAAGCCTGAGATAGTCTTCCAGCAATTAAGGCTTGTGACTGAATCTGTCACATATGCATTATTAGCATTGTTAACAAGAATCTTACCATCCTTGTTGACAAGAATTACGAAACCTGTGTTAAGAAGTCCGATATTCTGTACATAATCCTCAACCTCTGAGAAATCAATATCAAGGCCTACCGTACCATAATTATCCTTGTTAGTATACTTGATTTCCTGTGAAACGGTGAAAATTGTCTTACCTGTTGTCTTATCTGTATATGGGTCAGAAAATGCTGAATAGATAGAATTTCTGGCTGTCATACCCATACAGTTCTTGTACCATACCTCATTAGTATCATTAACACCTGATGTTATAATATCTCCCTTATTAGAAGACTTTCCTGTGGCTGCATTATACTCAGCCCAGCCAGTAATCTTCTTGCCAGTTACAGTTGTGAAGAAACCTCTCTCTGCACCATTAGTAACCTTAACGGATGCGATAAGTGAATCTTTAACTGCCTTAGCATTATCATCAAAATCCCCCTGATCTTCAAGATGCTTAACCTCGTTCTTACGAGTGATAAGGTCTACCGGCTGTGCCAGTGTCTTAAGATATGTTGTAAAACCACTCTGTGCTGTCTGAAGAGTCTGCTCGCTTGTGACTTCCATATTACTGTTAAGTGAATCTTTCGTTGTAGTGATTGCACTGTATGATGTAAGCAAAATTGGTATAACTATTGCAATCAAAAAGAATATAACAAGCTGAAATCCAATGCTTTGATAAAATTTAGTCTTTTTCATATTTCCCGTCCTTCCCTATGAATATGTTTAATTTTTTACAGCAGATTATACCATATCAAAAGGACTAAGTAAATGCAAGAACTAATTCCAGCCTACATTTTCTACAAGAATTTCTTCAAGTGCTGTATGGCTGCTTGAATGGCATCTTACCACATTGGCATTGCACTTCTGAGCTTCCTCAAGTGCTGTCTTTACCATCTTATGGCATACTGTATTAGTAAATAATATAACAAGGTCAGGACTTCCTATCTGTTCCCTTAAATTACCCTTCATTCTTGTAAATACCTTTGCCTTACAGTTATGCTTTTTACATATCTGGATATAGTTACGTTCTGATTTTTCGTTACCACCTATTATACATATTGACATATGATTATACACTCCTTACTTTTGTTAGTTATAACTAACTGTATATTTATATTATAACAGAGTGTTAATCTCGTCAAGTGCTTATTGATTTAGCATTATCAATAAGCACTAAATTAGTCCCAATATCCTAATTGGACACCCTTGAGATAAATTGCTTTTGCCTTGCTATAGTACCCATATGAATTAAAATGTGTCCAGTCGGCACGAAGCTTCTTGGATATCATTCCATTCTGGAAATACCTTAAATCACGCTTGGTTGTGAGAAGTCCCGTATCTCTTAATCCATTCGTAATCATATATTCTCTTGTATTGAGGAAATGCTCTCCATAAGCCTCTCTTAAAGCGGCTTCCCAATACGTATCGTTAAGTCCTATCTTATTACCCTCACTATCACGTAACCCCTGATTAGCATCCGCAGAATCACCCGGATCATCAGTGTCGCCTATTATTATATAGTAAGGATTGCCAAATCTCTCTATTATTGAGTCATACTGTGCGATAAGCTCTGAATATTCTCCGTGCCAGCCGCCATTGCTTCCCATCTCTATAATAAGAATGTCATTGCTGTGGTCTGCTGCTGCCTTAGGTGTTATAAGTGTTCCTGCCGGGATAACTATATAAGTATCGCCGTCATACTCAAACTCCTCATTATAGCCAATCCCATATTCAGCCATAACATCACTGGCATTAAGCTCGTCTTCATGACTTACCATAGTCTCTTCCTCATAACTGCCTATCATGCCCTGCTTTGCCCTGTCATCTCTTATATCGTTAGATGACTGTGTTGGCAGAAATGCTCTTGTCTCAAATGCCCATGTCGTGTCAGTGTCAGCTGTTCCTGCGGAACTTTCCGTTGTCTCCTGCGCTTCGCTTTCCTCTTCTGTCTTTTCCTCATAATATGTGTAGTATGACACATTTTCATTATCGCCATATCTTGTAAGTCGCAGATCCACAATATTATAAGCCTGCTCCTCATCATCAAATGAGGCACCTCCGAGTGTATACATCTGACCATTAATGTATACAACACCATAATAATCATCATAAAGGTTGCCATATCCACCATAATTCTGGACGTACTCTGGCTCACCCTTCTCATTAACGACCTTGACATCCGCACCGTGGTTATATCCAACTACAACGTCACGGTCTGTATACAGCTTGATTCCGCCTGCTCTGATAGAAATTTCCTCTGAATTCTCACCAGACACACCAAAATTATATGTCTTGATTCCTGTAAAATATTCTAATGCATCAGGAAATGTCCAGTATGATATATCATGGGATTCCCCATCAAGTTCAAGCACCGCATATGATGCACCGATACCCTCAGTCATGCTGTCGCCCCAGCACGCGATATTTCTCTTGGCACCATCATATGGAACAACCTCGCTTGTAAGGGTTCTTCCCGGAAATGTAAAATCAAACTTTGTTGGTTTAGTAAGGTTCTCATACAGACTCGCATCAGAGTCATCCTCTGCCGCTGTCTCGCCACTGTAGAATGCATCAAGCTCCTCGTCCGACACCGCAGAATTCTCCTGTAACGCCTTGCTCTTTGATACATTTTTATATATGAATACACCACTTAATCCAATTATCATAATTACCATAATACATATAAGTGATGCTGTTGCTCTCACTTTTTCACGTCTTCTCAAATCAATATCCTCGATTTCATCTTCTAAAGCTATACTACATGTTGTTTCTTCTTATTATAATATGCGTTTTTCTGTTATACAAAGTTTTCGCCTATATTTCACACAAAATTCATAAAATCACATATTTAAAGAAGCAATTCCTGCCATTTTGACCATAAAAATGATAGTGGCTGTATAATGGTGTAAATTCAATAAAATAAAAATGAGCACATAGCT
>OIYR01000661.1_pt1 | contig 18970 bp, 24 predicted proteins | sample 1588221 | NCBI WGS metagenome assembly OIYR01 (sample SAMN03283292) | human gut metagenome | biome: human-associated habitat; material: feces | host: Homo sapiens | place: Peru | collected 2012 | reverse complement strand
AACTGAATCGTAATCAGTAGGTTGTGGGTTCAATTCCTATTTTCAGCACCATATAGATTGATACTCGAACTTTTCGAGATATAAAAACTACTCTCAATTTTGTTTGAAAGTAGTTTTATTTTTAAGCTTAATAAATATATTGATTTCAATTAATATTAGAAGTTTATAATATTTGAAAATAAAAAATAAAAACTTTATTTCTTTTTGGTTTTCTTTTTCTTTTTTGTTGTTCCAGTTTTAATTTCTATTTTCTCAGTTGCGATTGTTCCCATTAACATTCCAAATAGTAAACCTCCAACAGAACCAATACCTAGAAAAATAAAGTTATCATTAGTAAATGACAATACCATACCAACAAGAGTACCTATCATTACTCCGATTGGCATATAAATATTTAATGCTTTTTCTTCTTTAGAATCTAAGTTCCCCTTTTCTTTTTTCTTTTTCATAGCTTCTACCTCCTAATTTTATTTTATCAAAAAAATTTATGTAATTATAGTTTTTTAAAGATAATTTACTTATGATTTTATATAGTAGAATGATTTTGAGATTAATCTTGATTCAAATTTGGAAGTAATGATTGTTCTCTTTTTTATAGATTACAATTGTTAATAGGCAACAAAAAAGTCGATATTTCTATCAACTTTTTAATTTTTATAGATTGTGATTTCTTAAATTATTAAAGCATTAGTATCTCTTGTTATTTTTTTAAATATTTAACATTATTTATTCATTTTTAATACAGCTTGTTCTTTTTTGGCTCTTATAATTCCTCTTTTGCACTCTAAAGGATAGATGTCTGCTAATTCTCTAATAAGTGGCATTATTTCATATTTTTCTCTATCGTGTACATAATCAAAGTGTTCCATTGCAATATCATAGATAAGATTTTCAGTATCCTCTCTTAATTTATTGTCTACTGTTTTACCGGTTAATTTCTTTACCATTTTAGCTAATAATATTTGATATTTTTCCCATCCAGCTACTATTTCAAGTGGATCATTCAATGGACGGCAATGTCCTTTTATTTTGCTAGGTATTAAATTTACTCCACCGCTTGGTCTATTCTCTAATGTGTATGGACATCCAGTTTCAGTCAAAACAGAACGCTGACTTTTTAATGAGATTAGATCAACTACTTCTCTATTTTTATTTCTTGCTCTTAAATAAAGATATGGTATAATGAATTTTTTTCCAGCTTTAGTTTCACCCACTCTTACCGCAGCTACTATAGAAGTTTTCCCTTCTTTTAGAATTTCTTCTAATGCTTTCATGCTTAGGTCTTGAAAATCATCAGTACTATAATCACAGCCACTTTTCTTGCAACAATCACCCTTACACTTCTTGCAAATATTTTTATCTTCTAATTTTATCTTATTCACAATTACTCCATCTGTTTCGAGGATATATTATACTATAAAAAGTTTATATTATCAATAATAAGGATAGTATCCATATGGGTTTTGATAATAAACCGGTCTTGGTCTATATGGATTAAAAGTTCCTACTGCAACACCTCCAGTTAGTGCTCCTAAAAGAAATGGTGCAGCAAATCCAAATCTATCTTTTCCATATTTAAAGTTTCCGTACATTTTACTCACCTCTAATTTATACTATGAAAAAAGCACATTTAAGATTGTGCTTTTAAACGATATAAGTTAGTTGATGGCTTATTAAAAATTCTATATGGATATTTATTAGTACCTATTCCACTTGATATGTATATATCTGTTATACCTTTTGAGTAGTGTTCTTGATAATATTTATCTGATAAGTCATCTAAGAAAACACCACCATAATAAGGAACTACAACACTTCCGTTTAATGAATGTCCTCCTAAAACTAAATCTACTTCATATGTTGTATCGTCTAATAGCTTTATAGTTTTACCATCATGAGCTAAAACTATTATATATTTCCTTTTCTCATCTTCTTTATAAAAATTAAATGCTTCTTCAAATTTTACTTCTTCTTTTGAAGAACAAGGAAGTCCTACTATAAACATGGAATCATTATTTTTATAGAATATTTCATCATAACTATTATTTAATATTATAAATTTACTTTTTTCCATTATAGTTTTATAATCTTCAAAACTATAATCTGCATCTCCATATACAGCGTATTTGCCAATTCTTGCATCTATTTTAGCAAGTTTTTCCTCTAAAAATTGTATATCTTCATTTTTATATTTTTTATTTTTGTTTACTAAATCACCAGTAAAGACAACTATATCTGGTTTTAACTCATTTATTCTTGTAACTAGTTCTTTTACATCATTTTTATCTACTGTTGAATTATATAATAAATCACTAAAGTGAACTATTTTAATACCACTAAAATTACTAGTTAGTATGTTACTTTCTACTCTATATTCTTTTACAACTAAGCCTTTTATTCCTACATATTTTGCATATAGAAAAATTAAAGCTATTAATAATATTATGAAGAATATTATACTTACTATCTTTCCTTTATGAGTTTCTTTTACTTCTTCTTGTGCCATTTATAGTGCTCCCATTTTATATACAAGTAGTAATAAAACTCCTGTCATTGTGTTATGTATCATATGCATCATTACACTTGTAAATGTTGTTTTTGTTTCTTTATCCATTAATGCAAATACAAATCCTAATGAACCATATGGAAGCAAATAAAGTAAATTTATCAACTTAAATTCTCCAGCTACTAAATGACAAGCTGCAAATATTAATCCACACGATAATGCGTAAATCCACTTATTTTTAAATAAAGGCTCTAAACTTTTTCTAAATGTTAATTCTTCACTAAGAGGCGCTATCAAAGATATACTTATCATTGTAAATATGGGCATTTCAAATAGCATTTCTCTTACTAAACTTTCGTTAGTAGAAACATCTTTTATAATTATTGAGATAAATAAATTGAAAACCATCATAGCCACAAGACCAGCTAAATAATATTTGAATCCTGTTTTAAAGCTACTTTTGAAACTTTTTATGAACGTTTTAAACTCTTCATCTAGGTCTTTTTTATACATTAAATATAATATTGCTATAAAAAGCATGTTACCTAATATTGTTGCCACTTGAGCATTCTTAACTATTGATAAAAAGATTTGACTAAAAAGTGATGGTAATATAAATGTACCAACAAATGCAACTAAAAAGAAAAGTATATTTACATATATTGATCTTTCTTTAGAATATTTGAATCCTTTTTTATTATTTGTTTTAGTTATGTTTTCATCTTCTGTTATTAAACTTTTTTTAGTGTATTTGACTTTCATTTTATCACTTACTTTCCATTAAATAGTATACCATAAATAAAATTTATTTACTATTATATTTTCTTAGTATACGCTCGCAGGCTTTTTCTTGGCTACTTTTTACTGCTTCAGTAAAAAATTCTTTTTGAATACTATAATATCTACCCCATAATCTATATCCTTTAACGTATACAATTTTATGTAATGATTCAAAATCTTTGCATTTACTTATTGGTACAATTATTTGACTATCTAATTCTATGTCTTGAAACATTCTGTATTCTGCTGATGTGTCATTATAATCAACTCTTATATCATTACTTCCATGTTCTATGTCTGTATCATATGAACTTTTATATGTTCCAAGATATACATATATATTGTTTGTATCAGTTACATTTATGCTTCTAGTGTATCTATAATATACTTTTTCTACTAATGATTCTATGTCAGTTTCTAAGTATTCTTTTATTCTCATACTTTTTATTTCTCTTAATCTTAGATATTCCCTTACTTTTGCGTCTTGTTCTAGTTCTTGTATTCTTCTGTTTTTTCTATTTATTTCTTCATTTTTTCTTTTTAGTTCCTTTACTTCTCTTCTTATTTCATTTAAAGTTTCTTCTTTCATATACACCTCTATAACTATTATATTATTAATCTTATTTTTTAAAAAGAAAAAGTTAACTTACTTTTCTAAGTTAACTTTAATATGCGTTTTTTTACCTTTTCCGATTACTAAATCTTTAATTTCATCTTTCTTAAACATTCTTGATTCATTAGTTTCTTTTACAGAGTTAAAACTAATACCATTTCCTTGTACTAGTCTTCTTGCTTCACTCTTTGATGGAGCAATTCCTGATTTAACTAATAAGTCTAAGATATTTATTTCATCTTCTACATTGATTAGTACTTCTTCCATACCTTCTTCAGAGTATCCTTTAGTAAATAATTCTTCACTTGTATTTCTAGCTTTAATAGCTTCTTCTTCTCCATGTAAATCTTTTACTACTTCGAATGCTAATGTTTTTTGAGCAAGTCTCTTTTCAGGCTCATTCTTAACACTTTCTTCAAGTTTATCTATTTCTTCTTTGCTTAAAAATGTAAATACTTTTAAGTATTCTACTACTTTAGAATCGTCTGAATTAATTAAGTATTGGTAAATTTTATATGGACTAGTTTTTTCCTTATCAAGCCATAAAGCATTTCCTTCACTTTTACCAAATTTTTTACCTGTACTATCAAGTATTAATGGCATAGTGAATCCATATGCTTCTTTTCCTTCTATCTTACGTATCAATTCTATACCTGTAGTGATATTACCCCATTGATCTGAACCTGCTGCTTGAAGTGTACAATTTTTATCATTAAATAAATGTAAAAAGTCAAATCCTTGAAGTAATGTATATGAGAATTCAGCATATGTAATACCAGTATCTAATCTTCTTGCAATAATATCTTTATTAAGCATGTAATTAACATTAATATACTTTCCAATGTCTCTTAAAAAATCTAAGAATGTTACATCTTTTGTCCAATCATAGTTATTTACTACTTCTGCTTTACCATCTAGTAATTTTGTTACTTGACGTTTTAATCCTTCAATATTTTTTTCAACTGTTTCTTTTGAGATTATTTCTCTTTCAGCAGTTGGTCTTGGATCTCCAATAAGTCCTGTGGCTCCACCTACTAATATAATTGGATGATGTCCATGTTGTGCCAAACGTTTAGCTGTTACAAATGATGCGTAATGTCCAATATGAAGTGAATCTGCTGTTGGATCTGTTCCTAAATAGAATGTTAATTTTTCATTATTTAGTTTATCCTTTAAGTCAGGACTACTTATATCTTTTACTACGTCTCTCCATTCTAATTCTTCAAAAAATGTCATATTATTTTCCCTCCTTATTAGTGGAACCAATTCCACCTTTTCTTTCACTTGTTATTTCTTCTTCATCGTCTACGACTAAATATTTCATAAATATTCCTTGAGCTATTCTATCTCCAATTTTTACTTCTAGTTCTTTATCTCCGTGATTAGTTAATTTTAATTTAAAGTGTCCTTCATTATCACTATTATTATAGTAATCACTATCTATTACACCAACACCATTAGTAAGAGTAACATTATATTTATATCCAAGACTGCTTCTAATATATAGATTAAATACTTCATCATCATTCATTGAAACTTTAAGTCCTGTTGTAAATGCTTTAGATTCTCCCGGTTTTAAAGTATATTCTTCTAAACTTCTAATATCATATCCAGCACTTTTCTTAGTACTTCTTGTTGGCAATAAATAATTTTCATATAGTTCTTTATCATCTTTAATATCTTTTTTAAATTGTTCAAAACTTATTTTTTCAAACTTTCTCATAACTTTCCTCCAATAAAAAAGGTACCAATTAAAGGACGAATTTCTCCGTGGTACCACCTTATTTCATAGTTAAACTATCTTAAAGATTATAAAGCATCACCTTTAAACTCAAAAATATGTAACTTCTTTATTAAAGATCTATTAGTTTCCATCAACCACTAACTTTCTATAAATAATCTTTATAAATACTATTATTTCGTCTTCGTTTAATGAGTAAAGTATATATTATTTTTTTTAATTTGTCAAATATTAATTTTTTCCCAAAAGAAAAAACTAAATCTCTTTAGTTCTTATCCTCTACTAAAATATTTACCATCACGAGTAGTTATAACTATTTCTTCTCCTTCTGAAATAAATAATGGAGCTTTTAGAGTATAACCGGTTTCGATAGTAACATCTTTTTGTGCAGTACTTGTTGTATTTCCTTTAACTGCTTCTGGTGCACTGATAACTTTGTATGATACTTTTTCAGGAAGTGTAATACCAATTACTTCTCCTTCGATTACCATTGATTCAACATTCATTCCTTCTTTTAAGAATTTAGCTTCATTTTCTACTAAGGCAGCTGGTATTTCAATTTGATCATAAGTATTATTATCCATGAATACGTAAGCATCTCCAGTAGAATATAAATATGAAAGTTGATTCTTTCTTACATCAGCTTTTTCCATTTTGATTCCTGCATTGAATGTAATTTCTTGAGTAGTACCTGCTCTTAAATTTTTAAGTTTTGTTTTAACAAAAGCACTACCTTTACCAGGTTTTACATGTTGAAATTCAACAACTTGGTAAATATTACCTTCATACTTAATAGTCATTCCGTTTTTAATATCATTTACATTAAACATAATTTACTACGCCTTCTTTTCTTTATGAGCAGTAGTCTTATTACATCTTGAACAGAATTTCTTAATTTCTAATTTACCATCAGTATTCTTTTTATTTTTACTAGTTAAATAGTTGATTTCTTTACAAACAGTACATTGTAGTGCGATACCTTCTCTATTTTCTTTCTTTGCCATTTGGACTTCTCCTCCTTTTTTTATACACTCAAGATTATAACAAATAAAAATGAAGTTGACAAGAGAAACTTATTAAATATTAAGCTAAGACTTCAAAAAAATATGATTTTGTGCTAAAATATGCTCATTAAGCGAGGAAATTTATGAATAGAAAGAGTGTTTTAGTAACAGGTTCAAGTATTGGACTTGGAGCATCTATTATAAGAAAATATGCTAGTAATAATTATGATGTTGTTATAACATATTTAAATCATAAAGAAGATGCAGAAAAATTAAAAGAAGAAATTACTTCTAAATATGGAGTAAATGCTTTAATAGTTAGATGTGATATTAGTAGTGAAAGTGGTATAGAAAATTTAAAAAATGAAGTATTAAATAATTATGGTAAGTTAGATGTTCTTGTAAATAATGCTGCAATTGCAATAGATACTACGTTTGAAAATAAAACTAAAGATAACTTTATGAGAATACTAGAAGTAAATTTAGTTGGTACATTCTTAATGGCCAAGTGTTTTGGTGATATTATGGAAAAAGAAGGACATGGAAATATAATTAATATAAGTAGTACTAATGGAATTGATACGTATTATGAATATAGTTTAGACTATGATAGTTCTAAAGCGGGTGTAATTAATTTAAGTCATAATTTAGCTAATCATTATAATGGTAAAGTTAGAGTTAATACTGTGTGTCCTGGTTGGATAGATACGCCTATGAATAAAGAATTAGATAGTGAATATAAAAAAGATGAGGAAGAAAAAATATTACTTGGTAGATTTGCTCATGCAGATGAAATAGCAAATGTAGTATATTTCTTATCAAGTGAGGAAGCTAGTTATATGAATGATTCAGTAATTAGAGTAGATGGTGGTAAAAGATGTTAAAGTTAAATGATAAATATATTAAGTTAGTAAATGATAGTGAGAAAGAACTTAGTGATATTTTTAGTTCTATAGAAGAAAATACATTTATTAATAGTAAGAAGGTACTTGATGCTTTTCATCGAGAGAATATTAGTGAAAGTGATTTAAATGGTACTAGTGGCTATGGATATAATGATACTGGAAGAGATAAGATAGAAAGAATATTCTCGTATGTACTTGATAGTGAAGATGCTTTAGTTAGAACTCAAATTATATCTGGAACTCATGCTATTAGTACTGCGTTATTTGCTATTTTAAGACCAGGTGACACTCTTTTAGCTATTAGTGGTACACCTTATGATACATTACATGAAGTAATTGGAATTAAGTCTAATAATAGTTCTCTTATGAGTTATGGAATTAAATATAAAGAAATAGATTTAATAGATAATGATTTTGATTATGATAAGATAGAAGAAGAATTAAAGAATCCTATTAAAGCAGTACATATACAAAGATCTAGAGGATACTCTTTAAGAGATTCGCTTACTATAGATAAGATAGAAAGAGTTATCAAATTTATTAAAAATATAAATAAATATGTAATTATTTTTGTAGATAATTGTTATTGTGAGTTTGTAGAAACTACCACCCCTACTTCATTTGGAGCTGACTTGATGGCTGGAAGTTTGATTAAAAATTTAGGTGGTGGTATTGCTCGTAATGGAGGATATATTGCTGGACGTCATGATTTAATTGAATTATGTGCTGAAAGGCTTAATGTGCCTGGTGAAGGACGTGAAGTTGGCCCTAGTGGAAATGCTAATCGTGAATTCTTACAAGGTGTATACTTTGCGCCAAGTGTTGTATCTTCCGCTTTAAAAACTTCTATTCTTACTAGTAAAGTTCTTGAAAAGTTAGGATTTGAAGTAAACCCTAAATATAATGATAAACGTGCTGATATAGTACAACTTATATACTTTAAAAATGAAAAAAATATTATTAAGTACGCTGAAGGTATACAATCATCTGGAGCAATAGATGCTAATGTTTTACCAATTCCTTCAGATATGCCAGGATACGATGATAAAATAATAATGGCTAGTGCTTCTTTTGTACAAGGAAGTTCTATAGAAATATCTTGTGATGGACCTTTAAAAGAACCATATGTATTATTTCAACAAGGAGCACTTACTTATGACTATGGTAAAATTGCATTAATTAATGCAATATCAAAATTAAATGAATAAAAAAACCTCTTACTAATAAACTATATTAGTAGGAGGTTTTTATTTGAAAAAAGAACTATTAAAGGGTTATATTAATAAACTAACTAAACAAGATATTATAAATTATTTAAGTCATGAGTGTGTCACTGCTTCAGATGAAGAAATTGATATGATTTATAATGCTGTTAAAAATGATTATGAAGAAATACTAAATACTAACTTTATGAGTTATATTTCTAATTATAAATTAAATTTTAATCCTGAGCTTTATAAAAAAATAATTGAAAAATATAATGAATATAAAAAGTTTATTGAATAAACAATAAACTTTTATTTTGAAGTAAAATATCCTGGTGATAGTGATTCGTCAATTCTTGCATATGTTTTATCTATATAATTTTCATTATATTTAGTTCCATTACCACCTATTATATTTAGTGTATTTAAAAACATGTTTGTATCATTTAATACATTGTTTGTATCAAAATTTAAATTTGCATATATAGTTGTTACTTCACTGCTTTCAAACATCGATTCCATGTTTGTTACATTTTTGGTATTAAAGTTACTCAAATCTATAGATTGGGATTTACTTTTATAGAATGTATATGATAATGATTTAATTGGTTTGTTATCTATATATGTACATAGTTTATTAGAAATTGGTTTTGTGTTATCATTGTCTATTAATTTTACTCCCCAACCATTATCATCTATATTATTCCATCCTACACTACTATTAGGATCTACTTGATTCTTATATTTATATATAAGTCCATCATTAATATATTCTAAACCATCTATCAATGTTTCAGATGTTGTACAAAAATATGCTTCGTTACTTTCTTCTTTTGATATATTTGAATAATCATTTGGTATTTCTATGTCATCTAAAGTATTTGTAGCATAACCACCAATTACTTTAAATAATATTTTTTGGTCGTTTGATGAATTATTTAATATTTTAAGTTTTAAATTATTAATAGAATCTAAATTTAATGAACTTTTTTTAATTAAATCCATTGGTGTTTTAAATGTTGTTGTATTTTCATTAGTATCTATTATTTTATCAAAATAATTAATTGTTATATTCTCGTTATTATCATATACTAGTTTATAATAAGTATTAATATCATTTATATTTGCAATAGAAATATCTATTATCGTTTCTCCTGGTGGAACTACTATACTATTTGTTACAACATTATTTATTTCTATTACATATTCTAATTCACCAATATACATTTCTGCTGCTCTTTTGTTACTAATAGTTACAATAAAATAAGAGAGACTATATGCAAGTATGGCACATATAGATAAAACTGCTAAAACAATTATCATATAATCTTTTAGATAATTTATAGCTCTTTGCATTTAATCACCTGCTTATTATCTTATTATACCCATTAATTATTTATAAAATCTTTAAATTCTTTATTTTTTATACTTTCTATTTCCATTTTATATGGTGCATAAGCATCGCTTTGATTTCTATTTATATATGGTGTTTCTAAAATCATAGGTATACCTTCTAATCTAGGATTATAAACTACATTTATTAAATTATTAAAACCAATTGTGCCATATCCTATATTAGCATGTCTATCTTTATGACTTGATATAGGATTCATACTATCGTTTATATGAAAACATTTTATTTTGTTTACTCCAATTTTCTTATCAAATTCATCTAAGAATTCATCGAGTTTAGATATGTCTATTCCTGAATCGTTCATATGACAAGAGTCTAAGCATACCCCTATTCTATCTTTATCTTCTATTTGGTCTATTATACTTTTTAATTCATCAATAGAGGTTCCAACTTCATTTCCTTTTCCTGACATGTATTCTAGAAGTATCATTGTATCAGTTGTATTTTTATATACCAAGTTAATACCATGAGCTATGTTATTAATTGCTTCTTCTTTGGTACAAGTTGTTGCACTACCAGGATGAAGTACTATTTTATCTAGTCCAAGTGTCTTACATCTGTCTAATTCTTTTGATAAAAATTCTATATAAAAATTATATTTATCTTTATCACTTCTATTAGCTAGGTTTACTATATATGGGGCATGAACTATGACATTTTTGGCATTTATATTATGTTCTAACATTAGTTTATATGCTTCATAAGTTAATTCATCGTTTATAGGACTTCTCATCGTACTTTGAGCTCCACCTGTGTAAATCATAAATGTATTTGCATTATAGCTTATTGCTTCTTCAACACTGCCTAAAAGTTGTTTTTTATTATTAAAACTTACATGACTTCCAATTATTAATTCCATTTTTATCACCAACGTAATTATATAATATTTCACACATAAAAAAAAGACTTAATTATTAAGCCTTCTTTTATGATTTTATTACTTATTTTCTTTAGCTGTTCCTGTTAAAGCAACATCTTTAGATTCAGTTCCAGTAACTTCTACTTTAAATTCGTCTGTAGCTTCTTGAACTAAATATTGAGCTTTTTTAGCAGTAGCAACGTCTTTAATATCGTCTGCTGCAGCACCAATGTTTTCAATAGCAATGCTATCGTCAGTAATACTTACACCATAAGTTCCATTTGAAGCTATTAACTTAGTACATTCACCGCTTGGGTTAAATACCATGAAGTATGTAGTTTTTTTACTACCACTCATGTCTAATTTGATTTTTTTATAACCAGCATAAGGTGTACCAGTAAGGTCATCTAAATTTGTGAAAACGATTGTTTCACCAGCATTTAGCATGAATTTTTGTTCAGCAGCTTTGTAATGATCTTTTACTTCTGTTGTAAAAGTATTTTTTCTAGCTTCATTGTACATTGAAAGTACATTTGGTAATGCTATAATTACTAAAATAGCTAGGATAGCAATAACTGCTAATAACTCAACTAATGTAAAACCTTTCTTCTTCATCTTAAAATCACAATCCTTTCTATATTTGAGATAGTTTATCTATCCTTATGGTTCAATTATAGCATTAATTAAAAATACATGTCAATCTATTATTACAAAAATTGTACACAATTATTATTTCGATGCGTCTAACACTTTTGTGATTAAATCTACACTAGTTACAAAGTTATCTATTTTGTCTATTGTTCTTAATTTATATTTTTCTTTCATAGCTTTTTGAAAGTCACTATAACTATTTGGATTTCTATTTAATGTTTTATACCACGATGAGTTTTGTCTTAAAAATTTTAAATATTTTGGATCACCTTTCAATTTATTCAAAACCTCTTTATTCATTCTTATCTCCATATAGAGTTTCTATTTTAGTTTCTTTTGGTGATATTTTATCTTCTTTTTTTGTTTCTTTTGTTAATTCTTCTACTAGTGAGACTGCTTTTTGAATGGAATTTATATTTTCTTCTAGTGAAGATACATCTATACTTTTAATGGTATTTAATAATCCTTTAATACTAAAATTATCTTTTGCAGATGACTTTATATATTTACTCCAAATATCCTCATTTTCTCCATATATATCATATAATTCATATAGTTTTTGCCAAGTAGATTCATTGTTTCTTACCATATCTATAAAATCCGGGTGTTTACCTATAAATTTTTTAAAATTATCTAATTTTGTCATATTAAAGTATATTAAAAAAAGATATACTTATGTATATCAATTCTTTATCTCAAAATAGTTTCCACTGTCTAAATACAATATTCCTTTTTTATTATCTAGTTTAGAAACTATTTCTACATATTTATTTAATAAATTAGTTCTAAGTACTGTTATATATACTTGATTACCATCATTCATATAAAGTAAGAATCTTTCATTATCATATGATGTTTTGTTATACTCTATTTCACTTATCATATCTATTATATTAGTGTCTATTTCTTTAAATCTTTCTATGAACCTTTTTTCTACTTCTTCAGGCACATAATTGATTAGTGTTGGTACTCCAGTTATATTTTCAAGTTTATAGTTATTTCCATCTGATACTTTATATTCGTTAATACTTCTAACAAAGTATAATATTTTCTTTTCATATATTGTTATTCTAAGTTTGAAACCAAATTCTTTTTTTATTTCAACTTTTTCTATTAAATCTAGTTTTTCTAATTTATTTTTTATTTTCTTTTTACTTAGTGTTATAAATTTAGGGTAATTTTGTATTCCAGCAGTTTCTATTATTTTTTCATCACTATAGTAATTGTTATTTACTATTAATATGTTTTTGGTATTTATACTAAGTAAGTATTTTAATCCAAAGTAAATAAGACATATTGTTAATATGAATAATATAAACTTACCAAAATTAAATTTTCTTTTTACCCTTTTCTTCATCTTTTTCCTTTAATTCTTTATATATTTCATTCATTATTAATGTACTTGATGACATATCTTTTATTTCACTTAAGTTTTTCTTTATTTCTTTAAAAGTACTTTCTTCAAATATTTCTGTTATTGCTTCTGTAAGTGTTTCTTTGTTTAAATCTTTTTCTTCTATCAATATGCTTATTTTTTTATCTACTAAGTCTAGTGCATTATAGTATTGATGATTATTTGCTACGTAAGGACTAGGTATTAGTATTGATGGTGTTTTAGTTGCCATTATTTCAGCTATAGTAGAAGCTCCTGCTCTTGATATTATTAAGTCTGCTGATTTCATTAGACTTGGAAGATTATCGAAGAATGGAACTATTTTAGTACTCTTTGGCACTATTAAATTATTACTTAAATCTGAATAACTCTTTTTACCAGTGATAAACAATATTTCTGTATCTTCTCTTTCATAAGTTCTTAAGAAGTCTAGTAATTTTTCATTTACTGATGTACTTCCAAGAGAGCCCATAACTATAATTATAAGTTTTTTATCTTTAGTAAATCCTAAGTCTGTTTTATCATATTTTTTAGTTTCTATTGCTCTTTGGCTTACAGGATTGCCTGTATAAATTATCTTTTTACATTTTAGTTTCCTTGTGCCCTCTTTAAATGATACAAATACTGCATCTACTTTTTTAGATAAGTATATATTTGTTTTGCCAGGTAACATATTTTGTTCATGTAAGAAGACTTTAACTCCTCTTTTTTTAGCCGCTAAGCATACAGGAAGAGTTACATAACCACCAAAGGCTATTACTGCGTCTGGTTTAAATTCGTCCATTATTTTTAAGCATTTCTTATATGAATCTTTTATACATTTTATGTTTTTAATATTTTTAATCATATTTGTTTTAGAAAGTCCATAGATTTCTATACTTTCATAAGGTATTCCAAGGCTTGGTATTAATTCATTTTCCATTCTGTCTTTAGTACCTATATACAAATATTCATTTTTCTTATCTTTCTTTATTTCTTCTAATACTGATAATGCAGGATATATATGACCTCCTGTTCCACCAGCTGTTAAAATAAATTTCATAAGTTACACCTCACAATTTATATATTATATACTATTATTCACTTTTTTGCATTAATTTAATCATTGTTTTTCTAAGTAGTGCATTTGCTTCTTCTAATTCCATACCACTTATATCTAATGGTTTACCTATTCTAGTTATCAATTGATCTTTTTCTTTATTATAAAGTCCAACTGTTGCGAATGGTATAATTAGTGCATTTTCTTTTTTAGCTAGAGATACTGCTCCAAATTTAAATGGAAGAAGTAATGATTCTTCGTATTCACTTTTAGTTATTACCTTCTTTTTAAGTAGTTTTAATAATGCATTATCTGCGTCTAATACAAATTCTTTAAGTTCATCTTTTGTGATTTTGTTTTGATTTTTAAGTTCTATTAAAAGATTTACTTGTGTTGTTCTTATAGATTTATCTTTAATTTTTTCTATTATTTCTTCTTTAGATATATTTAATATTTTTTCTAGTTTTTCTAATTCTGCTTCTTTACAAGTTACTTCATTTCTTGTTCCTTCTGGGAAAAGTCCTATGCAACCTTTGCTATGAAGTATTGCTCTTGCTTCACTTTTTGCATTTTCATCATGTATTGTTCTATCAACTGGTATACATCCTGCTGCTCTATAGAACCATGCTTTTTTACCTTTAAAGTATTCATCTTTTGAAAGCATATGAATTACTCTATTTGTTGCAATCATTACATTATATTGATCATCTTTATGCCTATGATTGCCACAAAATACTAGTGGCCCAGTTTCAGGAATGTTTTCTTTTCCTATTACTACTGGGTGATATGTTCTTTTAAAGTGACTTGCTACAATTGGTTTCATTAATTTGTAACATAGTTCATGTCTACATTCATCAGTTGCTTTGACTTCTTTCATCTTCATCATCCTCATCTTTAATGTTTATTAACTCCCTATATGCTACTTTGCCTAGTTTTGTTTTTGGTAGTTCTTTTCTATAACCATAGGCATATGGAAGAGCATACTTAGCGATATTTTTTTCACAGTGTTCCTTTATTGATTTTTTAACTTCTCCATTTAATTCTATTCCATCTTTTAATACAATATATGCTTTAGCTACTTCTTTTTTGTATGGATGTGGTACCCCTACTACTGAACATGCTTGTACGTATGGATGTTCACATATTATTTGTTCTATTTGTCCTGGATAAATATTATATCCACTTGATACTATCATTCTTTTTAATCTTGATTTAAAATAAACAAATCCATCTTCATCCATTGTACCAAGATCTCCACTATGTAACCAAGTAAGTCCATCTTTATGTTTTTTAAGTGTATTTTTTGTTTCTTCTGGTTCGTTTATATATTCTTTCATTAGCGTTGGACCACTTATGCATATTTCTCCAACTTCTCCATGTTTGCATTCTTTATCTGTACCTGGTTCACATATTTTTATTAAACAGTCTGGGCATGGAACTCCGATGCTTTCTTTTCTAGTAGTTTCTAGTGGCATCATTGTTACTCCAGCTGCACATTCTGTCATACCAAATGCTGTTCTTACGTGTGTCTCACTTCCATGATCATACAAGAATTCATCTATTTTTTCATTAAGTGTTCCTGTTAATGAGTCTCCTCCACAAATAATACATTTTATAAATGAAAGATCTTCATCTACTAGTTTTTTACTTAATGTAAGTCCTTCTAGTACACTTGGTACGCATGCTAGAATATTTGGTTTATATTTAAGAAGTGTTTCATCGAATTTTTTAGGATTAACACTAGGAAGTACTATTGCTGTACCACCTGAAACCATACATGCATGGAATGTACAACCTAAACCAAATCCATGGAATATAGGCATTATGGCAAGTATACTAATTCCGTCTCCTAAACATTTATTTATCTCAAGTTCACTAAGAACTAATGCATTAAAGTTTTTATTAGTAAGTACTATACCTTTAGGTTTACCAGTTGTTCCTCCACTATGAAGAATTACTGCTACATCGTCCCCTTTTCCAGTATCCTTAACTTCTTCTTTTTCATATTTACTTCTTCCAATGAATCTATAATACGGAATCGTATCACTTCCACTAGGTCTTACTGCTTTTCTACCGGTAGTAAGTTTGTATCCTATTTTCATCATGGTATCCATTGATTCACAAATTGGTAAGTATACAATCTTCTTAAGTTTTAAATCATCTTTTATATTTTTTAGTTTACCATATGCGATGTCTGCCACTATTACATAAGTTGAACTTGTAAGATTAATATCATACTTAATTTCTTCTTCACTTGAAAGTGGATGTATCATATTACATACAGCACCTAATTTATTTAAAGCATAAAAGCAAGTAATAGCTTCTGGAGTATTTGGCATAATAATGCTCACAACATCTCCCTTTACTACTCCTAATCTTACAAATGCTTTGGCTGTTTCATCAATGTTCTTAATATAAGTTTTATATGTGACTTTATTACCAAAATAAGTGTAAGCAATATTTCCTGGATATTTATTTGCACATCTTCTTACTAATTCGTACATTGATACATCTGGATAATCAATATGTTCCCTTACTCCTTTATAATACTTAAACCAAGGGTGTTCAAACTTCTTATTTTCTTTTACTTCTGTTGTTTCTTTTTTCATATTCTAAGTCTCCCTCTTTCATTAATTTATATACTTTATCTCTTAAGATTTCATTTTCTTCTTCTAAGTCTTTAGTTACCTTATAAGGTTTTCCATATGTTATCTTAATACTTTTTCTAAATAACTTGTATTTTCCATTAATTGCGAATGGTACTATATATGCTCCGGTTTTTTTAGCAAATGATACTGCACCATACTTAAATGGTAATAAATATTGTTCATTTTCAGTACCTTTTGTTTTATTAACTGTTCCTTCTGGAAATAAACCTATAGCCTCTCCTCTTTCAAGATATTCTACAGCTTCGCTTTTGCATTTTTCATCATGAATGCTTCTATCAACTGGAATACATGCCATACTCCTAAAAAACCAATTACTTAATTTAGTTTTAAACAATTCCTTTTTAGCTATCATATGCACAACTCTGTTTGGACTTCCAACCATCATAGCTGCATCTAAATTATTAGTATGATTTCCAGCTAAAATTACTGGTCCTTCTTTAGGAATATTATCTACTCCATAATATCTTGGAAAATATAATATTTTATATATTGGCCTTCCAAGCATTCTTACTGTTTTATATAATATATATTTCATTTACCCTATCTCCTACATTAGTATATCATAATTCTATTCATTTTTCATTAACTTTATAATCACCACTTCTCCTCTATTAAAGACTCTTATTGGTATCATATAGCCAAATCCTAAACCTCTTGATATTATTACATTTGTATTATCAAACTTGTTTACTCCTTTATAATACTTTGGAAAAAATGTAAAGTCAGGTGAAAGAAGTCCTCCAATAAATGGAATATTTATGATCCCACCATGAATGTGTCCACTTAGAACCATATCATAACCAATAGAATCATACAAACCATATAATAATGGATCATGTGATATAAGTAAATTAAATTTAGACTTATCTATCTTTCCAATTCTATTTTCTATATAATCTTTATCTATCTTCTCTTTAGTACTCGCCATATAATATTTAACTTCTGGGCTGAAACCATATATGTTGAAGTTTTCATCCAACTCTAAGGATTTATTATTTAATAAAATTATATTTGTTTTTTCTTCTAATTCTTTTATGTAATTATTTTGACGTTTATTTGTCATGTTTTCTTCATGATTTCCAAATACATAATATTTAGTATAATCTTTTAATTCATTGCATAAGCTAATAAAGTTTTCATAACCATTTTCTTCTTTTTCATTTATCATGTCTCCACTCATAACTATAATATTTGGTTTTTCTTCGTTTGCGATTTGAGTTAGTTTTTCTGTTATGTTCCTGTTATGCAAGTCTGTTAAAAGCATTATCTTATAATTATTATATTTATCTGTTATCTTATCACTTTTAATATCATAATATGATACATCAATATTTATATAACTATCTAATATAATTACCACTCCTAAAAATATTAGAATTATTATTGTAATTAATATAATTTTAAGTGCTTTTTTCATTTCTTTTTCCTTCTTAGTAAGAAAACTATTATTACTAAAACAATAATTATTGGAATACTTAAATATTTATATATATTTAAAAAGTTTGTTTTGCTTTGTTTTGATAACTCTATATTTCTAATTAAATCTATTGCATTTACGTTGCTTTTTTTAGAGTCGTTTATTGCTATTTTAAATATATCTTTATCATAAAGTAATCTTATACTAAAACTTTCTTTCTTTTTTAAATTATTTATTTTAGTTAATACTATTGGATCTTTGGTATCCTTTGAAACTTCTATATTTCTTTTACCATGAGCATACACATCAAATAGTTCAGAAGCATAAGGTAATCTTGTCATAATAACTATTTCTTTTATATTTTGATTAGAATTTCTAAAATATGAATAATAAAGTTCAGCAGAATCATTATGTTTAACAGATGTACAAAGCACTAAATATTCTAGATAGTAGATATTTTTATCACTATTGTTAAATGTTATTTGTTTATATTCTTCTGTATCTTTTTCTGTGTAATCATTATAATCTTTTATATCAAGTTTGTCTTTATATAAATTATTTATATCATATTCTTTATCTAAAGTACCCACTTTATTTATTTGTACATCATGTGCATTATAGATTATACTATCATCTTGTACAATATCGTTTCCTTTATATTCTTTAGCATCTTTGTTTTTATAAGGTATTTCTAAAGTAAATGATTCATTAGAGTCTGTTTCTATTATTTCTTTTACTATTAAGTTTCCACTTATATCCACTTCTGAATCTATA
>OIYR01000657.1_pt1 | contig 19021 bp, 14 predicted proteins | sample 1588221 | NCBI WGS metagenome assembly OIYR01 (sample SAMN03283292) | human gut metagenome | biome: human-associated habitat; material: feces | host: Homo sapiens | place: Peru | collected 2012 | reverse complement strand
AAAATAAATGCAGATATAAACGGAAGTTTAAATATATTAAGAAAATATATAAAAAGAAGTAGTCCAAACCAAGAAATTGCGATGGATAATGGTCGAGAACAACGACCGTTAAAGAAAAGAGAGGCCTAAAGAGAGGTGGAAACTTAAATACAACATTTTTAAAAATACCACTAACTACAAAAAATTAGTTAATGGTGGAGTGACAAAGTCACTTTTGTTCTATGTTTATTTTAGTTTAATCTATTTAAGTTATAGAAAAAAATTATTAATTGAATAGAAGAAATCAACTATAAAATCATTGTGATATTTTATTACTGGTTAAAAATTAATCTCACTCTGGGGTAAGAAAATACAATGTTACAAAAGTATTACAAAAATATAAAAAAAAAATAAAATAAATAATATATATAGAAAAAATCTATGCTTTTTGATATAATTATGTGGGTTTAGATTAGGTACTCTTTAATTTTAAAAGTTTATATAAATTGAGTGTTAAAAAAGCCATTATAATTTTGGATTGGAGATTTGTATGAAAAATAGAGAAAATAGAAAAACGAATAAAAAAGTGTTTATTTTAATAATAGGAATTCTTGTTTGTATGAATTTTGCAATAAATAATATCGACTTCTTTTGTGAAAATTATATATACGCTGCTGGTGGTTCAAGTGGAACCTTCGAAGGTGATAGTGACTCAAGTGGTTCTGGAAGATTAATTTCAGAAGCTGTTGGAGATAAATTTGATTATAGTTTAGTTCCAAATGATGAGTTCACAGAAGGAGAAAATGTAAAAAAACCTATCAAAAGAATTTGGAGTTCTTTAATTCTTGTTTTGCAAGCTGCATCGGTAGCTGGTGTTATTTTTGCTGGAGTTAGATACATGTTTGCATCTGCAGAAATAAAGGCGGATATAAAAGCTAGTATGATTCACTTAGTTATAGGTATGGTTATAGTTTTTGCTGCTTCGTCTGTTGTAGGTGTAGTTACAGGAACTTTCAATAATTTAATAAATTAAAAAGTATAATAGAATTGTAAGAGAGGACGTAGTATGAAAAAGAAGTATTTAAAAAAAAATATTGTTATAATAATACTTATAAGTTTTTTTGTAAGTATAATTTCTTCCACTAGTGTTTTTGCTGATTCAAGTGAGACAACTAGTGTCGATGAAATGTGGAGTAGTGCTAGTTCGTGGTTTGGTAACGTTGAAACAGCGAACAACTCCCAGCCAGCTGTAAGTATTGTATCTGAATTTTCATCAATTGTTAATGTCATAGGTACTACAGTTATAGTAATAGCTACTATAATTTTAGGAATTAAATATATTATTGGTAGTGTTGAATCAAAAACAGAAGTAAAAGAAAATTTAATTACATTGTTGATTGCGTGCATATTTTTCTTTGGCTGGCAAGGAATTAGTGCAATTTTAATTCCTGGTGGAAGATTGGTTTGGAGCAATGTAAATGATGCAAGTTATAAAAATTTAGTTGGAAGAGTTTTTAGTAGTATAGTATTCGTTCTTAATGTAGCAACAATAGCAGCTATTATATACGTTGGTGTTAGATATATTTTTTCGGGTGCATCTGGGAAGGCTGATTTAAAAGCAAGATCACCATATTTTTTTATTGGAATTATAATGGCTTTCTGCTCAGTTTCTTTTTTGACATTTGTTTCAAATGTTATTAATGAGGTGTTTTAATAATAGAGGGGAGAGGAATATATGGGAAAATCGTATTTTGTTCCACGAAGTACAAAAGGTGAATCGAGAATATTATATATTTTCACCATAAAGTCTTTTGTTTTTACGGTGGCATTTGGCTTGATAGGAGCTTTAATATGGTATATATTGTATAGTGCATTTGGAGGTTTTCCACTTGTGCCAGGTCTTGTTATAACTGGAATTTTTGGTGGAATTCGGATATGCAATAGGAGCTTTAAAAATACCTGATTCAAAATTGATGGGGCCATTTAGAAAAGCAGGTGGAGAATATCTAAGTGAAATAATTTTGAGAGCAATCACTTTTAAAAGAAGAAAAAAAATATATATTTATAATTTAAAAAGAGGGGGAAAATAATATGGGAGCTTTAGTATTGCCTATTGTTATGCTTGTTATACTTGCAATATTTGGTGCTGTTTTTTTTGTTGCGGTAAAAAAACAAGAAAAAGGATTAGATGAAAAGGAAAAATCCTCTTCAAATAAAAGAAAAGATAATAAAAAAGAAAAAACTCATGAAATGAGAAAAGAAGATGTATTTGATTTTATGGAGTTTGATGAAATTACAGATAATATGATTATACAAAATAAAGGAACAAGATACACAATGATGATTCAGTGTAAAGGTATAAACTATGATTTGATGTCTGATGTTGAACAGCTAGCAGTTGAGGAAGGATTTATAACTTTTTTAAATACACTTACATCACCAATACAATTGTATGTACAAGCACAAAATCTTGATTTAAAAGGAACAATAAGAGTATACAAGGATCATGTTGATAAAATTAGAGAAGAATTTGAAAATGTAAATCAAGAATATAATAAAATAAATGAAGCTTTTGATTCAACAAAACAACAAATAGCAAATATTGAAAGAGAAAGAAATAAGACACTTAACGTTTATGAATATGCAAGCGATATTGTTAATTATGTTGAAAGAATAAGTTTAAATAAAAGTTTATTACAAAGAACTTTTTTTGTTTTGGTTTCATATAACTCGTCTGAAATAAATGCTATAGATAGATTTTCTAAGGAAGAAGTTAGAAACATTTGTTACAATGAACTTGTTACACGTGCTCAATCAATTATAAATGGACTTGCTTCTTGCTCTGTCGCTGGAAGAATTTTAAATTCAAATGAAATAGCTGATGTATTATATACGGCATATAATAGAGATGATAAAGGATTAATGAGTGTTAAGGAAGCTTTAGACTCAGGATTCTATAGACTGTATTCAACAAGTGAAGATATTTTCTTAAAGAAACAAAAGAAACTTCAAGAGGAAATTGATAATGAAGCAAAAATAAAAGCTTTAGAAACACTTAAAGAAACTATAAAGGAAGGAGAATATATTTCACCTAGAATAGAGGAACTTAACGTAGAAGAACAAATAAGTAAAAAAGCAAGTGAGTTTGTAAGACGTGAAAATGTTCCAATTAATATTAAGGAAAAAGCAAACGAAAAGTTAATTAAAGAATTTAGGAAAACTAAAAAAGATTTGTTAGATAAAGCTGGTGAAGAATATCAAGACCTTACAGAAACACTTGGTATTGATATAGGTAAAGATGTAGAGCAAGACACAACAAAAAATGAACAAAAAAATAATGATGTTGATAATAGAATGCCAGATAATAATGCTAATGTGAAGAATGACATTTCGTCACAAAATAGTATAAATGAAACTAGTAGTAATTTAAGTATGGATGAAACTAAGGATAATAATATAAATCCTACAAGTGAAAATGTTCCAGAAAAACCAATTGTTAAAAAGGTTGAATTAGATGATAGTAATTTTGAATACAATCATGATATAGCAAATAAATCTAATGATGATTTAGATATAAATTTATCTGACTCTTTTGATGATAGATTAGGTTCTAGTAATAATGATACAAGTAATGATTCAGTCATTTAAGTATAGGAGGATTTTGATGTATGGGAAAAAATAAAGAAAAAAAAGAAAAGAAAAAAAAGTTAAAGAAAGGTAAATCTGAGGAAATTAAACCACAAGATGAGTTAATAAAAGCAAATGAAAATCTACCTGATAGTTTGGAAATGAATAAATCCACTTTAAAAGATTTACTTGCACCATCTGGTATTGATGCTTCTCATTATGATTATTTAGAGATATTTTCTAAAATTTCAAGATTTGCAAGAAGTTTTTATTTAACAACGATACCAAGACAGGCTGTTTTTCCATATTTTTTATCAGGAATTTATGAATTTGGAGATATAAACGCATCTGTATATATCACTCCTATATCTGAGACTACATCGCAAAATCAATTAAATAAACAAATAGTGGAATTACAATCAGAAAGATATGTTGCACATGATAGAGGAGATATAAACAGAGAATCTGTTTTATCAACAAAACAGGCTGAAGCTGAAGCATTAAGAGATCAAATTGCAGCAGGTTATAACAAATTATTTGATGCAACAATTTTGTGTACTCTTTTTGCATATAACAAAGGTGAACTTGATAAATTATCTGAGTTACTTGCTATGGAAGCTTCAAAAAATTTACTTGGACTAAAAGCTGCATGGGCTTTGCAAGAAGAAGCATTTCAGTCTAATTTACCACTTAATAATAATAAAATGTCAAGAAAACATACATTTGATAGAGGTTCTATGTCAACAGTTTTTCCATTTGTTAATGCAGAAGCAGGACATAACATGGGAGTTCCTATTGGAATTAATAAACAAACAGGTCTTCCAATTATATTTGATAATTTTAGTAGTTCACTTGCAAATTATAACATGATAATATTTGGTAAATCTGGTGCAGGTAAATCTGTTACAATCAAAACAATAATGGCAAGATCAGCTATACTTATGGGAGTTGAAAATCTTGTACTAGATGCCGAAGGAGAGTATATAGTTGTTGCTGAAGCTCTACGTGGAATTAATGTAAACATAGGGCCAAAGAGTAATACAATTATAAACATATTCGATATAGAAACAGAAATTGTAAAAGATGAAATAACAGGTAGAGAAAGATACGCTTTAAATGTTGAAAATAAGGTTGAAGACGTAACTCAGGCCCTACTTACAATGGCACGTGGTGCTACAAAATCTGAAGAAGTAAACGAACTTACAAAGCAAATAATTGCTGAAATTGTTGCAGAAGAATATGCAGATAAGGGAATTACAAGTGATCCAAGATCTTTATATACAGGTTCTGTAATAGATATGGAAGATGGAGATACTACCAAAAAGAAAAAAGATATGCCAACAATTAGTACATGGTATGAAAGACTTGAAAAGAAAGCTGCAGAAAATGACAATGATACATATCAATATCACTTTGATTATTTAATTAAAGTTATGAAGCAGTTTTGTAAGAAGTTTGATGGCCAAATGGCATATTTTGACGGTCAATCAACATTTGAACTTCTTGATGATTGTCCATTCATCAATATAAACATATCTGAACTTGAAGAAAGATTTGCAAGGCCACTTGCACAACAGATTCTTCTTTCTTGGATTTGGGAAAAATATGTTAAGAAAAATAGTGAAGATAAAAATAGAGCAAAAAGTAAGAGAGTTTTAATAGATGAAGCATGGATGCTTTTACCATATCCTGAAGCCGTTGATTTCTTAAATACAATGTCAAGACGTGCCAGAAAAAGAAATGTTTCTCTTACAGTTGTATCTCAGAAATTCCAAGATTTCTATGAAAACAAAAGCGTACAAGTTGTTTTAACATCAGCAGATACAAAATTATTTTTAGCACAAGATAAGTCAGAAATTTCATATTTAAAAGAAGTATTTAAACTTAGTGAAGGTGAAGAAAATTTCTTACTTACATGTCAAAGAGGTGAAGGTTTAATAAAAATAGGATATGACTCAGCCATAATGGCAATTAAACCAACCCAAAGAGAATTTGAATTTGTTGAAACTAACTTAAATAAAGTTGTAGATAACTTAAAAAAGAAGAGAATAGATTAGATAAAAAATCTATTTAGAAAAGGTGATTAAATGAAGAATAAAACATACAAAATCATAATATGTGTTAGTTTAATAGTGATGCTTTTTACTAGTTTTACAAGTGTATTTGGAGCTACAAATGATTATTATACAATCTATACACCTGTATCTGAAAATGCACTTGATTCCAAGATAAAATCATCTGTTTTGTTAGATGCATTAGCTAATATGATAAATGCTGTAGGTTCACTTATTGAATATCTAATTGGTTCTATATTTTCGGCACTTACAGGAGACAATATATTTCCTTGGGCAGATAGAATAATTTTTAATGGAATTGGATTTTTGGATATAAACTTTTTAAATCCTGCAGATAACTCATTATTTGTAAATAGGGGAGAAACATCTATTTTAGGAAAAGTTGTAAAAAACGTATATTCAACAATCTTTTCACTTTCCGTATTATTTCTAGGTGTGGCTGTGGGGATAATGGCAATACGTCTTGCAATATCAAGTATTGCAGCCGAAAAAGCAAAATACAAACAAGCAATTGTTAACTGGGCAACATGTCTTGTAATGTTATTTTTAATGCATTACATACTTGCATTTGTTTTCTGGGTTAATGAACAATTAGTGTCAGTTGCAAGTGGAATATTTATAAAGGCTATCCAAGATAGCAATCTTACAACAACAAATTTTGAGGAAGCTCTAGATGCTGTTCTTAGTGATGAGGATAGAGTAAATAATTATGTAGATTCAATGGGACAGTATTCTGGATTTGCAGGGACAGAGTTAAACCTGCCTGTGGGAGGTACCTTAACAGATTATTTAAAGGATAATGCTAAGTATACTTCATCATTACTTCAGAATAGTACATATGTTGATAATAGAATGACTTATTATGTAGATGGTGGTAAAAATGGTTGGGAGAGATATTGTTCTTCGCTAAATATGGAACAGGCTTCTGCACTAAAAATTGGATTAAAAAGATTGACATTTGATGTGAGAGACGTAAAAGCAATAGATGAACTTATAAGTAGTAATCCTTCTGAAGCAAATAGGCAAAAGGAAAGGGGATATTATGAGGTAAATGGACATAAGATCTTTACAAAAGAAGAGGCATATCGTAATGATGATGTTTACTTAAAAGATTTAGCTTGTGCACTATTTTTGGCACAAACAACTGCTGCCAATATTTTTGATACATATGAGGGGCACCCTGAATTAAAAATTAATGATCCGGCATCACCATCTTTGGTTGCGAGAAACTTTGAGTGGGTCTTTATCGGTCAAGTTACATCACTTATGAATTCACTTTCAAGTAATGTGATTGATAATATATATAATTCACTTGTTAGCATTAAGAATTCTGAAGGAATAGCTGGCGTTGATGAATTTGTAGCTGCACAAGATAGTAAAGTTAAAACATATGCTAGTGCTGTAAAATTCAGGTATGATTGTGATAGAATTATTGTTGGTGTAGCTTCAGGAAGTAGTTCTATTTCAAATGGTAATGTTCAGGATATAATTGCAAATCTAGGGAATTTCTTTAAAAAGTCAGCATACATATATAATTCTGAAACAACAACTGATGAAAACGGTAATGACAGTGAAGTTATAACAGGTTGGAGAGCTTCAAAAGTATCTGTTACAGGTGCATTATTATATGCAATATTTGTTTTTCAATCACTTGTATATTTAATAATGTATGTAAAAAGAATGTTTTATGTTATAATGCTTTCGATGTTTGGACCTATTGTAGTTATATATGATTTCTTTATGAAGTCGGCATCATAAAAAAGGAGGAAAAAATATGTCTAAAGGTGTTTTTACAACATGGATAAAAGAATTATGTGCTTTAGTATTTACTCAAACAATACAAGCTTTTATACTTGCTATTGTTCTTAGTATAATACTTACATTTATTGCACCAACAGGTGGAACAATTTCTTCTAATGATTCAGTTTCTGCATTAGGTGTTTTGTGTATCGTTCTTCTTACTTCACTTACAAAAATGGAAAAAATTACAAGAAAAATATTTGGGCTTGAAAGTGGAATTATGGATAATAAACCTCCACATGGTTTAATGGCTTCTTTTATGGCTTTGAAGGCCGCAGGTAGAATTTTAAATAACGTTCCTAAAATGGCTGGTGGTGTTGCTTCAGTAATTGGTTCAGGAACAGATAAAAAGAAGGCACAAACAGCTATGTTGAGTAGATTAAATAGAAAAGGTTTAGATAAAAATGGTAATTTAACAGGTGAGGGAGCAGCTGTGGGTGAGGCTTTACCTGCTGGAGGAGCTGATTTAATGGATAGCTCTGAATATCTTGATAAGGCTAAGGAAGCTAAGAATAAAGGCGATATGAGAGGCTATGAAAGAAATAGAGGCATAGCAGCTGGAATGGATAAAGTAAAAAAATCTATGGCAGCAAATGCAACTGCACCATCAAGATTAAAGGATACGTCTAAATTGCAAGATGACTATTACAAGATATTGGATAAATATGATGATGAAATTTCAAAGGCAAAGGAAAAGAGAAGACAAGGATGGTCGAATGTTGCTTCTGGAGCTTCTGAAACTGTTGGAGCTGTTATTGGAGGTGGAATTGGTTTATCTACTGGATTAGTAACTGGACTTGCAACAGGTGATTATGATCAAATTGGTAAGGCTACCGCTTATGGAATAGGTGTCGGAGATGCGGCAGGTGAAAATTTAACAAAAGCTGTTTCTACTGTATCTACTGGTATTAAAAATAGAGCAAAGGCTAGTAGTTCATTAGATAAGCAATTAGCACAAATGGAGGCAAATTTAAAAATAAATAATTCTAAAAGAGAGACGCAAGCAAAGCGTGTAAGAAATATTACTCAAAAAATTGAGAAAGATATTGGTATTCAGTAAAAAGAGGAGGGGTATATATATGCTATATTATATTTATTTATGATATAGCATATATGCTATTATAAAGATTTATGAAATTTGTAGATATAAAAGAAAATACAAGTCCAACCCAAAAACTTTTGCTAATTGTAATGCTTTTAATTTTATTAGCATCTTGTTTTTATGGATTTAGAAGTTTAATAGGTAATAAGGGAAATATTGACTATAAAATAGCAGACAGCAACTATTTTATTTTTAATTCTGAAGAAACAACAGATAGGGATGTTTATTGGAATTTAGAAGAAATTTTATCAAAATATTTAGGTTCTTATCAATCAGAATATAATAAGGAAACGGAAAATGTAGAATATTATTACAATTCTTTGGATAGTAATTACAAGAAATTTTTAGGTAAGAAAAAGTATATTGAAATATCAAATAATATAATTCAAAAGATGATTGGAGATACAAAACAAGGAATGGTAAGTCTACCGGCTCAAATTATAAAAAATGTTTATAAGGTTAATATAGATAATGATATGTACTTGTGTAAATTAAATACACTTGATGAAAATGATAACGCTTATGTGGGTATTATTTTAAATACTGAAAGAAAAGAGTATAAAATTTTTTATATTAATTAGGGAGTTATAAATATGAAGGAAAATAATAAAAAGAAAGTTGACTATAAACTATTGTTTATAATAATATATATAATTATTACTGTTGGTGTAGTTTTAATAATTTGGATACCAGGTAAAATGTCAAATGGTAAGAAATATTCTGGCTTTAAGTATGAGGATGTAGATGAACAAAAAAAAGGAATAAATTTATATAAAGATACAGTAAAATATATGTTATCGGAAGGTAACTTAGATATGTTATATAATCACTTAGATGAAAACTTTAAGTCAAGCAATGGAATTACTAAAGATAATTTCAAGGAAGTTTTAGAAAAAAATTGTTCTATTTCAAAAGAAATTTCTATTATTGGATCTGAGGTGTATATTCAGGGAGATAACATCTATGTATATAGATATAAATATAAATCAAAAGGATTTGTAATGTATGTTAATGTTATAGAAACAAAACCTTTTGAGTATACGTTATCTTTTGAACAGTATAGTATACCTGTTGTTGAGGGGACAGAAAACAAAAAAAATAATGTAATTGATAATGTTGAATATTTAGTAAATATAGAAAGTATAACTCAATATGGTATTACATATGGAGTTACTATAACTAATAAGGGTCAGGATACATTTAAATATAATTTTAGTAATATTACAGATGTATATGTTATTTTAAGCGATGGAAGATATTCAAATCTTGGAGGAGCTATAATATCATCCGATGATGATGTTTTAACACCAAATGGAAGCTTGAAGAAGAGTTTTTTCTTTCCTGTAAAGGGAGCAGATCAAAGTAAAATAACAAAAATGAGATTTAACAATGTAAAAAAAGATAATAAAATAACCTCAATTGAATTTGAAGTAAAAAAATAGGAGGAATATATATGAGTAATGATGAGGAAAAACAAAATTCCAATTCCAATATTTCCGAGACTCCTTCTACTAGTTCTGATGTGATGCCAGGTGGTGGTGCCACTCTTGGACAAGCTGTATCACAAGGTGCAAAAAATTCAACTAAAAAAAGTATAAAAGGTGTTAAAAATGCTATTGGAAGAGGACTTAAGGCATTATGGAGTTTAATGCCAACTCAAGTAAAAATAGTAGTAATAGTAATGATTGTCATAGCAGTTGTTATATTTTCTTTATTTTTATTGGGAATGATGTCGGAGGGAAGTGATGCTGTAAGTGGCTGTGTAGATGATTATATAGAAAATACAGCTAATCTTGATGGCGATGCTAAAGATACATTTGATACAAAATCTAGCCTTATAAGATTCAAACTTTCAGATATAAATTCAATGTATGATAGTTTTATAGCTAGTGAAAAAGGTGGTGCTGAGACACAAAATTTAATGAAGTATAAAATTGGAACAAATAATGTTTCAGACCAAAATAGTAGAATTGTAAATGTTGATGATAAAGTTGAAGTATACAAGCATATCCTTATGGCAGAAAAATATAATTTTAATAAAGTTAAATGGAAAAAATATACTCATAGTGATAATCTTGGAAAAGATGTATCTAGCTTTAAGGAAAATAAAGAGTTGGGATTAAAGTATCCTGATACTTCAAAAAATTCTGACGGAACAGACGCAGAGCATCCAATTGATATGGATAAGTTTATCGATTTGACATTACCATATTTACAAACTTGGTATATTCCACTTGGAATGAGTAACGCTTCAATTATTAATGGTAAGGAATACGATAGTAATAGAGCCCCGGCATTTTCATATAACATTATAAAAGAAGCATATCATAATATAACTTCAAACTGGTACGAATTAAAAAAATATACAGAAATTACGAAGTATAAAACATATAAAAAGAAGACTTGTAATGATTATTTAGATAATATAATTGTTAAAGAACATAAGATGTACAGATATAATAGTTCTACTTCAGAATATGAGTATGACAGATCTGAGTATACTTTAGATACGAGTCACGTAACATCTTCAACCGAAATTTCAAATGTTGAAAATAAGGATACGTCACATGTAAATGATGATGCAAATGCAAGAAAAGATCCAATGAGGGAAGAACGTGTAAGTACAAAAAATGAGTTTTCTTCTCAAATATATATAAAAACTGCAGAGGTATTTGACGCAAAAATAATTAATGAATTTAATTATAGAATATATAGTGATTCTGATGCACGAAATAGAAAAAATCCTAATAGTTCAAGTGAAACAACTTCAAACTTTAGTATGCCAACAGAACATGAAGAAAATCAGAAGAATAATGCGATAAATAATTTAGTTTGCGATTCGCAAGGCCATTTAAGTTTACGAAATGGTACAATTGCTCAGATGCGTATTGTAGAAACAAGACAAATGAATTTTGATACAAGCATTGGTGGACCTACACAATTTGATATTGTGTATAAAATAAAACTTGGTGATTATATAGATTATACTGATGAGAAACTACACAATGTAACAAGAATATGGCAAGATACATTGAGTCAGCAAAGTTCAGAAACATCGGCTTACACCATAGATGATTTGGTTGCATATAACGAATCGTCTGATAGAAAGAAAAAAGTCAGTGCTACGGAGCTATGTGGTCAAAACGCATATTCATCAAATTTAAACTCTGGTTCAGGCTCTGTATCAGCTGCTCCAACAACAAGTTTTGAATTAAATGGACATACTTTCCCAGTATATAATCAGAATATTATGAGTGGAAATATTGCTCCGTCTGGATGTGGATTATGTGCAATTACTGTTGTCATAGATACTTATAAAAATAGAAATTATAATCCGGAAACCCTTGGAAATGAAATAGGATGGAATCGTGCTCTTTATACAAAACAATACGCAGATATTTTAAATAATTATGGATTTAGTACTTCAGTTACTACGTGGGGAGATGGAGGAACTAGAAATGAAAATATATCATTAGATAGGAAGAAACAAATTACAAGAGAGGCAATAGATAGACATTTAAGGCAAAAGAAACCAGTAATAGTTCAAGTAAAAGGAAATGCAGGACATGATTTAGGTTCAAGTACAAATTCTGGACATTATATAGTTCTTGCAGGATACCAAGACAATAAAATAATTATTGCAAATTCAGCCGGAGGTTATAGAAATGAAGTTGATATGGATACACTACTTTCAGCAATGTATGATGATGCACAATCTGATCATGGATTTATGCTAATCGATCCTGATGGAGGATCTTTTTCAAATGGTAATTCAAATAATTCAAATAATTCAAATAACTCAAATAACTCAAATAACTCAAATAACTCAAGCAGTAGTTCATCAACGACAAGATATGGAAGTGTTGCTGATGCAGCAAGAGAGATTGTAAATGAAATAGGTGGAGGTAGAGTAACCTATGAATCTCCGAGATCATGGAATGGATTTAATTCTAATTGTTATGTATGTGCAAGTTTTTGTTCTGAAGCAATATATCGTGCATCACATAAAACTTTATTGGCAAATAGCCAAGATGGTGTTAATGGACTTGGAAGTGCAATGCTAAATGATCCTAATAATTTTGAATTAATATATTATTATCCAATCGAAAATTCAATAGCAGATATTTCAGGTGCAAAGAATACAGATAAAGATGTTAGATCATTAATCCAACCTGGTGATATTGTTGCTACTTACTCTGATAGTTTTACATACCAACATGCATTGGTATATTTAGGTGGAAATGAATTTGCAGAGATGAATTCTCCAGGCAATGTAAGTATAAGAGACAGTTTTAATTATTCCATTCCAGTGATTAAGTACATATTTAGATTAAAAGATTCAGGCTCTGGTTCTGGTTCATCTTCATCTTCTAGTGGTATAACATGCCATACAAAATCAGGTAAATATTATACTGATATAATGAGAAATGATGGATTAAATTTAATAGATTTTATGAACTCAAACCCAGATATATATCAAAGGTATATAAGAAGTGGAGCACAATATTTAGATTATGTTGGATATAGTAGATCTAAATTAACATTTTCATATTGGAATTTAAAGAAATTATTTACAAAAGTAAATCAAAAACATGGAGGTACACTACCATTTGCATATGGAAAAACTCTTGGTTTTGATAATATATATGGTGAAGATAATTCTAATAATCAAAATTTAGGAAGTGGTATGTTTATTTGGCCAGTACCAGAATATGTAGAGGCAGGATTAAAGATTAATGATCAATTAACTGCAACATTTGCTGGAAATGATAGCGTACATAATGGAAATCATGGTGCTATAGACATTTCACATTCAGTAAATACATCTGCTAAAATTGTTGCGGCGGCTTCAGGAAAAGTTATTCATGCAGGAGATGATAATAATGGATATGGTAATTACGTAATAATTGATCATTTAAATGGATATTATACTTTGTATGGACATATGGCTCCGGGAAGTATACGTGTATCTGAGGGGGACAGTGTAAACTCAGGTCAACAGATAGGAGTTATGGGAACCACTGGAAATTCGACTGGAAATCACTTGCACTTTGAAGTAAGGACAGGAGGTAGTACTTTTGCCGATTCACAAAAAATTGATCCATTGCAATTCTTTAATGATGATTGTTCACCAATTGGTGGAGGATCAAGTGATGCAACTGTAAGTTTTGTATGGGAACAAGAAGGAAATGATGACTATTTAAGAAGTATAGGATGGCTTGTAGATAATGATCAATATTATGTTATACAGATAGATTCATATAACCATAGAACCAGATGTGTAGGACATGGTATAGATCTTGATGCAGGTGGTTATGCAACACAGTTTGAGGCCGCTGGTTACCCAACAAGTGTAGGTAGTAAAGTTCCAAAAGCATTTGTTGATAATCTGTCAAAACAGGTTATATCAGAAAGAAGAAATGAGATAGCTTCAAAAACGTCAGGTTTGAATTTAAAATCATATCAAATTGATGCATTAGTTTCAAGATCATATCAAATGGGCCCATCTGGATGGTATGATGGTAACAATTGGGGATATGCACCAGGTGTAACATTTAATTCTGCTTATACAAGGTATTGGAAGAAGGGTGATGAAAGCAGTACTCCAAACTATAATCATCCGTTATATGTAAACTTTATGAGATATACAACAGATGTACAAACAAGAAGAGAAAGAGAATGGAAATTATTCCAAACAGGTTCATATAATTAGTTTTTAGCTGTTAAGTATTTTAAGGAGACAAAATGAAAAAAAATAAATTGGTAGTAGTAATATCTTTAGTTGTTGTATTAATTATGGTGATTTTTTGTATATATTTTTTTAAAGGTGCAAAATACGAAAATAGGGTATGTAATATAACAGACTTAAACGAAGCAAACGATGTAAAAATATGCACAAATAAATTTTATTTATACTGTAAAGAATATATTGATAATTCTCCAAGTGCTGTAGTTGAATTATTAGATAAAGACTACAAAAAAAGATATAATGTAAATAACAATAATATAAAGGAAAAAGTATTTAATACTGACTCAGATACGTTAAGTATCGAGTCAGTATACAAGATAAAACAAAAAAGGAACATATCGTTATATTATGTAAGTGCAAAAAAATTATATAAAAATTCAGATGATATAAAAGATTTTAATATTGTTCTAAAATTGGATAAAAATAATAGAACATTTAGTGTTTTTTTAGATGACTATGTTATGGACAATAACTATACAGATATAAAAATAGGAGAAAAAGTAAAGGTGGACACAAAGGGTGTTAAGAAAAATGAAAACAATACATTTGATTTCTCTAACATAACTGAATATAATAACATACAATCTAACCTTTCTAATTTTGTAAATTTATGTATATATTATAAAAAATATGCTTATTCTTTAGTCAATAAAAATGAAGAGAAAGATACATTTAAAAATTATGAAGAATTTAGCCAGTATGTTTCAAATAATATAAATGAGCTTTTAAGTGTAAAAGTAATTTCATTTATTCAGGAGGAGAAAGATGGATATAGTCAAATAAAAGTGTATGATAATAATAAATTTAATTTTGTGTTCAATACAAAATCATATATAACATATGACGTTATAATTAAAAATAAATAGGTGATATAATAATGGAAAAAGAGGAAAATAAAAAAGGGGCACGTAACCGTGCTTCTAACAATAAAAAATATTCATTGAAACAATTAGAAGAAATAAGAGATAAACAACAAGTTGTTGATATATATGTAACTGACATCGATGCAAGCTTAAATATGATTGGTATAATTGGAAAAAATATTAAAGCAATTATACCAAGAGAAGAGTCATCAAGTATTGTAGGAGATGATGGTCTTGTTGAGGAAAAACATATCATAAATAAAAAAGGAAAAATTATGCATGTCTGTATAAAACAAATACTTGAAAATAACGGAGAAATTGAGTTAATTGTATCAAAAAAAATGTTAGAACTTAAGGTTAGAAAATGGATGTTTATGCATCTAAAACCTGGAATGAAATTAAAAGGTGTAGTTGTAAATACAAATGATTATGCAGCTTTTGTTGATGTAGGAGGAGGAGTTACTGGTATATTAAAGCTTGAGAATATCTCTGACGTATTGCTACAAAAAGCATCAGATGCATTAAAAATAGGTCAAAGAATCAATGTAATTGTGAAAAAATATGACAGGGATACAGGAAGAATTGAGCTTACATATAAAGAAACATTGGGAACTTTTGAAGAAAATATTGCTAAATTTAAAGAAGGAGACATTGTTGAAGGTACTGTTAGAAATAGGATAAGATCAGGACTGTTTGTTGAAATTGCACCAAATGTGGTTGGACTTGCAGAACATGTAAATGGTATAGAATATGGTCAAAAAGTACTCGTAAGCATTAAACGTATAATTCCAGATAAAAAGAAAGTAAAACTTATTATTATAGGTTAGAGGTGTTATATGAAAAGAAAAAAAAGAAGGATCTCAAAAATTTGGGGAATTTTAATTATCTTAATTTTGATTACAGTTTTATTTATATTAGGGTATTATGGAATAAAGTGTATAAGCAATCAAATAAAGTTAAATAAGATAAAAGCACAAATAACTATACCTGATAATTTTTACTATGTTGGAGGAGATGTCGAATCAGGTGTGGTTATATCTGATAGTAAGAAAGACCAATTTAAAGGAACGTCATATAACGTGATAAATAATTTAAAAGGGAATCAATTTGTTTGGGTACCTGTAGAAGTTGCTGTAGCGGATGATTATGATCAAGCTAAAAAATTTGTTAATGATGGCAAGAACCCTATTGCAATAAAAGATGGAGATAATTATAAAGCATTAAAATATACTTTTGATTCATACTTTAAAAGTTGTTCAATTGTTGAAGAAAATGAAAGTCAGACTATATATGGAGAGCCAATAATTTTAGAAAATGACACTGTGTATAAAAGTGGAGATGAAAGTAGTCAAAAAGCGTATCAGGACACTTTTAATGAAATGGTTAAATCAGTTGAGAAAAATAAAGGGTTTTATATCGGTAGATTTGAGGCTGGAAATTTAGACAATGCAATAAACAAAGATGAAAAAATAACCTCAAAATCAGGAGAGGAAAATATTTCTGGAAGAGATTGGGATAACATGTATAAATTATCAAGAAAGATGTATGATAAAGATAATGTTCAAACTGAAATGATATGGGGATGCCAGTGGAATGCAACTCTTGTATGGATGTTTCAAGATAATAACATATATAAAAGATTTTTTAATGTAAGAAATTATGGTAATTTTTATGGAAAACTTGAAAAGACTGGAAGTAATAAAATGTACTGCTTTAAAAATATATATGATTTGGTAGGGAATGTCTTTGAGTGGACTCAACTTGGAAAAATGGTAGCAGGAAGAGCTGCTGTTGGAGGTTCATACCAAGGAGATAACTATTTGAACTATACCTTATCAGACATATTTATTTATAGTACAAATTATGTATTTCCTGATGTTGGAACTAGAGTATCTATGTATGTTAAGTAGTTTTTATAGTATTTTTTTAATGAAAGGAGAACATCATATGAAAAAGTTTAAAAAATTAATTTATATTGCAATTTTTTCTGTAATATTTACAATGGCCAGTTATATTAATGCATCATCGGTAGGAGATATAAATGGAGATGGAAAGATAAATAGTACGGATATGGCACTTGCATATGAAAAAGGCAATAATAAAACAGCAACCGTACATGATTTATTACGAGGAGATATAAATAATAACAATAAGTTGGATGAGAGTGATATAGAATACATAACTAATTTATATAAATCAAATTCTACTCTTAAAAATATCTCTCTAAAATTATATATAAATCAAAGATATAATCTTACAAAATCTACTGGTAGTGGAAGTTTGTATCAGTATAGTACATCAAATGGTACTGTAGCAAGTATTGGAAGTAATGGAATACTTACTGGATTGACTAAAGGAAAATCCAATATTGTAGTAAAAAGTAGTGATAATAAAAGTACAAGTGTAAATTTAGATGTTAGCAGTGATAAAATATATCCAAGTAAATTTACTTTAAATAAGAGTCACTTATCTTTTGATCTTTCTGATAGTACAAATACATCATATAATTTAATATGTAATATTAGTCCAAGTAATGCAAATATCGGTACTAAAATAACATGGAGTATAAGTGATTCTACTGTAGCAAAAGTTGATCAAAATGGTAAGGTAACAGCATATAAAAATGGAAAGTGTATTATTGCAGCTACTAATGAAAATGGTACAAAAGCAAAATGTAGTATAGAAGTTAATACATCACCTACTTCTATTAGTATGAATTCTACAAATCAGACTATATACTTAAATGGCAAAAATACTACTCAATTAAATGCAACATATGCACCTTCAAATGCAACTATAAATAAAGATATTACTTGGACAAGTAGTAATTCAAGTATTGCATCTGTTGATAAAAATGGTTTAGTAAAGGCTGTAGGAGTTGGAACTTGTAAAATAACTGCTAAAACAAAAAATGGAAAAACTAGTGTATGTAATATAAAAGTAGAAAAAGTTGATCCAAAGGTTGATACTGCTCCTAAGGTTTCTATTACAAATGATAAAAATAGTAATGTAATAAAAGCTGGAGATAAAGTAGTTTATACAATAAAAATAAATGATGAAAATGTAAAAACAATTGATAAAAGCAAAATATCTATTAGTTGTAAAGGGGATGGATATGAAGATACAACACTTTCTGATACTACGATATCAACTAGTTCTTCAAATAAAATAACCAAAATAGATAAAAATGAAATTACATTGGAGGTTCAAACAGAAAAAGGAGTTAATAATGTAGGACACTTAAATATAATTATTGATGAAGGGTTAGCTGTTGATACAAATGGTAATAAAAGCAAAAAAACTGTATTGTACAATTATGTGGCTTCATTAAATATATCAACTGCATTGCAGGGTACAGACGGATATGCAGCATGTGTGGTTGGAGTTGGAAACTCATTTTATGTAAAAGATTATGATTATTATTTACGAAAATACATACAAGAATATAGTGAGTATAAACCTGATTTTAATCCGTATTTTAAATCATCATTTTCACCTAACTTGGTAAAATGGAGTCAATCAAATATAATTGGTACTAGTCATGGTAATGGAGCTATGATGAGAATATCTCCTGTAGGATACATGTTTGATAGTGAAAAAGAAGTGATAGAAAATGCAAGGCTTGCAACTATACCTTCTCATAACTCAAAAGAAGCAATTGACTCTGCTACTATGGTGGCATTAATAATATATTATTCTAGAAAAGGCTATACAAAAGATGAAATATTTAGATTTTGACCAAAAAAGACCCCTTGATTTAATCCTTATGGGTCGTATCGCAATTGACTTCAATCCTGCAGTTACTGAAGATTTTAAGCCATTAAAA
>OIYR01000655.1_pt1 | contig 19038 bp, 32 predicted proteins | sample 1588221 | NCBI WGS metagenome assembly OIYR01 (sample SAMN03283292) | human gut metagenome | biome: human-associated habitat; material: feces | host: Homo sapiens | place: Peru | collected 2012 | reverse complement strand
GTTTTGCCAAAGCCGCCAGGAATTTCGACAGAAGATGCCTGGACAGCACGCCGTAATTCATCGCGGCAGAAAGTTGTGGAAATGATGAGATTTTGCGGAAGGTTGTTTTGATCGGTGGAGTAGATTATCATATTATCAAGATCCACATCCGTCTTTTTGATAAGAGGAATTGAGCCGGGTTCCGCACCGCACCAGGCAAGGACATAGATAGCACGAGCGATGCAATCCTGAGAGGGCTCTTTGAATACAGATGAGATCAAAGCTTTGAATTCATTCTGCGAAAAAAGCATCTGTTGGGAGTAGGCATCAATGGCTTGCTTGGCATAAGAATCGTTTTTGAAGCGTTCAAGATCGGTCAGTTCCTGGATTGTTTGATCGCTGAGAAGTTGATAAAGGGGGTGCTGGTGTACCTGATCGGCGGTAATGACCTGCGTTAAGGCAAGGTAATCAAGATAATCCGAAAGCAGGCCGAAGATTCTTTTTTGAGAGGCAGGGGATGCAGCCCCGGCAATAAACACCTGCTGATAAAACTCTGAGAATTGAGAGAGCGAAAAAGATTCAAAACGAGTGCCAAACCGGTGCTCATAGACTTCAAGATAATAAGCTAGGGTAGAGGGTGCTCTGTTTTGAAGCCACTTAGGAACCGGGGCACCGTTGTTTGCGGCAGAGTAGGCGTTAAGAATGGTGGAATAAATTGTGTTGAACCGGTCGATGCGAGCGGAATCATTATGATACCGGTCGATAATAGAGTTGCCCATACAGATCCTGCCTTTCTGATAGTTATTTATAGTATAACGTATGTAGACAGGAAATGTAAAGGGAAAACTATGCGACCGGCGTTGGACGAGGTTCCGGGATGACCCAGCGGGTAAGAAATGGGTTTTGAGTAAGAAAAGCTTTTTTGGCCAGCTGCCAGTTTTCGTCTGAGAAGCGGGCAATCGGTTCACTAAGCTGAGAGTTGAGGAGAGTATCCCGCGCTTCAACCACAAGGGTGGAATCCCGCGTGAGACCATGAATGGAACCGGCCGGGTAGTTGACGTGCGTTGGACTGGCACTGGAAAAACGCTTGGTGGTAAAGGGAATAACATCACACTGGCCGCTGAACTTGTTATAAACATCATTGCTGACGACCAGATAGGGATGAATGCCAACGTACTTATGCGTACCGAGCAGGGCGTGGTCTTGCGGAGCGCAGCCCAGCCGGATTTCGCCAAATTTGGGAACCGAGGTACTGGGTTTGAACATAGCGGGGAAAACCTCCTTTACGGATTTTTGCTTATATGTTTGCGTTTGAAGTTTGCTTTTTGCTTACTTTGTGATATTATTATACACGCACATAAACAAAATGTCAACCATAAATTTTAGATTTTTTGAAAAATATTTACGGAATAATTTACGCCGTCCAGAGCGAAATCATAAGTGGTGTAGGAGTAGGTACAGCGGCCGAAAGGGATTTCGTTGCCGGGGGCGCAGGGGGTGACGGCAGCCTGAATACCGAGGGTTTGCAGGACGATGGTGCTGGTTTTGCTTTGGAAGCGAAGCAGCGGAACACCGGTGGAGGCAGACATGAAGCGGATTTGATCTGGCTTGAAGGTGGAGAGGGAGGACATAGCCGGGGTGTAAAGGTGGACATTGATATAGGCTGCGTTTTGGCAGGCGGTGGCAAGCTGGGCAAGGGTAATAGTTTGTGTGTTCATGGCTCCTCCTTATCAGTTGACGTCCGAAAAGATGGACTAGAAAATGGTGGGAATTTAATCCCAATAGTTGTAATTGACAACCATTTGTTGTATAATGCGAGTATAGCACAAAGAAATTCAAAATACTAGAACGGAAACCTGTACTAACATTGAAAAGGGGACACGAAAATATGGAGATTGGGCAAATTATACGAGAGTGGCGCAAGGCAAACGGGATCAGCCAGCGGGAACTGGCGGAACGGCTGCGATGCGGAACCCATACGGTGATGGGGTGGGAGAACGGAATCAACTACCCAGGGTTTTGGGCGCTGGGCGTGTTGGCGGACGAGATGCACTGCACGGTGGACTACCTGATGGGGAGGGAGAATCATTCAGCAGCGGCCTGTAAAGAATCCACGATGGAATCAATGGCATCGGAAGCTTCGGAACAGAGGTCAACAGCGGACTGAAGTTCATCCATGGCGTCCTGCATAGCGGTGCCGCGGTCGGAATCCTGCATAGACTCCGGCATATTATCGAAAGCTTCTTCCTCAAGATCGTGCAAGTCCTGAACCTGGGAGGAAAGATCGTTCTGGATGGTGGAAGAAAGATCCTTAAAAGCCTTGATAAGACCGCGAATTCTGGAACGACGTTCTTTGTTCATAATAATTGCCTACCTTATTATATAGTGATTAGAATGAGTGGGTTTTGGACACGGTTACAGTATGAATAATGGCGGGGCTGCAGGACCAGGCGAAGTGGGGTTGGCGGCCGGTGGAGGTGATGACGGCGGTGACAAGATCCATAGCGGCGAGGACTGCCTTTTGGCGGATGATGTTGCGGTCATGATCCTGAAAAAGATAACGGCGGACAAAAACATTTTGAATCTCAGAATTGGCAACGGCGATATAGACAGTGCCGGCAGGCTGAGAATCGGCATGAGGGCCTGCGATGCCGGTGATGCCAACGCCAAGCTCTGCGCCGGACTTTTGAGCTGCGCCGATTGCCATTTGGGCGGCGACAGGACCGGAATAAACGGTATAGTTTTTGATAGTATCCGGCTTGACAGAGACAAGGTTCATTTTGGAGGCGGCTGAGTAAGTGACAAAGCCGTACTCCATAACCTGAGACGCGCCGGGGATACTGGCGAGAGAGGAAGAGAAAAGGCCGGCGGTGCAGCTTTCGGCGGCAGAGATGTGAAGAGATTTGGATTGAAGCAGCTCAACAAGCTGTTGGGAGGACTGAGGGATAGAATTCATGATAAGGCTCCTTTGAATGGGAGGATGTACGCCAGGGTTTTGCGACCCTGGTTTTTATTTTTTTAATAGGACAGAACGAAGAACAGCCAGGTAAAAAAGATTTGACCGGTATGAAGGAGCCGGTCGGTAGTAAGAGAGATAGAACCTTCGTTTGCTTTTTGGTGGTCAATAATAGCATGAAAACCGGTATTGGTAAGAATGGAGGAACAGAAATAGGCAATTGCATGGGGATTATAAGGAACGAACAGAGAGTAAACCAGAAGCGGAATTATGATGCAAGTTGACCACATGAAGGAATGCTCGATGAGGGCGGTGATGTAATCAACAGGATAATGTTCCTGGGTGGTCTTGGCGGAAAATTTCATGTTCCACCAGGAGCGCTGCTTGAAGTTAGCAAGGATACCCTGGAGGTTATAATCGGCGATGAGATGAGAGAAGAACATGAGGAGGAGGAGAAGGAATTTAATGGGCATAATCATTCACCTGCCTTACCAGCCACGGCGCTTTTTGCCGATTTGTTCTGCCTTATAGGTCAGAGCGCGGTCATGCACGCCGCTGATACGGTCAAGATAGTTGGGATTGACCTCAACTTTTTCATCCTCAAAGATATGCTGCCACCAGATACGATGGCCGTCAGCGTAATCAACATGATGTTCCTGCATACATGTGTAGAATGTCTCTTTGCGATTGTTGAAACGCTTGCCACGCCATTTTTCATAGATAGCTTTCTCTTCCGGGGTGGGTTCCGAGATGGAGCGCTGGTGGGCACCGAGGGCATTAAAATCTTTAATATCATTGGATGTGTAGCCGGATGCAGCGGCAGAACCGAACAAACCAGCGATACCGAGAATTAAACCAAAACCACCTAACATAAGTGTTACCTCCTTGGATTTTGAAAATTTGAATTTTATTTGGAGCGAAGACGGCAGCGCATGACCTGGATGGATTGGACGCTGCGCTGAATACGGGCGGAAAGCTCGCGGTCCGGGACGGAGTGGGCGAGGATGAGATTCATTTCCTCGGTGGTCCACTCACGCTTGGGATAGCCCGCCGTTTGCCGGTAATTGTTGCGGCGGTAGTAGTTGCGGGTGAGAGGGTCGAGACGGGAAGACATGAGGGGAGTGGGTCAGCTCCTTGTTAGATTTGGGTATTTGCAAAATTAGGTGATTTTCTATTTGAAAATAGGTGGTCTACTAATTTATGCAAATACAATTCCTTCGTTTTTGACAACAAATTTACATTTATAATATGGATATGCGTTGCCATTCGTATTGTAATATCCATCTGCTTTGCCATTATGTGAGCCGCTAACTCCTTGCATCACATGAACTTGCCCGTCAACAAGAAATACACTTCCTGGATAGTTACGGTTCAAGTTTCTATATGCAGGATGATGCTCTTTCACCTTGAGCTTGCAAACATCACCTGGATGGCTTTGATGAAACTCTTCCAAACTGTCGGTAGTCTGTTTAATAGCCTTGTGGCGATTCGTTGCCACTGTTTTGCCATTGAGTGTGTACACGCGGCTCATGTTCGCTTTGTGTAGCACTCTTCTATCATGGCGGCGGAACTGCTTTAATTCGTATGGCACATGGCTGTTTATATTGCTATCACAAACATCGTTGGGTAAAACAGAACAGGCAATGCAATAAGCATCAAGCCAATGGTCTTTACTCACACCGTGCGCTGTACGATAGTCGTAGGTACTTTTACCATTGGTCACAAAGAAATGCTTCGGAAAAAGAGAATTCATCTCTTTCGTCAATGCCGGAATGATTTGATTCAATACGCTCAAAGCACCGTACTTTTTGACGAGTCCGACTTTTTCTTTGGCGAGTTTCTTTTGCCAGGTAGCATCCTTATGAACGAGATTGTGATGCTCCGTGCATAGACCGACAATATTGGCGATGGTATTGCTACCGTTTTCAGACTGCGGAACCACATGATGGTAATGTTCAATGGGCTTCTCACAAAATAGGCAATGGTGTTCCTGCATTTCAGAAACAGCATTTTCAAGGCTCCCTTTTTGGTAGAGTGGGCCTTGCTGATACTGCCATTTCTGAATGTTAGGGTTGTCAAGCTGCATGAACGCAAATTTGTTTACTTCAAGCACAACATCACTGATAGGAAGAAACTTTTGAATCTTTTTTACCAAATTGATGTGTGTCTGTAGCAACTGATTTGCGGTAGGCGTAAGCCATCCGGCTGGTCGCGCTCGATTGTTGAACTTTGCTTCTTTGTTTTTGATACCGATGCAAAGAACTTCTTTCTCACAACCCGGAAGATGGCGCTTGATAACGCCAATTTCTTTTGCACATTTGCTGACGCTACCATTTTGAGCAGTGGTTTGCTTTACGCACTTCTTAGAAATGGTACCATTTGCCTTGGCTCTCCGCTGACGGCGGCAGCGTCTGCCGTTTGTGCGTCTTGCACGGCGGGCTTTTTTGCGGTCTTGCATCAACTTTGGAATCTCTTTATTGCGGGTTTCCAGATGTGCCGTAAAGACTGCCGTTCCATCTGCTTTAACAACTGCAACACCGATATTGGTTCTACCGGGGTCGATGCCCAAATAGAGAAACTGCACCACATTATCCGTCTCATATAGTAACTGAATGGTAAACGGTTTTGATGCTACGACTCGCGCTTTCTTCTCTTTCAGAAGGTAGCGGACATGACCACAGCGAGTCGTAGGCATCAAAGGTTTACCGTCTTTGTTGAGCACATAAATAGTGGACACATACGTCACCTCCTTTTACTGTAAGTCTCTCCTGCTGAAACAGGAGGTTGTGTTTCCCTTGGCTGGGTGTTTGCTGTGAGCGGTATTACTTAAGGCAATACCACTCATGCGGAGCTATCAACTGGGAAAATCAATAGGCGCAACAAACATCCAAATGCCTGTGGTATTTGTAAAAACAGATGGTTTTATTCAAACCACCTATTTTTGCAAATACCCTTGGATTTATTGAGTGAAATCATGGGGCGGACTGGGCGAGGGAAAGGCAGTGGGTGCGCAGGATATGCCAGAGCTTGCAATCCGGTTTTGTGCGGGAGAGAATTTGCATGGCACGATCCCTGGACATATCGCGGTGGGCAAGAGGGCAGGTTTGGACGAGAAAATTGCGATGAGATTCATTGTTGGTGAAAAGAAGCTCGGCACCGGGGTGGGTTTCGGTTAAGTAGAAGTAGGGGCCGGTGACTTGCAGGCGGATGCCATCGGACGGGGTGCAGTAGAGATCAAAAGGAGAATCGTCTTTTGCGAGGGTGTAGCCCTGACCGAAATAGGAGAGCCAGCGGTGGACGTTGGGACCCCAGGGGCAGACAGTTGGCGGCGGCATGAAATCATTGCCTTCCCAAACTTCCGGGGTAAAGGTTTTATTATAAGGGTAAGGACAATCCTGCGCCGGAATGAAGGGCGGCGTGTAGATCAGGGGCGGATAAGAGGGCGGGGCGGTGCAGACAGCTTCCGTCGGAACAGAAGATCCTTCCGGCAAGGGAGTGAAATCGCAGGCTTCGGTTGGGTAGGAGAAGCCGGACGAAGAATGAATGTTTTTGGTTTTGACCTGACGGTAGACGGTGCGGAGTTTGCCATCCTGATAGAGGTTGCCGAAGATAAAATCGTTCTGGCTGACAAAGTAAAGGGTGCTGCGGTCGCCGTTAAAACAGAAGGTTGCGGCGGCGGTTTGATCGGCCAGATTAGGACGGGAAATATCGGGAGCGGCGTGTTCAAAATAATCCTGGAAGTTGGTCCAGTGTTTGAAGTAGAACGGGTAGTTGGAGTTGGGAGCGAAATCAGAACAGATGCCTTGATAGGAACCGCGGTGGATGTGGGCGCAAGTGCTGACAAGATTGACGGTGATGTTATTGGCACGCTTGCATTTGGTGCCCTGATAGGCACAGTGGCGGCAGCGAAGCTCTTCATCGTAAAGCGGATTTGTGGCGGGCATGGAAGGACCCCCTTAGACAGCGTAGTGGATATCGCGGGAGCGGGTGCGGCGGAAGGTGAGGGCGGCGGGAGTGGTGGATTTGATCTGGGCGATGGCATCATAGCAAGCCTTTTCATCCGGGTCAGAGAGTTCATCATCGGAGATATGGCGGTATTCAAATGTGAGGTCTTTGCCTTCAACAAAGGGAGTGCCGGAGGTTTTATCAAACTGAACAGAATCATTGTTGTAGGTGACTTCGAAGATAAAATCGCCGTTTTTGTTAAAGAAGCGAACGTATTCTTCCGAGGAGGGATCGAAGAGATCACAGCGAACATTGCTGGCGGTATAGACAATACCGTTTGCGAATTTCATGGTGATGTTATAGTGCTCGGCGTTGAGATTGATGATGTTCAGATCCTTGATGGCATCCGCGAAAGGCAGGCCGGTGTTGAGTTCAAAGGCGATGGCACGCAGGCAGTCATAATTGAGATCAACACGACCGGCGAAACCAATGACGGAATCGATCTGAGGGTAGTATTCCAGCTTGAGCTTATCCTGCATGTAGGTGCGGATCTCATCAGCGGTGGGATAATCGAACCGGAAGTGGTAATGGAAGCGGCCGGGGCGGTTGACAAGAAAATCATTGAGACCCTTGAGATCATTGCAGGTGACAACGAAGAGGCGCTTGCCGTTGGAGGTGCCATCGAACAGGGAGAGCATGGTGGACTGAGGGTCGGTTTTATCATTATCGGAGGGATGGGCGAAGGTTTTATCGAACTCATCAAAGAGGATCATGACTTCCTGGTCAATGGATTCGAGGTAGGAGGCGATGCCGGGGATGGCTTCATCGACGATGAGGACGGGCAGGTCGGCGGAGATGGCGCGGGTGGAGAGCATGCGGGCGAACATGGATTTGCCGATACCTTTTGCACCGCTGAGGATGACGCCGAGGGAGCGCGGGAACACTTTGTAGGAAGACATGACCTTTTCGACCTTGGATTCATGCGGGCCATAGACGGTTTCGTTGACCTGCAGATCGGGACGGGATTCCAGATAGAAGCCGCTGAGCTTGGAGAAGCGGACGCAGTAGGTAGCGGCAGGCAGAGAATCGAAGGTGCGAAGGGAATCATCATAGATTTGGTACTTGATGCCGGTGTTGACGATTTTCATAAGTATGTAACTCCTTAAAGTTTGTTATAGGACGATGTTAAAGATAAAACAAGGTGGTGGAAAATATTACAAGAGTAGGAAGTGGTATGGTTATTGGTACGGGGCTTTGAGGTTGCGGGGGTTATAAGGGGCGTAAGTGATTTCGATTTTGCCGGGGCAGGTACAGGTTTTGCCATTAACAAAATACTGACGCCAGTAGTCATCGTCACATTCGCCTTTGGAGGTGATGCGGAAGGTGAGGGTAGGGAAGGAGAGGGAGAGGGCAATCATATCGTTGGCGACATCGAACGGGCATTCGTTTTCGGAGTCGAAGGTGAGGATATCGTTCTGGTCGTCGTAGAAGTAGCAGTCAACGGTGAAGGGTTTGAGGAGGGGAGAGGCATCGGCGTAGAGGGCTTGAAGTTCATGCTGGATGGCGGTGCGGGTCTGCTCCGGGATAAAAGCAGGGGTATCATCACAGAAAACATCAAGGGTGTAGCGGGTGAAGTAGGACATAAAAGCATCTCCTTGATTTAAGAAGCAGCAGCGGGATCGGTGAGGGATTTGAACATTGTTTTAGGAAGGCCGGGGATAGATTCCTGACGGGAGATCCATTGGCGCTGGTAAGAGATAACGCGGTCATAATCGCCGGCTTGAGAGACGAGCTTTGGGGTTTCGATATTTTCAAAGATACATTCCGCGATGATCTGCAGAATTTCCGGCAAGGTGATATCAGAACCATAGGCAGAGACAAGGCCGCGCAGAGAACAGTAATAAGGTTCAACGGCCTGTTCCAGCTGGCGGATGGTGTAGGTGGAGAGGTCGATCGTTTCGGCGGCGACGGCGTAATAATCACGGTAGGGAGAGGCCGCTTTGGAGCGAAAAGGAACGATATCGGTGAACTGGTATGTAGTGGGGGAAATGGCGCGGCAGAACTGGCGGGTGTCCGGGTCGGTTTGGAAAAATTGTTTCATGGGAGAAGTCCTTTCAGGGGGTAGTGAGAGGCTGGAGGAGGGAATCAAAAGAGATGGAGGAAGGTGAAACGGGCTGCGAGGAGGAAGAATAACCGGCAAGAGCACAGATAGGGAAGTAAAAAGAGCAATCGTAAAAAGAATACGACCGTCTATCAGGTTTAGATGTATTGAAAGCCCTTTCTACAATGTAAGAGTGGCCGCAGAATTGTTTCATACTTTTCAAAATGGAAATATGCGGAGTTTTAATTTCACCAGCTATATTCAAGCCGTATTCTTCTGCCATATCATCCCAGGTACGAATGGTGACACAATCACCGGGCTGAGGGTTAAAAGGCATGGTTAGGAACCTCCTTTCAAAAGGTCATCAAAGGTGAGAGAGGATTCAAAGACGGGTAACACAAGAGAACAGACAGGAAAATCATAGTTTACATCTGCAAAAGAGCACCAGGAACCAACAGCGGTAGTAGTTACACTTTCAACAGTGTAGAAATGACCACAATATTGTTTCATGCTTTGAAAGATGGTGGCAGGAAGCGTTGGGATATCCCCAAAGGAATCAGTGCCAAATTCTTTTACCATATCATCCCAGGGGCGGATCATAACCAAATCACCGACTTGAGGAAAATACGAACTCATTATGTGGCTCCTTTCAGAAGATCATCGAAGGAAAGGGGAGAAGCAGAAACAGGCAGGGCAAAAGCGAACATGTCTTCGGTAAAAGGGAGATAGCAGCAGTCTAATACATAAATCCAATGTTCATCGTTAATGGATGGCCGGACATACTGGATTTTGAAAGAGCGACCGCAATACTGTTTTATATCACCACTAAAGATTACATAAGGGGTTTTAATTCCGAATCTACCGGCGCTACCATATTGAGAGAGCATATCATCCCAGGCGCGGATGGTAACAGTATCGCCAGGCTGAAATTTGTGAGGATAAGACGGCATGGGTTAAGCACCACCTTGAAGGAGATCATCGAAGGAAAGGGGAGAGATTGAGAGTGCAGGAGGGGTGTAAGGGTGGAATTCATTGGGAGTGAAACCACGACTGTGCCAGACATATGCGGCGGTAAAATTGAGGTCAAAGGCAAAAGAAATATCGTAAGGTTCAAGTTCGTAAAGAGGCAAGCCGGTAATAAAACCGTGGCCCATGAAACGTTTTATTTTAACAATGCAGCCACAAAGGGAACGGCGATCGGAAGGGGCAAAGTCAAGATGGCCGGTGGGGCCTTTGCCGAGAATAACCTGGAGACCATTTCTAGGATCTTTGGGGAAGGAATCAAACTCTTCAACGGAAATGAGCTGAACGAGATCACCGGTGTTGTAAGAAGGGGAAGAAGTAGGCATGAGAATCAAGCACCACCTTTCAGAAGGTCATCAAAGGAAATGGAAGAGGGCGGAACGAATTGGAGTTTAGATTGCTCAAACATGGGGGCGGTGAAAGCATAGCCGATGCCGGAGAGCAAATAGATGGGGAAGCCATGACCCCCTTTCCCGATTCTTGCACGGATGGTAAACGTTTTACCGCAATGTGCTTTCATTAGTAAAGTAAAACTTTCCGGGACAGCGATCATTCCCCATTCGTCCAAACCAAACTCAGCAATCATATCGTCCCATTGGCGGATTGTGACTTGATCACCAACGTTGTAGGTGGGATAATCGGCAGGATTGAGAGGTTTCATTGAGGGAGTTCACCTCCGGTAATGAGTTGGTCGAAGGAGATGGCGGGAGGAATGGCGGAAGGGGATTCGTTGAGAGGGGCGAGCATGGCGGGGGAGAGGAACCAATGGAAGCCGTCATCCCGATTTGTAAAGAGAGAAACGCCGTCATCTAAAATGAGAGAATACGAATCAAAATAGTGATAATTCGCAGAAATAGGTTGAATATAATCTGTTACCGTTGCAGTAACACCGCAGAGATATTTCATTCTGTTATTAAAAATTGAACGATCTGGCAGTAGAAGGCCACTAAAGTGGTATTGACCGATGGAATTGAGTTCATCCCAGGAGAGGATACGGACGCGCTGGCCGGGATAGAGGTCTTGGAAGGTCATGGAAATCACCTTATTGAACAGTATGAGCGCCGTAACAAGCAACGTCAGGGACGATAGGATTCAGCATGGGGTTGGGGATGCCGGAATTGGAAACGGGAATTGCGGCGGGTTTAGGCTGGGGTTTGGGTGCCCAGGAGTGAGCTTGTCCATCGAGGATTTGCATTTCATCGGCGATGGAAGCGATGACATAATCCAGCGAGATGCACTGGCCGGTGGTCTGACGGCCCCAGTAGGCTTTGCCCCAGCAATCAAGAACGACTTCGCCGCGGGCTTTGAGCTGTTCGCCAAGCCAGTTGGAGACTGCCCACCATTCAAAGATTTCGGGCGGGGTGGTATCGAGGTCATCGTATTCGTCATCGGAATAGACAGCGCCGCAATCCCGGCAGACATGAACGGTTTCATCGCCGCAGCAGGCGCGGGCTTCGGCGAGAGTAGGATAGATGAGGCCACAGACGGGGCAGATATAGGGTTCCACAGGTTCCGGGGCGTCAGAATCGTAATTCGGGTTTTGGAATTTGGAATCATCGAGATCCGTGACGTCAACTTCGTCAAAGCAGCTGGAAGAACCGCATTCGGAGCAGGTTTTGGGGGAAGCATCACAGATTGCGGATTCGTAATCGGATTCATCGAAGGGAGGAGTTTCCGGGATATCAGCGCCGGTAGCGAAGGCGGAAAGGATAAAATCCATTTCCTGGTTCATATTACAGAAGACTTCGCGGTCGATAAGCTGATCGAGAATTTTTTGGTTGGGGGTGGAATCGGAAGAATATTCGTGACCGTTGACGGTGTAAAGCATGAGATCAACTTCCTTTTTGTATGTAAGGGTTCAGGATTCAAAATCTGGGTGGTCAAGAGGGGTGGCGTTGGTGAAGAAGACATCGACCATATCCTGATCGGATTCGATATTATAGCAGCCGCCGCAGGAATCGTTTTCTTCCCACTCATTGGAATCGGGGTTATATTGATAGAGGGTGAGAGTTTTTGCTTCGCCGTTGAGGTATTGCTGATAGAGTTCAAGTTCACTTTCGATCACGTTCTCAGCACGGGAGCGCCAGTCCGGGGTGGAGTAGCCGAGGGCGGCCACGTCCTGACGGGCACAGACGGCGAAACCGCAGCAGCAGGAATCAAAATCATCATGGAACGGCGTGGTGGAGAGGGCAATGGCGGAGTGGATGTAGGCATAGATGGGGAGCTTGACGTATTCAGGTTCAATGCCGGCTTTGACATCAGGGACAAAAGCGCTGATAGGCTTATCGCCGGAGAAGTAGCGATTGGGCATAATGTAAAAGGTGGAGTAGCAATCCCAATCCTTGCGGGGGTTAGGAGGGAAGAGATCGGGTTCCTCGGCGATGAAATAAAGATCATTGCCGAATTTGGCGTAGGTGCCGGTGAGGGTTTGCTCAGTTTGGACGGGGACGGTGAGGGTGGACATATTCAAGCCTCCTTTGCGGGTGCGGATTCAAGATCCGGCTTGGATGCGGCGTTGATGTAGGCAGTGACGGCGGTATTGAAACGGTCAAACAGGACACCGCTGTACATGACAAGGGTTTTGAGCTGCTGGGCACCGCGGTGATAGCGGGCACGGAACTGGGTGTGAGCTTCGTCCCAATCGGTATTCATATTTTTATAGACGTTGCGGTAGGTGACGGAGAAGTTGCAGGAGGTATCATGGTAGATGGCAGCGGCCTTGGCGATGGCGGCATTGATGGCGGCGGCGCGTTCATCGAGAAGAGACTGAGAGGGGATGGGCTTATAGTTTTTGGGTTCGTCCGGCAGGGGAGCAGGGACGGGCTGGGAATCAAGGTCAGCAGCCGGAGATTTGATGATGCAGGGTTCATCTTTAATCAGGCCGAGTTCCCGCTGGACGCCGAGGGGGAGCTGAGAATTGGGGTTGGAATCGTTTTTACGGACGTGCTTGATGATGGCATCGTTATAGATATCGTTCAAAATAGAATCAAAGATTTCGCGGTAGGTGGTGGAGGCCCCGATGATTTGGATGGTGGAGAGGTAGGAGGTGCAGGCGTGGGCTTTGCGGTAGTTGATACGCTCCTGCTCCTGGACAAAGCCGTAATCGCGTTTCATTTTGGCGTAGATCTGGCTGAGGATATCGCGGCGGGAGGAGTAAAGCTCCGGGGCATTGCGGATGATGTTATCCATGGTTTGGTAGACTTCATCACGCCAGGTAACGGGGGCGGATGCAGATTTTGGAGTTACAGCAACAAAAGCCTTTGACTTTTGCGGGGCGGGTACCGGGGTGGATTCGTTTTTGGAACTGGGGGCGGGGTCATCATGGACGGTGTAATCTTTGGGGGTGACGGTGACGGGCTGTGGGGCAAGCTGCTGAGCGGGAACGGCACCGGTGAAGTGGTTGGCGAGGGCAGCGAGGGTGGAGGTCATTGTGACCATGCAGCGGGTGGTTTCGGCCTGGGTTTTGAGAGTGGAATCAACGAGGGCCTGGATGGTTTGCATGGCGACGGCGGAGGTTTGGTCCGGGGTGGCGAGGACGCTGCGGCCATAGTAAAGGGATTCCATAACGTCCCATACGAAGTCCATGAACTGATCTGCATTGGGCTGGCGGGAGAAACGGCAGATTTCCATGACACCGCGGAGGGTGTAGACATAAGTTTCACGAGTCACATATCTGTCCCCTTCAACATTCGACAGATTGACGACAGTTGAAAGTGGATCAAGCCTGTCGGCATTTCGCTCGTGGATTTTAGCAATGGTTTTATTCGGCTGCTCATAATTCAACGCTATACCGATCTGTTCGCGGGTCATGTAGAATTCATTTTTATTGGTATCGTCCTGGTAGACGTTGCAGGTGAGGGAGCCAAAAGGCTTTTGGGTGACAAGGGTGAGATTTTGAGTCATTTTGAAGGTTCCTTTCTGAAATAAAATGGGATGATATGGGATAAATGGATATTGGATATTTGTTATGCTTTGACGGTGTTTTTGCGGGTAAGTTCGAGGACGGTGCAGAACGGGGCGAACCAGCCGCCGCCCGAATAGAAGGCGTGCGGGGTGGAGGGCTGACATTCATAGCAGACAGTGCCGTTGATGATGGCGAGGGTGTAGGTAAGTTTGGTCATAATGGTTGATCCTTTCTGCTGTAAAAAAAAATAGATTCAAAATAAAACAGGGAACAAGCTGGTGGGAAAACGGTCTTTTGAGGATGACCTGAATGGTGGACATAAAAATGACATGTTATCGTGTTCTGAATGGTGTACATAAAAATGACATGTTATCGTGTTTTTTTGCTATTGTGGTATGCTTGTTGATGTTGGACTGAAGCCGTGTGATGCGGCGAAGTCTGCAGACCGACGGGTATGATCCAGGAGGTGGACACGGTAACAAATTCAAACTCTTGGATATAACCAAAGAGTGAAGCATGAACTGAAAAACGATCAGCAAATGATTCTATACCTTGTTAAACTGTTTTATTTTTGAGGTTGGTAGTTGGGACACGGCGGGGTGTGGTTGGCGAAATCGGCCATGGAAGCGCCGTAGTATTTATGCTTAGGGATTTGCCAGTTGATATGAACTGGGTGACGGGGGCAGGATTTGTTTTGGCATTTGGACATGCAGAAACAGATATCCTGGTTGAATTCGGAATAAAAGCTCATGGAGTAGCTCCTTGAAGTAAATCATCGAAGGTGAGAGTGGAGGTGAGGACAACCGTAGGATAGGATTGTTCAAACATGGGGGAAGTAAAAGTCGCGGGAATACCGCCGAAATAATAAGAATCAAAATCCGGAGAGTGGGTTATACGAACAATGGTAAATGTCTGTCCGCAATATTTTTTCATATACATTGTGAAAGTTTTTGGGACTTTGATTTCACCATATTCGTTCAGGCCAAATTCGGATTCCATGTCGTCCCATTGGCGAATGGTGACTTGATCGCCAACCTGGTAGGTAGGATAGTTAGCGGGATTGTGGATATCATTCATTGCTATTTAGCTCCTTGAAGAAGTTGGTCAAAAGAGACGGACGGAATGGGGATAGCGGGGGTGGCAAATTCATTGGGGAGGGCTGCGGGGAGGAGCATGGCGGAGGTGAAAGACCAGCCGTAAGGAGAATCATCACTAGGGTCTACATGAGCATCCGGCAAATAATTGAGAAAATAAACGGGTTCATCAGGAAGACCTTTATCATGAACGATTCTGACAACAGTAAACTCTTTGCCGCAGAAAGGTTTCATGCCAAGGATAAAAGAGAGCTTATTGGGGTGAACAGCGATATCACCGTAAGGATCGAGGCCGTATTCTTTCATCATGGAATCCCAGGTGCGGACGATGACATGATCACCGGGGGAGAAAACATATTTGGGAGTGGACATAGGTTAAACACCGCCTTGAAGGAGATCATCAAAGGAAAGAGTGGAAGGAGAGGGAAGACCGGAAAGAACATGAAATTCATTGCGGGAGAAACCGGAGGAAACAAAACGGTCTTTACAGGAAGCAAATTCAGGATTAGCAGCGGTGGAGGCATCGACCAGTTTGAGCGTGTAATAAGGGAAGCTTTTGTGCCAATAGCCAACGATTTCTGCGATACAGCCGCATAGGGGGCGGCGGGAAACATCCATGATATCATCAGTTCCGTCAGGCGCTTTGCCGAGATAGGCACTATCACAGGGAGCGCGGCAATGGGAATCAAACTCCGCAGTGGAGATGAGCTGGACGAGGGTGCCGTTGGGAAGGATGGGAGGATTCATTGCGGGGTGCCTCCTTTCAGAAGATCGTCAAAGGAGAGAGGGGAAACGGGAACCGGGGTGCCATAGGGATGGAATTCATTAGGGGTGAAAAGATCGGCGTACCAAGAGAATTTGGCAGCGGCGGAAGGATCGACAGCGGTGGAAAGATCGTAGGGTTTTAAGAAGTAAAGATCAGAATCGCCAAATCTACTATCAATTTGCATGATGCTGCCACAAAGAGGACGGCGTTTAGGGGGCATACAATCTACGACACTATTAGAAAGGGAATCGAGAAACTGCGCACGGCCAATATCATCTTTGGGAAGAGCGTCAAACTCTGCGGCAGAAATGATTTGGACGAAGGCGCCAGCGGGGTAGTTGGGGAAATTCATTGTGCAGCTCCTTTCAGAAGATCATCAAAGGAGAGAGCGGAAGTTGAGATGACGGAAGTGGTGTAAGGATGAAATTCATTGGGGGAGAAGAGCCATCCACCCCAGGAAAAACGAGGGTCAGCGCTGGCCGGATCGACAGGGCGGAGTTCACAAAGACCAGGAGGAGTAATATCAGTAATGATAGCGACGCAATCGTAGAGATCATAATCGGTTTTGTCATAGACATCGACATTGATGAATGGATTCATAGGATCTTTATAGAGGACAGGATTACCCCACTGATCGCGAGGGAGGCGATCAACCTCTTGTTTGGAAATGATTTGAACTGTATCACCGACTTTATAAGCGGCGCTGGTATTGAAAATCATGGTGGAGTTCCTTTCATTGAAGGGTTAGAGGTTTGCGATAAGGGAATCAAAGCTGGGGTATGGAGCGGGGACGGTGCGGGAGATCATGCTGGGCTGGATGATGTGGTAGGAATCGCTGTGAGGAAAGTAGAGGCGGAGAAGGCCGGATTTGCCGAGGATGGCAACGATCTTGCCCTGTTTGCCGAGGATAGGCTCATAGGGGAGAGAATCGGCGGGGGTAAGAGTGGTGCCGTAATCATACTGGAGGGAGCGGAGCATTTCGTGCGGGGAAATGATTTCGACCCATGTGCCGGGTTCATAGCCGGGGAGGAAAGGGGGCATGGGGATCACCTGCCTTGAGAAATAAGTTCATCAAAAGAGATGGGAGGAGTGGGAAGAGGAGCGGGGGTGACGGCTTCGGGGGTATCGTCATAAGTAAGGGCGGAATGGGAGGCGACAAATATTCTGCCCTTCATACTGGGAACGACAACGTTGACGCCAACGCCAGTATCAGACTGAACAAAACCGTGAACACGATAATCTGAGCGATTTGGCAATATGACTTTGAAGTAAACGGGAGTGCCGGGTTGAATGTAATAAGGAATCATAAGAATCACCTGTAGGAATTAGAGGACGGAAATCATTTCATCAAAAGAAACGGTTGGTGAAGGCGCGGTGTTGGGGAATTCATAGGTGAAAGGATCGTTGGGGTCCTGGATTTCGGTGATGTATTCATAAGGAACGCGGAAGGTGCGGGAATCATCGGTCCAGATGGTGACGCGGTTGCCGTTATCTTCTTGGACGGTGCCGGAGAGAAGGACGACCTGAAATTCAGTTTTCCAGGGGTCGTGGTCCGGGCTGATAATTGATTTTACGGTATGGAATTTGACCCGTGAGCCGGGGGAGATAAGTTTCATAAAAATCACCTGAATTCATTTGAGGGTGAGGGTTCCGGGGTATTACCAGGCGCTCCAGACATGGGGCATGCCATGAGCTGGAGGCCCAGCGAAAGGAAAGTAAAACCATGACCGTGCGTTTACCAGGCGCACGAACAGGGGGGGCGCAACGAGCTGCTAAGAAAGGAAAGAAACAGCTGAAGCGCCTGGGAATGCCCCGGAACCATGGGGCGGAATAGGGGAAAATTAAATCAATTTGTAAAAGCTGATGAGAGGTGGTGAGGTGCGATGTGGATCTGACGAGTCGGATGCCTTGCTCCTTTGTATTCCTTGGGTCTGTTTGCGTCGGTGTTTCGGGTCCGTATTAACGTGATGGTTGTCGTTCACACGCGATTTTTTGGTGGAACGTTTGTGTGTGCCCGCCTGTTAGATCAGTGGCGAGCCTAGACGACGACGATCTCGGTGGCCACGACGTCTGCAGCTAGGGGGTAGGACGGGAGTACAAATTCAAACCCTCGGATATAACCGGAGGGTGTTTGGCTTTGACTTGAAACGAAATCAAAACGAAACTTTACCTTTGAACAAATTGATTTTTTAATTATGCGGTTAAGCTGGGCGGGGCGAGATCGGCCTTGATACAGGATTCAAGGTCGAGGCCGTATTTGGCGTTATACTTTTGGATGATGTACTTGGTGGTATCGGGCTGGACATCCTTGAACCAGGTAATGTTGCCCTGGAAGGACTGGAGGTCTTCATCAGGCCACTTTTTGCCTTTTTGTTTATCGCGGAAGTAGGTATCAATGGTGGCTTTGAAGATTTTATTTTTGCGGTAGCCGACTGTGATCTGGTTATCCTTATTGAGCATGACGCCGAGAATCCAGTTGCGGCCGGCGCGGGAGTGGAACTGGGTTTTGGTTTCATTGAGGGTGAAGGGAGCGTTCATTTGGGAGAGAAGCTGGACGATGAGGCGCTCGACGGCATGATAATTGAAGATGACTTTGCAGGAGACGATGATATCATCCGCGTAACGGGTATAGCAGAGGCGGTCGGTGATGGGGGTGCCGTCCGGGTTATGCTTGCCGGATTCAAAATGATTGACGGCCTTGGCGAAGGCGTGGTCAAAGGGAATCATCATGATGTTGGTGATGAGCGGGGAGATGGGGGTGCCCTGCGGCAGTGCGCCGTTAAGGAAGCAGAGATCGAGCGCTTTGATCAGCTCCGCGCGGCCGGTTGGGCTGGCGAGGATGAGGTTGAAGGGGTAAATGAGTTCAAACTGGGAGAGGACAAACTCCGGCGTGGTGGAGGGGAAGAAGCCGTGAAAATCAAAGTGGGCGAACCACCAGGCATTGAACTTTTGGTGACGTTTGGCGGCGGAAAGGACGCTGCGGTCCTCGACATAGGCGAAGGCGCAGGTGTGGTGGTCGGCGAACATCCAGGACTGGAAGAGGGTTTTGAGGTCCTTGAGGGCTTTCATCAGGTCGGGGTTAGGGGCATCGATCCAGCGAAGGCCGCCGGAGGCTTTGGGGATAGGGAAATGGTTGTACAGGCTGGAACGGGGGTTGGTGAGGCGAAGAGATTCATACTGCTGGTTGAATGCCTGGAGCTGGAGAATCATTTGCTCCACCTTGGTGATGCGCATGATGCGGGGCGGGACTTTGTTGCAGATGACGGTACG
>OIYR01000651.1_pt1 | contig 19065 bp, 16 predicted proteins | sample 1588221 | NCBI WGS metagenome assembly OIYR01 (sample SAMN03283292) | human gut metagenome | biome: human-associated habitat; material: feces | host: Homo sapiens | place: Peru | collected 2012 | reverse complement strand
AAAACAAAAATAGGATCATATTAGAGTATTATAAGAACAAAAAACGTTCTATAAAAATATTAAAACCAAAGATTTCTTACGGAGTAACCATTGTTAAAAAAGAATATGAAAAAGACAGAATTAAATTAGAAACAAAAGAAGTTACAAAGGCAAACAACCATAAAAAAACTTTAACTAAAAAAGCAAAAGAAATGGGAGTTAGAATCAAAATGGAAACGAACGGTTCGGGCGGAGTTAAAAACGAATTAACCGAAGAAGAAATAAAAAACGCAAAAGGAATAATAGTAGCTGCGGATAAAAGCGTATTCATGGACAGATTTGCAGGGCGACATGTCTATATAGTTGGCGTGAAAGAGGCTATAAAAAATCCAGAGAATTTGATAAATAACGCGCTCTCTCAAAAAGCCCCGATTTATAATGCCGCTAATACGGATAAAGGTAAAATGAAATTTGAGAAAAAACCTAAAACTGGAATATATAAACATTTGATGTCGGGAGTGTCTAATATGCTTCCTTTCGTTGTAGGAGGCGGTATTTTGATAGCTATTTCTTTTATGTTTGGAATAAACGCAAGCGACCCTAACGACCCTTCATACAATTATATAGCGAAACTTTTAAACGATATGGGCGGAGGAAACGCTTTCTTTTTAATGGTTCCCGTTATGGCGGCTTTTATCGGAATGAGTATCGCTGACAGACAGGGATTCGCTCCAGCTATGGTTGGAGGTTTAATATCTTTAAATAGCGGAGGAGGATTTTTAGGAGGATTAATCGGCGGTTTTTTGGGCGGTTATATAACTTTGCTACTCAAAAAAATATTTGGAAAATTGCCTGACAGTTTGGAAGGAATTAAACCCGTTTTGCTTTATCCGTTATTTGGAATATTAATAACTGGTTCAATAATGTATTTGTTTATCGTAGAGCCTATAGCTTGGATAAACTCTTCGCTTTCGGTATTCTTAAAAAGTTTGGGAACGGGAAATTTAATACTATTAGGAATCGTTTTGGGAGGAATGATGTCAACCGATATGGGCGGACCTATAAATAAAGCGGCGTTTACTTTTGGAATAGCGATGATAGCCTCTGGAGATTACGCTCCTCATGCGGCGGTTATGGCGGGCGGAATGGTTCCTCCTTTGGGAATAGCTTTAGCGACTACAATATTTAGAAATAAATTTACTAAAGACGAGAGAGACGCTGGAAAAACCTGCTATATAATGGGGCTTTCTTTCATTACGGAAGGCGCTATACCTTTTGCCGCATCCGACCCTATAAGAGTCATTCCTTCATGCATAATAGGAGCTATGATTTCTGGCGGACTTTCTATGGCTTTTAATATAGAATTAAGAGCGCCGCATGGAGGTTTATTTGTTTTGCCTATAGTAAATCACCCAGCTTTATATTTGCTTGCCGTAGTAATCGGTTCTGTAATAACGGCGTTAATATTAGGATTTATCAAAAAGCCCATTAATGAATAAAATTTAAATATAAAAAATATTAATATATATTTTCTTCAAAGCGTTAAATAATCTATATTTGACGCTTTTTTATTATATAAATGTTTTACTTTTCTAACATTTATCTGTTTTAATTATAATTAAAAAATATTTTTAAAAAATTTAAAGATTTAAGGAGATTTTAATGAATATACAAAAATGCGCGGTTATAGGTTCTGGAGGAGTTGGAGCTACAACGGCTTTTACTCTCGTTCAAAGCGGATTATTTAATGAAATCGTTATTATAGACGCTAATAAAAATAAAGCCGAAGGAGACGCTTTAGATATAGCTCATGGAATTCAATTTACCAATCCCGTTAATGTTTATTCGGGCGATTATAAGGATTTGAATGACGCTTATTTGGTTATAGTCACAGCAGGAGCGAATCAACTTCCTGGAGAAACTAGAATAGATTTAATAAATAAAAACGCTTCGATATTTAAAAAAATTATTCCAAGTATAATAGAATACAATAAGGATTGCATTTTATTAATAGTTACAAATCCTGTTGATGTTCTTACAATGCTCGCTTTAGAATTAAGCGGTTTTCCTAAAGAGAGAGTTTTGGGAAGCGGAACGGTTTTAGACACATCTCGTTTAAGATATTTGCTTAGTAAAAAATTAGAAGTTGACAGTAAAAATATTCATGCGTTTATAATAGGAGAACATGGAGATAGCGAATTAGCAGTTTGGAGTAATGCCGATATTTCGGGAATTCATATAGAAGACTATTGCAAAAATATATTAAATTCCTACGATATAAATTTAGAAGAAATATTAGACGAAGTAATAAATAGCGCATATCAAATAATAGAGAAAAAAGGCTCTACTTATTATGGAGTGGCTATGGCGGTTAAAAGAATAGCGCAGGCAATTATAAGAGACGAATATTCTATACTTCCAGTTTCGCATTTTTTAAATGGAGAATACGGAATAAATGATGTTTGTTTGGGAATACCTTCTTTAATATGCAGAGAAGGAGTGAAAAAGATTATTCCGATAACCTTAAACGAAGAAGAAAAAAATTATTTAACTAAATCGGCAAATAAATTAAAAGAAGCTTATAAGAGTATTAAAAATTAATTGTAATTAATTAAATTTAATATTAGTCTTTAAGTTTGTGAATTTATAAGTCAAAATTATTTTTTCTTTTTTGATAATATGCTTAATTTGGTAAAAGCTAAAAAAGAACTATATCAAAGTCGAACATAAGCCAAGCAATCCACTTTTAATAAAATTCATTTATTAATTAAATTAAATTCTAAAAATTAACTTTTTAAATGTAGATTGCCATTCATTTTTTATAATGCTATCAATTACGGTTTAAAATATTTTAAATAACTAAATAAAAAATATAACCTTTTTAATTAAATTATAAAAATAATTTTATTTAATAAAAAATATATCAAGCATTTAATTAAAAATTAATGTAAATTTATAGTAAAAAATTAGTAAATAAACTTGACATTATTTTTAAAATATTTTATAATATAAATCGTAAAGAGATTTACAAAATATTATTTTATTAAGGAGAGTTTCTTATGAAAGAAAACAAAAATACAAAAAAATTATTAATCGCTTCGTTAGTTTTATCGGCATTTTCGAGCTTTTTATTTGCTCAAGCTACAAATAATGGACAAAATCCATATTCATATATGCCCGACACAAACGCTCAATACGGTTATGGAGTTCAATTATCTTCTATTCCCCAAAACGCTCAAAATTTTATAAAACAGCATTTTCCTAATATTCAAGTTTCGTATATAGAAAGAGATTGGGACGATATAGAGGTTTATTTGGCAAACGGAACTCAAATAGAATTTTTCCCAAACGGCGATTGGAAAGAGGTTAAATGCTATATGAATATGCCCGCTTCAATATTGCCTGCAAATGTTATGGCTACGATTCAAAGGACTTATCCTCAAGCTGCTATAATAAAGATTGAAAAGCAATTTACTATTTTTGAAGTAAAACTAAATAATATGATGGAACTTTATATAGACAATAACGGAACTTTAATAGGGCAAAAATTTGACGATTAATTTTAATTATTTATAAAATTTATTTTATGTTTCTTAAGGCAGGGTTTATAACCTTGCCTTTTATTTTAATTTATATGATACTCTTGATAAATAGCAATATTTCTAATATAATTAATAAAAATATAAATTTGATAAAACAAAACTCTATTATTTAAGGATTTTTTATGTGCGGTATAGTCGGCTATGTCGGAGAAAATAATTCTGTTGATATTCTAATGAATGGACTTTATTCTTTGGAATACAGAGGATACGATTCGGCGGGAATTTCAATAGTTGAAAACGATAATATAATAACTTTCAAATCGGAAGGAAAAATTGATAATTTACAAAATATTATAGATAAAAATAAAAAAATAGAATCAAATATTGGAATAGGACATACAAGATGGGCGACACATGGAGCGCCTTCCGATATTAACGCTCATCCTCATTCTACCGCGAGGCTTTCTTTAGTTCATAACGGAATAATAGAAAATTATAAAGACATAAAAAATAATCTTATAAATAAAGGTTATAAATTTATTTCAGAAACCGACACGGAAGTCGCTGCAAATTTGATAGATTATTTATATAATGGAAACCCTTTGCTTGCCATAAAAAAAGCGATTGAGATTATAGAAGGTTCTTACGCTTTTGCAATTATTTTTAAAGACAAACTTGATAAAGTTTACGCTATAAGAAAATGCGCGCCTCTTATTGTAGCTTTGGGTAAAAACGAAAATTTTATAGCGTCAGATATTCCTGCGATATTAAAATACACGAATAAATATATTTTAATAGACGAAGAAAATATTGCAGAATTACAAAAAGATAAAGTTATTATTTACGATAAAGATTTGAAAGAAGTAAATGCAAAAGTAAACGAAGCTAATTGGACTTTAGAACAGGCTGAAAAATCGGGATATGAGCATTTTATGATTAAAGAAATTTACGAACAGCCTAAAGCGATTTTAGACACGATAGAGCCAAGAATTGTGCATGGAATTCCCGACTTCAAAAGAGATAATATATTAGACGAAAATTTTTGGAAATATTTTGAAAGAGTTTATATTGTAGGCTGCGGAACTGCAATGCATGCGGCAATGATTGGAAAAAGATTGATTGAAGATAATTGCAGAATTCCCGTAGAATGCGAAATTGCTTCGGAGTTTAGATATAAAAATCCTATTATAACCGATAAAACTCTTGCAATATTTATTTCGCAGTCGGGAGAAACCGCCGATACTTTAGCCGCTTTAAATTTAGTTAAAGAGAGAGGATGCAAAAGTTTGGCTATAGTTAATGTAAACGGCTCTTCAATAGCGCGAGCCTCCGATTATGTTGTTTATACTTACGCGGGACCTGAAATATCTGTAGCTTCAACAAAAGCTTATTCCGTTCAAGTTGCTATAATGTATTTAATAACTTTTAAAATATCTTTGGCAAGAAAATTAAAAGAAGAAAAAGAAATAAAAATTCTTATAAGAAATATGCTTAACGCGATTGATTCTATAAACGATTTGCTTGATATGAGCGATGAAATAAAAAATATTTGCGTAGATTATAAAGAAGTTAATAGCATATTTTTTATGGGAAGAGATTTAGATTATTATCAGGTTATGGAAGGCGCTTTAAAAATGAAAGAGATTAGCTATATTCATTGCGAGGCTTATGCTGGAGGCGAGCTTAAACATGGAGTAATATCTTTAATAACCGAAGGAACTTCTGTAGTAGCTTTGGCTATTCAAGAAAAAATTTTAAATAAAATGATAAGCAATATAAAAGAAGTTGTTTCAAGAGGAGCTAAAGTTTTATTATTCGCTAAAAAAGGAATGAATATAGATAAAGACGCTTACGATAAAATAGTATATCTGCCTAATATTGAAGATATGTTTATGCCTATCGCTTCAATAGTCGCTTTACAATTACTCGCTTATCATACCGCCGTTATCAGAGGTTGCGATGTCGACAAACCAAGAAATCTAGCAAAAAGCGTTACCGTTGAATAATATTTTTACTTGTAAATAGTATTTTACTTGACAAAAAAAAAAATGACTATACTTAAAGTATAAATATTATTAATTAAGGAGTTAGGTATGCTTATAGGATGCCCAAAAGAAATTAAAAATCAAGAATACAGAGTCGGATTAACGCCGTCAAATGTAGCCGATTATGTCGGAAATAATCATAAGGTGTTAATCGAAAAAGGCGCTGGCGAAGGTTCTGGTTTTTTTGACGAAGAATATAAAAAAGCTGGAGCGGAAATATCGGATAAAAAAAGAGTATTTGAAGCGGATATGATAGTGAAAGTAAAAGAGCCGATAGAAGAAGAATATAATTATTTTAGAGAAAATCAAACTTTATACACTTATTTGCATTTAGCCGCCGATAAACCGTTAACCGAAATGTTATTAAAAAAGAAAATCAAATCAATCGCTTATGAAACAATTAGAGACGAATTTAATCAACTTCCATGTCTCGCCCCTATGAGTTGTATTGCGGGAAGATTGTCGGTTCAAGAAGCGTCAAAATATTTGGAGAAGAAATTTGGAGGAGAAGGCGTTTTACTTGGCGGAGTTCCTGGAGTTCAAAAAGCGAATGTAGTTATACTTGGAGCTGGAGTGGTAGGATTAAACGCGGCTCAAATCGCTATGGGTTTTGGAGCGAATGTTTCAATAACGGATGTTAATATAGCAAGATTATCTTATATAGACCAAATATTTAATATGAGAATAAATACTTATTTTAGCGCTCCTTCGACTTTAGAAAATCTATACAGAACGGCTGATGTCGTTATAGGAAGCGTTTTAATACCAGGCGCAAAAGCTCCTAAACTTTTAAGAAAAGAGCATTTAAAGATAATGAAAAAAGGATGCGTTATAGTAGATGTCGCTATAGACCAAGGAGGATGTTTTGAAACTTCGCATGCTACGACTCATGATGAACCTATTTATATTATAGACGATATAGTTCATTATTGCGTAGCTAATATGCCTGGTGCGGTGCCAAGAACTTCCACAATAGCGTTAACTAATTCCACAACTCATTACGGAATAATGCTTGCAAACGCTGGAGTTGAAGAGATATGCAAAACAAATAACACAATGCTTACGGGCTTAAATACTTATAATGGAAAATGCACTTTCAAAGGAGTCGCCGAAGCCTTTGGAATAGAATATACCGAACCTAAAAAGGCTTTAGGTTTATAAAAATTAGCGAGGGAGAAAATAAGGGCTATATTAAATTATGGTTCTTATTTTCTTATATTATTTTTTTATAGGAGATTTCAAATATTATGATTGAAAAAATATCAGCAATTAACAATATAATTAATAGTTTTGTATGGGGTCCTTATATGTTAGTCCTTCTAATCGGGACTGGAGTATATATGAGCATAAGGACATATTTCTTTCAAGTAAAGAATTTTAATATATGGGCAAAATTAACTTATGGCTCTATGTTTGATAAACATGAAAAAGGACATAATATAACTCCGTTTCAAGCTGTAAGCGTGGCTTTAGCAAGCACTATAGGTATAGGAAGTATAGCGGGAATAGCTACGGCGATAGTCTCGGGCGGTCCTGGCGCTTTATTTTGGATGGTAGTTTCCGCATTTTTTGGAATGATGACAAAATTTTCGGAGGTAGTTCTATCGGTATATTTTAGAGAAAAGGACGAAAATGGAATTCATTATGGAGGTCCTATGTATTATATAGAAAAAGGGCTTAAACAAAAATGGCTTTCTATTTTATTTGCTATTTTTGCATCCATAGCGACTTTTGGGGCTGGAAATATGACGCAATCCAATGCTATAGCTGGATTATTGAGACAGACGCTTAAACTTCCAGAATATGTTTCGGGAATAATAGTGGCTATTATAGTCGCTTTGGTATTAATAGGAGGCATTAAAAGAATATCAAGCGTTTCTGAAAAACTTGTTCCGTTTATGGCTACTATATATTTTATAGCGTCTATAATCATACTTATAATTAACTTTAAAAATATGCCGTCAGCGATAAAACTTATTGTATCCGAAGCTTTTTCTTTAAAATCTGCAGCTAGCGGAATTACTGGCTACGCTATATTTATAGCTATGAGATACGGAATAGCGAGAGGAGTATTTTCTAACGAAGCGGGACTTGGAACCGCTCCTATAGCTCATACCGCAAGCAATACTAATAATCCCATAAAACAGGGAATGTGGGGAATATTTGAAGTATTTAACACTTTAATAATATGCTTATTAACTGGACTAGTTATTATATCTTCAGATTTATATTTATATGGAAATACGGCGGCGGACGGAGCGGTTTTAACTTCGCTCGCTTTTAAAGAAGCTATAGGTATTATAGGAGAAATAGTAATAACAATATCAAGCATATTATTTGCATTTTCTACGATAATAGGCTGGTCTTATTACGGAGAGACTTGTCTCGGCTATTTAACTAAAAGAAATAAAATAGTTATTATGTCATATAAAATAATATTTATAATAATTATAGTAATTGGAGCGACTTCAGATTTAAAATCAGTTTGGGCTATAGCCGACACTTTTAACGGACTTATGGCTATACCTAATTTAATCGGAGTAATATTATTATCGCCTATAGTAATTACTATGGTTAAAAAGTATTTAAAAAATCCTATTTCGGTAGAATTAGAAAATTAAAATTGTAAAAATATAGATAAAATTTTTGGGGATAATATGATTTAAAAATTATATTATCCTTTTTATAATTTTAGAAGAATTCTGCAAAAGATTTTTCTTTCGCGTTTTTATCGTTAAGAAGTCCTAAATCGTATAAATATCTTGTAACGGCTAAAGAAAAACCGCCTTTAATCGGAGTTTTTGGATATAATTTTATTAAAGGAGTTCTCTTTTGAATCGAAACCATAACCTTTTCTTCGTCAAATAAAATCGGACCCAACAATACTAAATTTATATCTAAAGAAAATTTATCCGAAACTTTTTTAACCTCTTTGTAAAGATTAATCGCCCAATCGATATTTTTTACTTTATTTACTATCAAATACATTTTATCCGTTATTTTATTTACAAACATCATTTTCATTAATCTATAAAGGTCGGTCAACGAAGTTATTTCAGGATTTGCAATTAAAATAATATCGTCAGACATTTCATAAAATTTCATCATTGCTTGAGTTATTCCCGCCGCATAATCTATTAAAACATAATCGTATTCTTCAGACAATTCTTTTAAGTCTCTCGCCAAAATAGATAAATTAAAATCGTTTTCAAATTGAACAAATCTTTGAATATTTATTCCCGCGCTTATAACATCTATATTAAATTCGCTTTTTATTATGCAATCTTTTAAGTTTAATGTTCCTTCAAAATATTCTTGCAATTTAGATTCTGGTTTTACATGAAGCAATATAAAAACATTTGAGCAATTAATATCAATATCGAATACCAATACTTTATAGCCTCTTGAAACCAATTCGGTTGCAAAATTAACCGTGCATAGAGTTTTGCCCGCTCCTCCCTTTCCGCTTGAAAAAGATACTATTCTTCCCATAATTATATCCCCGTATATAATTTTAGAACGGAAGAAACTTTTGCTCTAACATCCTCATCCCAATCTAATATATGAGATTTTAAAGCCTTTATAACTAAAACTCTATCTATATTTTCTGCAGAAACCATTTTTGCAAGTTCATCTAAAGCGTTAAGTCTTTTTTTAATATCTTCGCTTTCAAGTTCGGATAGTATTTCTTTCATTATATTTAATCCTAATTAAGAATAATATTCAATATTTTGATTAATTATATATTATAAATGTTTTTTGTCAAAAAATATATTTATGAAACTATAATTTTGATTAAAATTTTATTATTAAGTAAACATAATAAAATATTTTATAGCAGGTAAATAATATAAAAATTTATAAATAATTTTCTTTACTTTTTTTATAATATTGTATATATTATAAAATAATTAAAAAAGGTTTTATATAAATGAAAGAAATTTTAAAAATTACGGCAATTATAATATTATTGATATCTCTTATATCATGCAATCAAGTTTTCAAAAATAGATATAATTTAAATAAAGCCTATTCGTTATACGAAAAAGGAAAAAATAAAGACGATGATGAAGCTCTTCTTGAAATAACGGGGACTTATAACGATATAATAAATCAAAAAATTTACGCTCAAGATAGACTCGCCGCAGTTTATAGAACTTTGGGAGAGAGAAGTTTGGCTAAATCTCAATACGGATATTCTGCAAAATATTTTTCAGAAGCGTTAAAAGTTTTACCTAATAGTCCTTATTTAAGATATGGACTTGGAATCTCTTATTCTTATTTGGCGGAAAGCGCCGATACGGAAGAGAAAAAAAATGATTTTATAAAGAGAGCGGAAAATAATATAAATTTTGCAATTAGTAAAGACGCTAATAATCCTAATTATTACGCCGCTTTATCTTCGCTTAAAGGAATTAAACAAAATTATTATGAAGAAGCGCTTGAGCTTATAAATAAAGCTATTTCGCTTTCGCCCGATAATATAGATTATCTTTTTTTGCTTGCAAGATTGCAATATAGCGTTGGAAATAGAGATAGAGCGGTTGAAGTTTATAGAAGAATAATTAATTTAAGCGATTCTTCCGCTATAAAACAGAAGGCATTAAATAATATTAATCAAATTTTAAATAATAATTAAATAATAATTAGAAAATAAAAATGAGTAAAAATAACGATATAAAAACATATTTGATAGCCCTTAATCAAATTGAAAAAATCGGCGATAAAAGAATATACGAACTTATAAAACATTATGAATCGGTTGAAAATATTTTTGAAGAAAAAGAAAATAACTTAAAAGAATTGATAGAAAAAAAGTTTAAATTTAAACTTGACGATTTTAGTAAAAATGAAATTTTAGATAAAGCTCAAAATATAATAAAAAAATCTGAAGAGCATGAAATAAAAATTTTAAGTTTATTCGATAAAGAATATCCTTTTAACTTAAAGCAGATTGATAATCCGCCTTACATACTTTATTATAAAGGCGATTTAAAAAAGTTAAGAAGAAATTGCGTGTCGATAGTAGGAACAAGAACGCCGACTAATGAAAGTAAAAAATATGCATTCGATATTGCCTCAAAATTATCGGCGTTAAATATTACTGTAGTTTCGGGCATGGCTAAAGGAATAGATACGGAGGCTCATTTGGGCGCAATATCTTCGCTTGTAAATACGGCTGCGGTTTTAGGAAATGGAATCGATATAGTTTATCCTTCGGAAAATTTAAGAGTTTATAATAAATTAATTGAAAGCGGAATTGTTTTAAGCGAATTTGAAGTTGAAAGAAAACCAGATAGAATGAATTTTCCAAGAAGAAATAGAATAATATCGGGTTTATCTTACGCTACAATAATGGTTGAAGCTCCAAGCAAATCTGGCGCTTTAATAACGGTAGATTTTGCTTTAAATCAAGGCAGAGAAGTTTATATAGCTCCTTACGATGAAAAATTAAAAGAATATTTTGGAAATCATAAATTGTATAAAGAAGGCGCTAAAATTCTTAACGATATAACAGATATACTTGAAGATTTTGATTCTATATTTTCAAACGATGACGATTATTTGAAAATGAAATTAAAATATTTTGAAGGCGGAAATATACAAAGAAAAGAATATAAAGAAATTAATAAAAATAAGGTTGTAAAAACTCAAAAAATTAAAGATAATAAAACGAATAAAAAAACTGAAAATAAAAAACCGAATTTAACGGGCGAAGAAGCTAAACTTTACGATATAATAAATAAAGTCGATAAAGTCCATATTGACGATATTATAGAAGAAACGGGAATGAAAACTCAAGCCGTAACTTCTATTTTAATGCAGCTTGAAATAAACGGTTTTATAAAACAAACGGCTGGAAAATATTATAAAATAAAAAATTGAAATAGGATAAAAAATTATGGAAACTAAAGAAAAAATAAAAGAAAAAAAATCAAACGCTATTTCTAAAAAAAAGAAACTTGTAATTGTGGAATCTCCCGCAAAGGCAAAAACTATTAATAGATATTTAGGAGCGGATTATATAGTTAAATCTTCTATGGGACATTTAATAGATTTGCCTAAAAGTAGACTCGGTATCGATTTAGACAACGGATTTGAACCCGAATATATTACGATAAGAGGAAGAGCTAAAATATTAAACGAACTTAAAAGAGAAGCTAAAAAATCTGAAGAGGTTTTACTCGCTGCGGACGATGACAGAGAGGGAGAGAGTATAGCTTGGCATATAGGAAACAGAATAAAATTGGCAAACTCAAATATTCCTATAAAGAGAATAGTTTTTCATGAAATAACAAAAGACGCCTTAAACGAAGCGATTGAAAAACCAAGAGATATTGATATTGCGAAAGTAAACGCTCAAAAAGCTAGGAGAGTTTTAGACAGATTAATTGGATATAATTTAAGTCCTCTATTATGGGAGAAAATAAAAAGAGGATTGTCTGCGGGAAGAGTTCAAAATGTAGCTTTGCTTATAATATGCAATAGAGAAGGGGAAATAGAAGCTTTTATTCCCGTAGAATATTGGACTTTCGGAGTATTCTTAAAACATAAAAATAAAGAATTTTTAGCGGAACTTCAAAAATATAAAGGTTCAAAACCAGAATTAAAAACTAAAGAAGATGTCGATGAAATAATGGAACATTTAAAAGATAAAACTTATAAAGTTTCTTCTATAGAGATTAAAGACAGATTAAGAAATCCAATCGCTCCTTACACAACAAGCAAATTGCAACAAGCTGCAAGCACTTCTTTAGGTTATAATTCTTCAAAGACAATGCAAATCGCCCAAACTTTATACGAAGGCGTTTCTATAGCGGGAGAATCTACGGGACTTATAACTTATATGAGAACCGATAGCGTTAGAATATCGCCAGTAGCTCAAGAGCAAGCGAGAGAGTTTATAAAAAAAGAATACGGAGAAAATTATTTGCCTATAGAAGCGCCAAGTTATTCGGTAAAAAAGAACGCTCAAGATGCGCATGAAGCTATAAGACCTACAAATGTATTTTTAACACCCGATTATGTGAAAGAATATTTAAAAAGCGAACAATATAAACTATATAAACTTATATGGGAAAGATTCGTTTCTTCTCAAATGCTTCCCGCTAAAATGAAAAATACGAGAGCTATTATTGTTGCGGGAGATTGCGAATTTTCAGTTTCTTCTTCAAAAATAGAATTTGACGGTTATTTGAAAGTTCTTACTATAGATAAGGGAGATAAAGAAAAAGTTTTAAAAATGCCTAATCTTTCAGAAAATGAAATTTGCGAATTTGTAGACAATAATCCCGAACAGCATTTTACGACTCCGCCTCCGAGATATAATGACGCTTCTTTGGTAAAAACGCTTGAAGAATCGGGAATAGGCAGACCTTCTACTTATGCGCCTACTATAAGAACGATAATCGCAAGGCATTATATTCAAAGAAAGGGCAAACAGTTAGTGCCGACAGAGTTGGGTAAATTGGTTAATGAACTTATAAGCGAAAATTTTTCAGAACTTATAAATATTAACTTTACGGCAAATATGGAGAGTAAACTTGATAAAATAGAAGACGATAATATAGAATGGAATAATATATTAAAAGAATTCTATCCTCATTTTTTGGACACTTTAAAAACGGCTACAGAAAATATCCATAATATGAAGGATTTTTTCAACGAAGAAACCGATTTTGTATGCGAAAAATGCGGCAGGAAAATGATTAAAAGGCTTGGAAGATACGGATATTTTATAGCATGTTCGGGCTTCCCTGAATGCAAAAACGCAAAGGGAATTTCTTTTGGCGTATGTCCTAAATGTAAAGGAGATATAACTTTAAAGCGTTCTAAAAGAGGAAGAGAATTCTACGGTTGTTCCAATTATCCTAAATGCGATTTTGTAAGTTGGGATAAGCCTATTCAAACTCCTTGTCCGAAATGTAACGGACTTATGGTTGAAAGGCAAATAAAAAATAAAGGATTATTTAAAGTTTGTATCAAGGAAGATTGCGGATATTCAGAGGAAATATCGGAAGATTCAAAAGAAGAATAGCTTTTATTCTAATTTTAGTATTTGGTTTAATTAATATTGCAAAATCCGAAACGGTAAAATTAAATAATTTAAAAATAAAACCCGAAGATTTGAAAAAAACTTTTAATCCCGTAGCGAATAAATTTAATCAAAAAACGATTACGGCAATAATAATAGACGCGGGACATGGCGGAAAAGACCCTGGCTCTATTGGAATAAATAAAATTAAAGAAAAAGATATTGTTTTATCGTTTTCGTTAGAATTGAAAGAAGAATTAAAAAAAATACTTCCAAATGTGGATATTCTCCTTACAAGAGATAAAGATACTTATCCGACTTTGCAAGAAAGATATAAAATAGCCAACACGGCTGCTAAAATAGAAACGGATAAACCTGAAAACGCATTATTTATAAGCGTTCATGCAAATGCGTCTTTAAGTCCAAGCGCAAAAGGTTTTGAAGCATATTTTATAACGGCTCAAGAATCGAGCGAATATGCGAGAGCGGTTTCTATGCTTGAAAATAGCGCATTGGTTAAATTTGATAAAATAGACGCTTCAAAATATGAAGAAAATTCTTCTCAATTAACTCATAATTATATGCTTGTAGAACAATATCAAAAAGAAAGCAGATTATTAGCTCAATCGATAGTTGACGAAGTTTATAAAGTAAGCGGAATTTCAAAAAGAAATAAACCCGTTCAAAACGCTTTATTTTATGTTTTAAAAGGTTCAATAATGCCTTCGACTTTAATAGAGATTGGATTTATAACCAACGAAGAAGATGCAAAATTTATGAATACAAAAGAAACTAGAATTAAAATGGTAAAAGCAACGGCATTGGGAATAAAGAAGTTTATAAAGGAATTTGAAGACACTAAAGGGTTTAGCGAATAATATTGAAATAAAATATATAATCAAATTATAAATTTATACTGACGATAGCATAAATAATTTTACATTCTTTACAAATAAAATTATTCTGTTATAATATAACTATGAAACATGAAGAAGTATACAAATTAAGCGATTTATTTGCACGATATCTACTCGGAAAAAACGGAAACGAAGATTTATTAACCGATTTAGTAAATTCCACTTTAAGAGAATTCAATTTTAAAGAAGTTAAAGATTTAGAAATAATTGACCCATCGCCAAAGGCGGGCTTTAGCCTTAACTTATCGGAGAATATTGAATTGAAAGAATCAATTATAGATATTAAAGCAAAAACAAAAAATAATGAAACTGTAATTATTGAAATTCAATTATGCGGAAATATGGATTTTCTAAAAAGAATTTTTTATTATATTTCAAAAAATGTTGTTAATGAAGTGAAGGAAGGCGAAAATTATAACAATGTTCAAAAAATTATTAGCATTAATTTACTTGATTTTAATTTAAAATTCGGAGACGAAGGCAAGGCTCACAGATGCTTTAAATTGATTGATACTAAAGATTTAAATATAAGTTTAGATTTAATTCAAATTCATATTTTAGAAGTAAAAAGATTTATTAAAATAATTAAAAATTCAACTAAAGAAGAATTAAAAAACAATAGATTATTAAGTTGGATGAAATTTTTTACAAGCGATAATTTAGAATTAATCGAAGAATAATTAAAAGGAGGAAAACCAAATTATGAGTAAAGTTATTGAAGAGTATAAAAGATTTACTTCGGATGATAAAATGATGCGGGCGTATGCGGCTAGAGAAGCGTTTTTAGTTGGGCAAAAAATGATGTTAAGAAGAGAAAGAGAAGACGGTTTTGACGAAGGAAAACTTGAAGGACTTAAAGAAGGCAGAATTGCAGAACAAATCTCAATGGCAAAATCTATGAAAACTAAAAACATGGATATTAACCTTATAAGCTAAATAACAGGCTTAACCATAGACGAAATTGAAAAACTATAATAAATAAATAAAATTAATTAGACTTATTAAATTAAAACCATTAAAATTAAAATAATAAACTATCATTTTATTAAATTATAAAAATTCTAGCTTATCCTAAAAATATAATATTTGACTATAAAACATATAAATTATATAATCAATTTATGAATAAATTACCTAACGGCTGGGAAGAGAAAAGATTAGACGATTTATTTAAAGAATTTACTGAAAAAAATCATGCCGATAAAAATATTTTAGCTTCAACTCAAGATAGAGGCGTTATTCCGAGCGATTTATTAGATAGACATATCATACGAAAAAAAGAAAGTTTATCTAATTATAAATTAGTAAAAAAAGGTTGTTTTGTTATAAGTTTAATGTCGTTTCAAAGCGGATTTGAATATTCCGATTATGAAGGAATTATAAGCCCAGCATATACCGTATTAAAACCTAAAATAGAAATGGCTCACTATTTTTATAAATATTATTTTAAAAGTTTCAAATTTATTAAAGATTTACTACCTTATGCGGAAGGTATTAGACATGGTAAACAAATTAAATTTAAAGCTTGCAAAGATATATTAGTGCCATATCCGAGTATTGAAGAGCAAGAAAAGATAGGCGGATATTTAAGTTTGCTTGATAAAGAAATTGATAATTTGAAAAAGCAAAAAGAATTGATTAAGGAAATGAAGAGAGGAGCTATGCAAAAATTATTGTCTGGAGAGGTTAGGTTGTTGGAGTAATATTATAAATAAAGAAAATGAATAAAGTTGACATTTCAGTAATAAGGAATAAAATTTCCTTTGTAAAATAGAATTTATAAAGTATTCTAATGCAAACAAATTTTATTTTAAGAAGCATTATATTACGCATTTATTAATTATATAAAAACTTAAATATAAGATTTAAATCTATTTTAAATATAACTATTTTGACATTTTTTACAATTTATTTATAATTATTTTGTATTATTAAATTTGGAGTATTAATTATGGCAGTTTTAATTTGCGGAGGAGCGGGTTATATAGGTTCGCATGTTTTTAACGAACTTTTAAATCAAAATATTGAAGCGGTTATAATAGATTCGCTTGAATACGGACATAAAGAAGCGATAAAAGAATGCAAAAATTTTTATAAAGGAAATATTGGCGATTCTGATTTATTGAACGATATTTTTAAAAATCATGATATAGATTCCGTTATGCATCTATGCGCGTATATTGAGGTTGGCGAAAGCGTTCAAAATCCCGCAAAATATTATTTAAATAATCTTTGTAATTCGATTAATTTAATAAACTCTATGCTTAAAGCTAAAGTTAAGAATTTTATTTTCTCTTCAACCGCCGCCGTTTATGGCGAACCTGAAAGCATTCCTTTAAAAGAAGATTGCCGAAAAGAACCTACAAATCCTTATGGAGATAGCAAACTTGCTTTAGAAAAAATTTTATCTTGGTATTCAAAGGCTTACGATTTTAATTTTGTAGCTTTGAGATATTTTAACGCTTCGGGCGCTCATCCAGACGGACATATAGGCGAAGACCATAATCCAGAATCTCATTTAATTCCTTTAATACTTCAAGTGCCTTTGGGGAAAAGAGAATCAATAAAAATATTTGGAGACGATTATCCTACTCCAGATGGAACTTGTTTGAGAGATTATATACATGTATGCGATTTGGCTTTAGCTCATATAGACGCTATGAATTATCTTAAAAAAGGTGGAAAAAGCTTATCTTGTAATTTGGGAAACGGAAACGGATTTAGCGTAAAGGAAGTTATAGAGATTGCAAGAAAAATTACGGGACATTCTATACCTGCGGAAGTTTTTCCAAGAAGAGCTGGAGATTCTTCAGAGCTTATAGCGAGCAGCGAAAGAGCTAAAGAAATATTAGGATGGACGCCAAAAATAACTTCTTTAGAGACTATAGTAGAAACGGCTTGGAATTGGCATAAGAATCATCCAAACGGTTATAACGATAAATAATATTTTTATTAGTTAACTATAGTGTCGTAATAATTTACAATATACCAATATTCGCCCATTTGCCTTAAAACAAATATTCTTTTTACCACAGGGTCGTATATATGAGAGTTCTCCATATTGAAAAATCTATTAAATAATCTCGTTTCGACTTCCGCTCTTGGCAAACCGTAATCTTCGGTTATCGTAATTTTATCTATTTTATAATCTAATAAAGTATATACTGTCGTGGAATTATATTCCTGTTGAATCATATTTAAAATAGTTCTATAATGATTTCTTTTTTGAATATCTTCCGTAGCGATTATATCTCTTTGAAGTTCCGCTATAAAGAGATTTCTAACCTGTCTATCATAAGCAGACACAAGATATTTTTTAAACTCTTCAAATAAAACTTTTCTATCTTCAGGCAAAGAAGTTCTGTATAAAATGTCGAATCTTATTGCAAGTTCTTTTATATTGCTCGATTTATAAGCGTCTTCCAAATTATTTAAAAAGTTATTTCCAAAATTCGTTCTTATCATATCGGCGCTTATATTATCCGAAAATTGATTTCTTAAAAAAGCTTGAAAACTCAAATTGCCCGCTTTTTGTCTTACTCCAAAATCTGTAAAATCTTCCAAATAAGTATTGCTAAAATTATTTCTGTAAGTTTCGCTATATCTTTGGCTTATGCTTATAATCGAAGGCAAATGCATATAATTAAAATAATTGCTCCAACTTTTACTCTTCATAGAAAATAAAGTATTTGAAACAACTTGAGACGGATGATAAAACGGCAAATTATTATTATTCGTAATAGCGTCTATCGAGCGAGGATTTTGTTCGTTATATTGTCTTGGATAATCGACTAAAAAATAAGAAGTGTCCGCTACCATAGAAAAATTATCGCTTATATCGGGCATCGGATTAAAGCTTCCTTCAATTCTATATCTTCCGATTTTATCAAATTGAAACCAATTATTCAAATCTATAAAATAAGAATAACTTTCTCCTTCTCTTAAAGTTATAACTCTATTTTGATTTATTCCCGCGCTTTTTTCGTTTTTATATTTCCAAAGAGTATAATTATCCGAATTTACAATTTCGTTATTATAATTATCGTAAACCTTGAATTTATAATTATTAAAAGGATTATCAGAATTTGTAAAACTTACAGAGCCTTTTTTAGCGTATATCTTAATTTCCATAGTAATTGGTTCGTTTAATCTATATCTATTTAAATCAAAATGCATACTTATAATATAAGAAGACGGTTTAACAATATTATCGTTCGGATATAATCTCTCTATTTGGTCAAGCATAATTGTATCAAAAAAATTATCTTGCAAATTATTTTGAGCGAATAAAACCGAAAAAGTTAATATAAAAATGACTATATATTTCATAATCTAATTACCTTAAAAATACTATTATAATAATTTATCGGAAAAATGCCTAAATAATATAATATAAAATTATTTCAATTCTTTATCTATTTTTATTAAAGCTCTTTTTATTATATAACGATTAAAATCAATACTTTCTTTCATAGCTTCGTAAAGTTTATAAGAATTAACGATTGATTTGTCGTATTTTTCATCTTCAAAAATAAATCCTTCCGTTA
>OIYR01000649.1_pt1 | contig 19093 bp, 17 predicted proteins | sample 1588221 | NCBI WGS metagenome assembly OIYR01 (sample SAMN03283292) | human gut metagenome | biome: human-associated habitat; material: feces | host: Homo sapiens | place: Peru | collected 2012 | reverse complement strand
TAGTCAATTGCGGATGGTGGTAATGAATTCCGTTTTCTTCGATTGCTACTCTGCCATCGGCGGTATCTACCAGATAATCCAAAAAATAATTATTTCCATCCTCATCCGTTATCCGGAATTCCTTTTGCAGATACTTCAGTGCGCGCATACCATAGACATCCGTGAAGTTCTGTTCAAACAATAACTCCAGCGGCGATGAATCCGCATGTTCCCCTCGTTCTGCTGTATTCTTCGTATAATGAAGAACTTCCTGTCTGTTTTGTTGCAGGCATTTCTCTATATTTTCCGGATCATATCCCAAGAATCGGAACAATCTCCGATATGTTTTCATATAATGGTTTTGTTTATCTGTGATCAGTGTATACGGAAAAATCTGCTCGCCTTCCCGGCAGGAGCAGATTTCATCATCAATAATGACCATGTCCACTCCATCATCATAAAAACGGCTTACACCACCATTCGGGTAAGTCACTGTCTCCCGGAGGACATAGTTCGGATATGCAGTTAAGAATTGATCTTTTGCAGGAACAAATTCAGCCATTCTTCTTTCCTGTCAGGACGGACATCTTCTGTATGGAAGCTCCTCAGTTGTTGCAAACCGGTATGTTTTTTCAGCAGCTGCTCCAGTTTCTCTTCTGTGAAATCCAGAAAATATCTGCCGTTCCTTTCCCCTTCAAATACACCATACTTAAATGACATGTACAAAATGCCCTGCGGCTTCAGCGCCTTCTCGATGCGATACAGCACTTCATCCAGTTCCCCATAGGATAAGTGTAGCAGCGATGAGCACGCCCAGATACCGTCATACGCTTCCTGCTCGTCCCACTCCTGGAACATCCGGCACTTTACCGGAATACCTGTGTATTCCGTTGCCAGTGCGCACAATTCTGCGGAACCGTCGATGGCATTGACCTGATATCCATGTTCCAGAAAATATTTGGTATCCCGTCCGGAACCGCAGCCCAGATCCAGTACCAGATTCCGTTCTGAAATCAAGGCATCCTCGGTCACTCCGGGTTCTTCCTGCACCTCTTCAAATTCCTGTACCTCTCCGGATTCCGGTACTTCTTCAAGTTCCTGTATATATCCGGATTCCGGCGCCTCTTCAAGTTCCTGCACTTCTCCCGGTTCACGTACCGGACGGCTCACGCCGTAAGCTTCAATCAATGAAGCAAGAAAATCTGCCCATTCTTCATACGGGACATCTCCCATAAAGGTATCATAAACTTCCGCAAAATCCGTATATGCTTCCATTACAATACTCCCTTCTCTTTAGCCAAGCAGTGCCCCCGCTGCTCCAAAGACGCCCATGCTGGCTGCCATCATAATTACACCGGCAAGCAGTACACCAAGCATTACGGCAATCACACTGTCCTTAAACTTCATATCCAGAAGGCTGGCTGCCAGTGTTCCGGTCCATGCACCGGTTCCCGGAAGCGGAATTCCTACAAAAAGAAAAAGCGCAAAGTAAAGTCCGCGTCCAGCCTTTGCCTGCATTTTTTCACCGGCAGAAGTTCCTCGCAATAAAAAGAAACGGCAGATTCCGCCCACAAGACGTTTATCCTGTCCCCACTCCAAAAATTTTCTTGCAAACAAAAAAATAAAAGGAACAGGAATCATATTTCCAATTATGCTGACAACATAAGAAGAAATCACCGGCAATTTTAACGCCTGCGAAACAGGAATCGCGCCCCTAAGTTCAATAAGCGGCACCATCGAAATAAAAAACACCCAAAGAAAATTTTTTAACATAAACTCATTTTAGCATACATAAGAAATCATTCGCAACTGCAACGCAAAATGCAACTTTCAAAATGATTTTTTTCTAGACGCTGCCCAGATTCCAACGCTCATCAAATAGTTTCCGCCGATTACAACAAACGTCCATCCCACAGAAGCAAGAACGCTCTGCTCATAAACGTGAAGAAAAAAATACGGACCAACCAAAACACTGGCGATATTCAAGACAAAAAGAACAGCCGCATAAATCAGCGTGGGAACAATAGCGCAAACAGTATGCGAAAATTTCAGCGGAATTTCTTCAAAGCAAATGAAAGAAACCAATGCCAGAACAGGACAAACAAAATGCATAAAAAGCCCGGAACCTTCAAGCATATAATGGCTGAAATTCTTCATTGTATATCCGCCGGCATTTGGAATGAGCAAGGCAAGGACAACTGTAATCGTGAGTGTTGTGCAGCAAACCGCAATGTAAGTAAATAATTTTACTGAATCAGAAATTTTTTTGCCTGAACATAAAAAGCGGATTTTAAAAAATGCCATAACAGCGCACGAAATCCCCAAAAGAATATTGCTGTCCTGTGTATAAAATTTAAAGAAACTAAATCCGCCATATTCAATTATGGACAGAATCACAGCGGAAATTTCGAATGCGGTAATCAAAATATTTAGCGCAAGTGAAAAATAAATTTTCTTCTTCATTTAAAAACCCAAGACAGCTAATTTATCGGGACAAACTTTTTTTAGTATACGCTCAGGATTTTCTGAAGTTTTTCTTTTCCGATAATCCTAAAGAAGCTTGCAAGGCGCGGTCCCTGATCTTTTCCAATCAAGGCATGATACAAAGCTGTAAACAATGCTTTTGACTCAAGTCCAAGTTCTGTCGCAATGTCGTACATCGCCTGCTGGCATTCCTTGTCAACCGCAAAAGTATCAAGGCACGGAACAACTTCATCACGCACACGGCGCACAGCAGTCAGCATTTCACCCGAAATATCTTCAGCCTTAGAACCGTCTTCTCTTAAAGTGAAGCAGAAATCCGGAGCGCAGTCAGGAGCGCTTTCTTTTATCCAGTACCATGCGCAAACACAGCGGCGGCGCAAAGTTTCCTTCTGTTCTTCCTTTACATCCTTGAGAGAAGCAATAACAGCATCGATGTCGCCTGAATAAGTCTGAAGCAAAGTTGTAAGCAAGCGGAATCCAATCTGGTACGGCTGAACTTTCGGCATTCCGTTTTCAATCTGGCTAAGCTCGTAAATGCGTTTTTCCTTGAGGAACAAATCTTCGTTCTTTGCCTTGTCGATTCCCCAGGCGATTCTCTCTGTCTTGTCGTAAGCTTCGTATATTGTAACAACATCCAAATCAAAACTGATACTGAACTCGTGGTCAACTTTGTTCATGGCGAAAATGTAGCGCAAAACTTCCGGCTGATAAACTTCAAGAGCGTCAACAAGAGAAATTACTTTTCCTTTTGAGGATGACATTTTTCCAGGAACGCCCTTGAGTTTTACAAAGTCGTACTTCATTGTAACAGGAGCATCCCAACCGAAAACTTTTTTGCTTACAAGTTTTGCAGTGTCGTAGCTTCCGCCAGGAGAAATGTGGTCTTTTCCGCCCGGCTCGAATACAACTTTTTCTTCGTTCCATCTCATAGGCCAGTCAACACGCCAGCCCAGCTTGAATTCTTTTGAAGTGCGAAGATCTCCTTTTTCTTCATGTCCGCAAGCCTTGCATTTATACGTAACGCCGTACTCACCGTCGTAACCAAGAATTTCTGTTTCGTCTTTATTGCATTTGCAGCAGAAAGCGGCTACTGGCCAGTAAACATCTTCCGGCTTCATTTTGTGCTGCTCATCGCGGTATTCGTTCAGGCATTCTTTTATAAGCTCACGGTTTTGCAACGCCTTTTTCATTCCCTCTGTGTAGCGGTTTGCACGATAACGGCTCGCCTGATACAAAAATTCTGGATGGATTCCAACACGCGGAAGCTGAGTTTCAATGTCAACTTCGTGATGGCGCGCATAGTTTTCGTCCCGTCCAAAAGTATCCGGCACCATTGTAATTGGATAGCGCAGATATTTTTCAAGAACTTCCGGCTGAGGCATATTGCCCGGAACTTTTCTGAAAACATCGTAGTCGTCCCAGGAATAAATAAAGCGCACATTCTTGCCCCGGTCGCGGAGGGCACGCACAATCAAATCTACAGTAATAATTTCGCGGAAATTTCCAATGTGAACTGTTCCGCTCGGTGTAATTCCAGAAGCGCAGGTGTAAAGGTCAAGGTCGCCTTTCTGCTTGATAATTCTTGAAGCCTGCTGGTCTGCCCAGTGGCAAAGTTCTTTTTCGTTTCTTTCTGACATAATGCGGATTATTATATTGAAAACAAAGGCAATGTGCAACGCAAACAACTTGGAGGGAGGAAAACCAACTAATTCGTAAGCGAAGCGATTTTATCGCCGTTTTCTTTCCTCCAAACCACCAATCTTTACTTGCGCCGCTTAGGGCTAGTGCCCTAATACCCCATTTATTTGTTCGCTTCCACACTAGCGGCAAAAGCGTTATAATAGAAATATTATGGAACACAATATGATTTTATCGGCGTCCGGCTGGAGAAAAGTTTTTGCAGAAAGCATGGATGCGGAAGATACTTCGCCAAAAATCGGAGAAGCAAACAGTTTTCTCTGTCTTTTAATTGCAGAAACATTCGCTGAATATATAATTTCAAAGACGGGCAAAAAAGAGCCGGCAGTTGTTGTGGCAACAGACACCCGCCCCACAGGAAAAGAAATCGCGCTCAATGTAATTCAAGGACTTTGCGCCTGCGGAATAAAAGTTGTTTTTCTTGGGACTGCCGCCGCCCCGGAAATCATGGCATATTCAAAAAAGCATGACGGATTCCTCTACATTTCAGCAAGCCACAATCCAATAGGACACAACGGAATAAAATTCGGTCTGAACAACGGAGGCGTTCTTGAAGCCGGGGAATCAAAAAAACTCGCGGAAAACTTTGCAGCAAAATGCAGTTCAGCCGGAGCAGAAGAACATGCGCTTTCACTTGCATTCAAGGCGCAAAAGACACAAGTTGAAAATGTGTACGCAAAATGCGCCAAGTATAAAAAAAAGTCTCTTGCCGCCTACGAAAAATTTATAAAGACCGTAATAGCCGGAAGTCCAAAAATTTTATTTCAGCATAAGCTGTTCAGCATTTTAAAAAAAGCAGCGCAGAAAAATCCACTTAGCATTGTGTGCGATATGAACGGTTCCGCCAGAGCAACTTCAATAGATAAAAAATTTATCCCGGAAAGCGGAATCGGTTTTATTCCATTCAATGAAGATAAAATTGTCCATGCAATAATTCCAGAACCAGAAAATCTTGTGCATTGCGCGCAGAAAATCAATGAGCTTCAAAAAAAAGGAAACAAATCAGCCCTGCTTGGTTATATGCCGGACTGCGACGGCGACCGCGGAAACATTGTCTACTGGAACGGAAAAGAGGCAAAAACAGTGCCAGCACAAGAAGTGTTCGCGCTGTGTGTAATGTCGGAACTTGCATTTGAATACTGGAAAAATCCGGACGCTAAAAATCTTGCGGTAGCTGTAAACTGCCCTACTTCCATGAGAATTGACGAAATCTGCACCTGTCTGAATGCAAAAGTATTCCGCGCGGAAGTTGGAGAAGCCAATGTAGTGAACCTTGCACGTGAAAAAAGAAGAGAAGGTTTCAACGTAAGAATATTCGGGGAAGGAAGCAACGGCGGAAACATAACATACCCTTCTGCGGTAAGGGATCCAGTCGCTACAATCTTTGCGCTTGTAAAGCTTCTTGCGCTGCGGGACACAAAAAACAAGATTGGATTGTTTCATTTGTGGTGCAAGATGTCCGGCCAAGAAAAAAAATACAAAGACAACTTTACACTCGATGACGTTATTTCAACACTGCCCGAATACACAACAACTGGCGTAAGTGAAAACCGCGCAGTTCTTCAAGTAAAAATGCAAGACAAAGGCAAGCTAAAGGAAAATTTCAAAAAAGAATTCATTTCGTCTTGGGAAGAAAAAAAAGAGCAGCTCAAAAATGAATACGGAATCGCAAGCTACGAAGCATTCACGACAAACGGCACAAAAGAAACTGCAGCCGATCAAAACTGGAACAACGCAAACGGCGGACTTAAAGTAAAATTTATGGACAGTGAAAATCAGCCAGTCGCATTTATCTGGATGCGTCCAAGCGGAACAGAGCCAGTCTTTAGAATTATGTGCGATGTAAAAGGAAACGGGACGCAAGAAGAAAAAGCCCTGCTCGAATGGGAAACAGAGCTTCTGCAAAAAGCGGACATTGAATCTTAAAAATTACAAAACATATTTTTCTATAAAGTCGCCAACGCCGCTTGAATCGTTATCTTTTTCAGTGATAAAGTCAGCGGCGTTTTTTATGTAGTCAATTCCATTGCTCATGCACACGCCGTAGCCGCATTTTGCAATCATGCTTTCATCGTTCATGCTGTCTCCGAATCCCATTGTAGATGAGCGAGGAATTCCAATGTAGTCAGCAAGCCAGTTGATGGATTCTCCTTTTCCGCAGTTCGGCGGAAGGATTTCAAGAAAGTACGGTTTGCTTGTAAAAATAACGGCGGAATCTCCAAGTTCATCTTTAAGTTTTTTTTGCAGCACTTGAAGAGTTTCAGGCTCGCCCGGAACAAGCATTTTGGGAAATTTTTTTTCACGCAGGAAAGTTTCATAGTCGTCTATAACTTTGCCTTTCAAACCGCACATATCAACATCCTTGCGCGTCCAGGGAGTCTCTTCAGCATAGAAAATTGTGTCCGGTGAATAAACTTCACTTCTAAGCCCCATTTTTTCAGCTTCGGAATTAGCCTTTAAAAGAACAGAGGAATCAACGCTGCAAGTGTAAATCTGCTTGCGCTCGTGCATATCAAAAACACTGCATCCGTTTATTGCAATTATGAATTTCCCAAACTCGCTGCCCGCAATGTCCATCCTGCGCACAAAAGGCAGAATTCCATCTTCCGCACGTCCAGAGCAAAGCACAACATAAATTCCGCGCCGAACACATTCCTGAAGCACCTGCACATTTTTATCACTGATTTTCCGATTTGAATCCAAAAGAGTGTCGTCCAAGTCAAGCGCAATAAGCCTTACATCAAGAGCGTAAGAAGGAAGCTTTGCCATATAAACCTCACATAAAAAATCTTGGCAGATTATAAACCAGCCACAAAGTTGTTTCAATGGGATTTATAAGGACAGCTTTAATGTTTGCCAAGTTCTAAAAGATATTCCTCCACATTCCTATACAAAATTCCCTCTTCTGTTTCTGAGTCTTTTCCTCTATATAAAACTACCCTGCTTAAAATTTTACCATAGCGAAATTCTGTCTGTTCACATTTTTTTGTATCGACAAGATGATGGTACTGCTCTTTGGAAATTTCTTTGCTGTGCTTAATCTCATATATTTTACAGGGCGAATGTCGAGTTTTGAAAAAAACAGCTTACAAACCTAACAAGGTTGTCATTGCCGTGCTTGACACCGCGATATTTGCATAGCAAACTTGGTTAACAATCTACTGGAAATTTTCAACGGATTATCTAGTCAAGCCCGATAATGACAGTAAAATTTAAAACTCGAGATTGAACCTAACAAAAATATACAACTACTGAAATTCATTTTAAAGGAGCATACAAATGGGAAAGACAACTGTAAAACCAGGCAACAGCCACGCAGGTGAAGGCGGAAGAATGCCTTCAACAACAGGCAATCCAAGCGGTGGAGACCGCGGCAACAATCCGCCTAGCAATAAGTAGCATCACATTGGTTTTATGGCACAAAAAAAAGGATGTCCAGTCGGGCATCCTTTTTTACAGTTGTACGCTTACCTTGTGAGCTTGCGGTACATGGTTTTGTGAGGATGGTCATCGTCAATTCCAAGGACGTTTTTCTTCCATTCTACGTATTCACTCCAGTTGCCTTCAAACCATTTGACTTCGCTGTTGTTTTCAAACGCAAGAATGTGAGTACAGATACGGTCAAGGAAGTAGCGGTCGTGGCTGATTACAAGAACACAGCCAGCAAAACTGTTGATGGCCTCTTCAAGCGAACGCGTTGTAGAAATATCAAGGTCGTTTGTAGGCTCGTCCAAAAGCAAAACGTTTCCCGCTTCCTTGAACATAAGTCCCATGTTCAGCCTGTTTTTTTCTCCGCCGGAAAGCACGCTGATTTTCTTGTTCTGTTCCGCGCCGTTAAAGTTGAACCAAGAGCAATAAGCATGGGCATTCACTTCGCGCAACGCTCCATTTACAGGACGTCCTTTTTCGTCCACCGCGCCAAGCTTTATAAGGTCAGCTCCTCCAGAAAGAAGCTCAAGAACTGTCTTGTTCGGGTCAAGCTTGCTTCTCATCTGATCCACATACACAAGCTTTACAGTATCGCCTACTTTTATCGTGCCGGAATCCGGAGTTTCTTCTCCTTCACCTGTGGCGGCCTTTGCAAGCATTTTAAACAAAGTAGTTTTTCCCGCGCCGTTAGGTCCTACAACGCCAACAACAGCACCAGCCGGAATTGCAAAGTCAAGGTTTTCAAAAAGGAGCTTGTCGCCAAATGATTTTGTAAGCCCGCTCGCTTCAATTACAAGGCTTCCAAGACGAGGTCCTGCCGGAATTGAAATCTGGCTGTCTTTAAGCTGAACACGTTTCTGCTCTTCCGCCAAAAGCTGCTCGTACTTTGTGATATGCTCCTTGTGTTTTGCCTGGCGACCTTTTGCACCTGCGTGAATCCATTCAAGCTCTTCTTTCATTTCGCGCTGACGGACAGAAGCCTGCTTTTCTTCCTGCTCAAGTCGCTTTTCTTTTGCTTCAAGCCATTCAGAATAGTTTCCTTTAAACGGATATCCTTCACCTCTGTCCATTTCAAGAATCCATCCGGCAACATTGTCAAGGAAGTAGCGGTCGTGAGTAATCGCAATAATTGTGCCTTTGTAGTCGCGAAGGTGGCGTTCAAGCCAGGCAACAGTTTCTGCGTCAAGGTGGTTAGTAGGTTCGTCCAAAAGCAGAATATCAGGCTGCTGAAGAAGAAGGCGGCACAAAGCAACACGGCGACGTTCACCTCCAGAAAGAACATCAACAACTTGGTCAGCTGGCGGACATCTTAACGCGTCCATTGCAAGCTCAAGATTTGTGTCCAAATTCCATGCATCCGCAGCATCAAGTTTTTCCTGAAGCTCAGCCTGTCTTGCGCAAAGCTTGTCAAAGTCAGCATCAGGGTCTCCAAATGCCTCGTTCACTTTGTCGAATTCAGCAAGCAAATCTGTAATCGGCTTTACGCCTTCCATTACAATTTCTTTTACAGTCTTGCCTGCTTCAAGCTGAGGTTCCTGCTCCAAATATCCCATTGTGAATCCAGGAAGCAGATGAGTTTCGCCTGTAAAATCATTGTCAACTCCCGCAAGAATTTTAAATAAAGAAGACTTACCTGCGCCGTTTTCACCAATAACGCCGATTTTTGCTCCGTAATAATATGAAATGCTTATGTCTTTAAGAACAACTTTAGTCCCGTAAGCGCGGGAAACCCGATCCATTGTGTAAATAATTTTCTTATCGTCTACAGTCTTTGCCATACGCCCAATTGTAGTTTATATAATGATAATTTGCAATGAAAGCTGAAAAAATGAAGACATAAAAACAGCTCAAAAGTTACTGAGAATTGAGCCTTGGATTTGACCCGCAATTTTTTTATTCAGACAAATACAAATCTTGATTTTACTGGAATTTTGATTGGGTTTTAATCCCTTAAATCAGGTCTATGTTTTTTAGAATTGATTAAGGAGGCATGATAAAAAAGTAAACGCATCGAATTCGAAATGTTTAAAAACATAAAAAATGTGCTATATTATATAGTAATAATGACAGGAGGCTGTTATGGAAAATGTAGCATATTTGAATAATAAAGGCGACTTGATTCAGTTCAAATACGGAAACACAAAAATCCGCTTTAAAGGTCCGTACAGCCTTGAACGGATTGAGCAGATTAAGGAATGGGATAACGGTTATCTTGTAGTTTCAGCAAAATATTCTCATACAGATGAAGCGGTGGAAGATTATATTGACTTGATTCCGATTCTCGAAAACTTATACATAAAGCCGGAAAACTTTCTGCATCCAATAAAAGAGGTAAAATTAGATTATGCCACAAAATGAAATTGAAAAAATCGCAGCAGAAGCAAAGTTTATTATCGCCGGCTATTCATTCTCGTTAAACGAAGAAAATCAGATACGTGTCTTGAATTTGGAAAATCCGACAGAAGCCGCTGTTCTTACAAAAGATGGCGACTTGCTTGAAACAACAATGGACGATGCGAAACTGGCATTAGTGCAGTCATATTACCTAAAAAATAAAGAATTTATAGAGGAATAAAATGCCAAAATATACAGCGTTTAAAGTTGCCGGCTATTATCTCTATTTTACAATGGCTTGTACCATTGAATGTATGCACGTTCACGCCAGCGACACAAAACTTACAGAATCCGGCTCTGCGAAGCTGTTTGTAAAGCCAGATGGAGATACTATAGTTACGCGTCAGGGAACAGTTTCCGAATCAGATATGAACAAAATCAGAAAATACATCAAATTGAATTACATAACAATGTTTGAAATGTGGTCTAAATATTCAATGCACGGCTATTACGGCGAGAACAAATAAATGGCTGGAGAGGCTTCCATATGTATGAAAGATTAGGAAAGTATGAGGTTAAGTAGTATGCTATATGTATTTTTGGATACAAGTATTCTTGAAAATGACCCTTTTTTACAACAAAAGAAAAAATTAGAACTTCTTTTTTCAAAAGGAAAAGTCAAAATTTTACTTCCTGATGTAGTAATTGCTGAATTAACAAAACATACAATAAAAAAGAGTAAAGATTCCGTTTCTACCATAAAGAAAAATCTTGAAATATTGAAACAAATTCAAATGCAAAACATTCCAACTTTTGAATTACAGCCTCTTACTCAAAATGATATTAAAAATAAATATGATAGTTTGCAAAAATCTGGTTTTATAAAGATTATTTCATCTGATAATGTAAAAATAAGTAGAATAATGGCTAGATATATTTCGGTAAAGAAACCGTTTGCTGAAAATAAAGAAAGTTTCAGAGATTATGCATTATTTTGTACTTGTGCTGATTATGTTCATGATAATAATTTAAGTAATTGTTATTTTATTTCTAAAAACTCATCTGATTTTGCTAATAAAGATAAAAGCGATTTTCATGATGATTTAAAAATTGAAAGTCAAGGAATGAAATATATCCTTGAATTAAGAGAATTTATTCAATTACCTGAAGTTCAAGAAAAATTTAACGAAATTCAAAAGGAAGAAGACTATGAAAACCTTGTTGAAAACTGGATACAGACGCATATTTCAAAACTAATTCCAAGAAATGGAGAATTAGTTACTGAATGGGCAATCAAAAATCTTGAAGAAAGTAAATATTTACATAATCTATTTAACAAAAAATTATATAAATCCATTGAAGAAGAAGTAAGCAATAAATGTATGAATGCACAACCAGAGGAATTTAGTTCATTTTTTGATTCTGGTTATGTAGATTATGAAGGTATTGACTCTATTGAAGAATTTGATATTCAAGATTTTACAGCTTCTGATGATGGTTCTGTAACGATTTCAGGTGTTATATATCTTTCTGTTCAAGTTAGTATTTATGTTTATAATTGGTCTTATGAAAGAGATGAAGATGATTCGCAATATATTTGTCTTGCCTCCGGTGCTGTTGAAATGCATTATTCATTTGATCTTACTCTAAAAGATGATGATAAATATGAAGTTTTTTATAATTTTGAAAACATAAAATCAGATTTAGGAGAGAATTATTATGAATGACAATGTGTGTATTTCTGATAAATGTGATGAATTTATAAAAAATTAAGCAAGAAAAAATGTTCTAAATCCTCTTGATTTCTAGTTTTGTAATTTAATATTGAACTTAATAAAAACTTTACACTTTTGTTAATGCTATTAATATCAATACGAAGACCAAAAATCTAAAGATTTCACGCATCTGGATGCCTGCATTTGGATGCGTTTTTTTTGCAAGAAATATCCGCTGCGGTCAGTGATCTGCTGCCGCTATGCGAAAGACTAAGCGGATAAACTTGATAAATCAGCCCGGTTCTAATCCTCATACTTCACGCCAAAGTAATTCAAACTTTCTTTCATGGCGTCCTGAGCTGTCAGGCAGGTGTCTTTAAGATAACCCCGCTCATCTTTCCATTCTTTGATTCCTCTGTAATAGAACATCTTCAATTCCTCAGTGATGATGAACGGAACAATGTTATACTTAATACATTCCTTGAACATAATCAGTCTTCCGACACGGCCGTTTCCGTCCTGAAACGGGTGAATTAATTCAAAGCGAACGTGGAAATCATGAATATCATCAAAAGTGATTTCCGGTTTTGCGTTATATTCTTCAAGCAATGTTTTTATTTCTTTAGCGACATTTTCGGGCTTTGTTGTTTCAATTCCACCAACCATATTTTCCAGCATTTTGTAATCGCCTATTTTGAACCAGGATTTCTGCGAATCTGTTGTGCCTGTTTTCAGTATGTAATGAAGCTGTTTAATGAAACTCTCTGAAAGCTTAGAATTTGCGCCTTCGATAATCAAATCAATACAGCGGAAGTGATTTACAGTTTCTATGATGTCATCGACTTTTACTGCCTCATCTGTAATGCCAAGCGTTTTTGTTTCAAAAATATAACGGGTCTGGTCATGAGTGAGTTTTGAGCCTTCAATATGATTTGAATTATATGTAAGGTCAATCTGAATTTTATGGTAAATACCGTTTTTTAAGCCGGCATCTTTTTCTCTTTTCAAGACTGAAAAAAGATTGTTTTCTTTTTTTATATGACGAGCCTTGCGGTCCGGTTTTTCAGCATTTGCCGGAATCTTCCAGGTCTTGCCTTCTAAAAAAGCTCCAGGAACCCTGCCCTGTGAGCAGTAATTTCTTGCACTGCGCTCGCTTAAATTCCAGATTTTTGCAGCTTCTTCAACTGAAATATATTTTGTCTTTGCCATAGGCAATATTATATCACGCTATCGGCAAAATATAAAACGTTTATATGTATATTTTTTTTCATTTTATTTTGCCGATAGATTGACTTTATTGCCGAAAAAACATTGAAACCGGCAGGCAGCATGACGGTCATTCCGAACTTGTTTCAGAATCTCCCGAACACAATGCAAAATCCTTGCTCAAAAAAAATCATCGCCGAACACAACAAAAACTTTGCTTGAAGAAACAAAAAAGAATCACACGGATTTGCAGATTTCCACGAAATCCGCCGATGCAAAAAGTGATTCACGCAGTAAATCACAAATCCGCGTGAGAAAAAAGAAAACTGGACATTTTACGCAAAGAATTTTCCTCCCTTGACAGCCTTACCATTCGGTAGGGTATATTTCCAGTTATATTTTTAAGGAGGAACAAAAATGAAAAATATCGCGCTGGTCGTGATTGACCTTCAGAATGACATCACAAAAAATTACATGGAAATAATCGCTCGTGTGAATCAGGCGATTGACTGGGCGGTGGCAGGCGGAATGCACGTTGTTTATATCCAGAATCACAATCTTTCCGCCGGAACAAGGACGTTCAAGCCCGGAACGCATGGAGCGGAACTTGTGCCTGAAATGAAAATCGCTTCCGACCACATTTTCACCAAGACAAAAAGCAACGCCCTTACAAGCGAGGACTTCGCCACATTTATTCAGGAGAACGCAATCACTGAATTTTTTATTGCCGGAGCGGACGCTACTGCCTGCGTAAAATCCACCTGCTTCAACATGAAAAAAAAGCGGCTACACTGTCCACGTGATTTCCGACTGCATCACAAGCTACAACAAAAACAAGATTCCCGAAATGCTCGCCTACTACGAAAGCAAAGGCTGCGACGTAAGAACTTTTGACGAGATGTGCAAATAGCAGGAAGAAATCAAAATGAACGGAAAACCTATAATAGAAACTTTGCGCCTTGTTCTTCGGGAATACATGCCGGAAGATTTTGACGCGCTTTTTGAGATAATGTCCGACGAGGAGACAATGTGGCACTATCCCGCGCCTTTTGACGAGGAACGCACGCGCGGCTGGATTGACTGGAACATTCAGAACTACAGGGAATACGGATTCGGACTGTGGGCAATTATATTGAAGAAAACAGGCGAATTTATCGGCGACTGCGGAATCACGATTCAGAATATCGACGGCGAAATGCTCCCGGAAATCGGCTATCACATCAACAAAAAATACTGGCGGAAAGGATTCGCAAGTGAGGCCGCAAAATCAGTGCGCGACTGGGCGTTCACAAACACAAAATACGAGCGCGTTTATTCGTACATGAAATATACGAACGTCGCATCGTACTCAACCGCCTGCGCAATCGGCATGAAAAAAGTCAAGGAATATCCCGACGAGAAAAACGGAATTTCCTACGCCTACGCAATCACACGCGGCGAATGGAAGAAAATTAAGAACAAATAAAAGGAGACAGCATGAAAATCATTGAATATTTCACATCGGACGACAAGGCGCATTGGCTTGGAGAAATCGCGAAAGCTGACTGGGGTGCGGCGAAATTTCTTCACCAGCTTTTGAGCGAAGGCAAGCTGAAGGAAACGCTCGGGGATTCCGCGCTTGTTCCGCTTCTGACCGACGGTGAGAAACTTGTTTCGTTCTGCACTTTTGCGCCGCTCGACGACGTTCAGTCAACGGAACTTTCACCTTGGATCGGCTTTGTCTACACCGCGCCCGAATATCGCGGCCACCGTTACGCAGGCGAGGTTTTGAACTGGGCGGAAAGCGTTGCAACCGTCATGGGACGTGAGGCGGTCTACATTTCAACAGGCCACACGGGACTTTATGAAAAATACGGCTACGATTTTTTTAAGACGGCAAAATCGATCGGCGGCGAGAAAACAAGAATCTACCGCAAGGAACTTTCAGCAGACGGTGGGGAAAAACAGAAACGCCTGGCAAACGGCGGACGCTGGAAAGCCCAAATCGTGGAGGCAGCAAAACAGGGCGTTGACATGACGGCAATCTGCGGACTTTCGTGCGGACACTGCTTTTTGGGCGAATGGTGCGGTGGCTGCCGCTCTGTATTCAACTGCTGCTCGTTCGGCACGATGTTTCCCAGCGGAAAATGCCCGAACGTAAAATGCTGCAAAGAAAAAAATCTTGACGGCTGCTTTGACTGCCAGGAACTCGAAAAATGCGAGAAAGGATTCTACACACCAAGCAACGACGGAGCCGCCGCAAGCAAGGCACAGGCAGTCTTCATCCGTCGGCACAGAAAAGAAGCCCACCGCAAAGTTTTGGACAACCTGCACAAAAAATACAAGTTCCAAAAAATGCAGGAAATACTCGGACAGAGCGTGGAAGAGGGAATTAGGATTCTGGAAGAGAATTTGCAGATCTGACTGCCTGGAAATGCAGCACATTGAACGCAGGTTCTTTCCCAGCATTCCGCGAAGAACAAACAAAGGATTTGCGCTGACAATGGCCGGCTTTAAAAATTCAAGGTTGAATTCAAACTGTAAAAAGCTGAGCTTCAAAATTCTTCTCCGTAATGAAACATCTGCCAATTATTTTAGCACAACAATTTCATAAATCAAGTTTTATTAAAATATTTTTCTCCCTATGCAAAAAAATCATCCCCGGACTTGCCACAATGACCAAAAAGCAAATCCAGGGATGATGAGGAGGACTAATTTAAATGCCTTAAAAAATAAGACGGATTTTAAAACTGCCTAATCTTTAAAGCTGGGCAGAAATTTTCACAAAAGCTCTAGCCTTTATTCCGTTGACTTTTTTGAGCGACCCCTGACCAGCAAAGTCCGGCCATTCTTCTATAAAAATCGGAGCGTCTTTTTTGAGCGCATCAATTTCCAAAGTAAAGTCATGCGCATTTTTTCCGTAGCGTTTAAGACCGATGCTCCACGGATAATTTTCACCAACAAAAATTCCGTCGTCAATAAGCTTTCCGTTTTCATAAAGGCGCGCGCAGTTTCCGGCATATCCAATGTCAATAAATAAATCATCAAGTCCGTTCTGCCAGCTTTCCACGGAAATTTTATAGACCGCAGTTTTTTCATCTTCTGAAATTTTCTGGCACGAAACTTTTGGAGATTCCGCAGCGTCCTGGTCGAAAGTATAAACCGTGAATCCGCCGCCGCATTTTTTTGCAGAAAATCCTTCTGGAACTTTTTCAAGTTCCGGGAATGCCTTGAATGAAATTTTCTTGCAGTCTTCAAATTCAAGTTCTGTTTTTCCATCTTGGTTATTCTGGAACAAAACTGAATCCGTCACAACAAGATATTCTTTTCCGTTTGCAGAAACTTTATGAGCGTTCAATGCATCTTCTCTTGAAAGCGTTACAATATCACAGTCAGGAACCTCGCCTTCAAACTGATAAAGAGAAACGGAAGCGTCCTTTGCGGAACAAACACTGGAATCTTTTTCAGCCAAAGAGCCGACAGGTTTTGCAGCTGAATAAAAAACGTAAACTTTGCGCTGGTTATTTAAAACACAAAGCGGAGTTGCAAGCGAAGTCTTTAAAAGTCCATCCGCAACTTTCATGTTGAACGGCAAAAAGAAAAAGTCTTTGTCTGCAACATCAATCGCCGGGAACTGAATGTCCGCGCCGCTTTTTTCTGTGGAAGCAAGCACAACATTTTTATGCCCAGCCATTTTTCTTCTGCGCTGATAATTGTTTACAAAGACAAAGCCGCGTTTTTTTCCACATTTCTCACATTCTTTGTAACGCCAGCTTGTGCGCAAGTCAGAAAGATTTTCCGGTGTAATAGGATTTGAGTCAGGCAAGTCAGTTTCCGTGGAGGCAAGAAATTCTCCAAAGTCATGCGCAAAAAGTGAATACAATTTTATCTCGCCGTAAGTTCCGTTTGGAAGTCCGTACTCTCCCAAAGGCGCTCGGAAATCGTAGTTCTTTATGCTCATGTCGTTCAAAGAGCCAGTCGCAATATTTTCTTCAAGAGTTGTAAGCTTTCCTTCCGGGTTCTGTCCGCCATGATACATATAGTAGCCAAGCAGGTTGCAACCGCTTCCCATTTTTGCAAGGCTCATAGCGCCAATGTCTTTTGGCTGTGCAATCGGACGGCGTTTTAAAGTAACTTGAAGTCCGCCGCCAAGCTCCGCAGTAAGATATGGATATTTTGTCATATCAAAAGTGATTCCTTCGCCAAGTCCAAAGTCGCAGCCAATCGCATGGTCGTTGCGCTCGTAAGTGAACACGTAGTTTCCGCTAGGCTCAATTTCTGTAATGCGCGGATCCCAAGGAGCTTCGCAGTAGCCGCCCATAACAGGCAAAAGTCCGGCTGTAACAGCTCCACCCCAGCCAGTCGCAGTATACAAAGGAACATCAAAGCCAGTTTGGCGCGCCATTTTTTCAAGACGCTTCATGTGCGCCTCGCCTGCATCGCCTGTAAGTCCGCCGCAATGGCCGAATTCATTTTCAATCTGAACTCCGATAATCGGACCACCGTCTTTTAAAAGCAAGCCTTTTACCTGCTCGTAAATCGCCTTGTAGAATTTCTCAACTTCCGCAAAATATTTTTCATCATTCGTATTACGTGCGTCAGGACATTTTGCAAGAAGCCAGTCCGGGAATCCTCCGTGGCGAACTTCCGCATGGCTCCAAGGCCCGATGCGCAAAATCATTGAAAGCCCGCATTCCTTTATAGTCTGAACAAATTTGCGAAGATCGCGCCAGCCTGTCCACTCAAACTGATTTTCAATTTCCTCGTGATGAATCCAAATTACGTAGGAACTCACAATATCCACTCCGCCCTCTTTCATTTTTAAAAGAGCCTCTTTCCAGCCGCTGTCCGGGTATCGTGAATAATGGATTTCGCCCATAATCGGAAACCATCTTTTTTCACCCTTAAAAAGGCTTTTATTGTCAAAAGAATATGAAATCATGTTTTTCTCCAATCCTTGATGTTTACACGTGTTGATTTATAGAAATAATATCACGGAAATTTCAAAAAATCTAGGAAAATTTTTATAACAAAACCTCACAAAACAAAAAGTGAGCAACAGATTGCGCAATAAAAAAATCAAAAAAATGCCTCTAAATGCTGACAATTAGAATATTTTAAATCATAATTATAAGGACTGTTGTTTTACGGTGCAGATTATCAACCGAGTTTCTTTCAGAAACATCGCAGGGTCAAGCCGGATAATGACAAGGTGATAGCATTTACTGACAAAAAAACTGTCATTCCCGCTCAGCGACACGGGAATCCCTGACCAAGGAGGAACATTATGAAAAAACTGATTTTTTCTATTTTACCAGCATTTTTGTTCGCATTTATTTCGTGCATGAACATGAGCTCCGGCTCCGGAGAAAACGGCTCTGTGCGTGTTGCCCTGCCCGGAAGCGGTCGCGCCACATACAATTACAGCAAAAACAACGCCGGCAAATTCATTGTGCGCCTTTATAATGACGACTTTGACAAAACCAAGGAAGGAGCTGTGGGGGGGGTAATAGAGTTTGGCGACCTGGAGCCGGGAAAATACACTGCCACAGCGGAAGCCTGGAACCTAGGCGAAAACATCCTTGAAGGCAGCGGAAGCACAGAGATTACCGTAAGAGCCGGCGAAACCACAGACTGCAATATTACAATGATTCTTGAGGGGGAAACCGCGTATTATTCAAAGTATATGATTCTTACGGATTATTCCAACACCAAATATATCTACGACTACCCATCATGTAATAAATCTTCTAAGAGCGTTAGTTTTGGAACTTCATACAATACCGTGGAAGACAACAACGGACAAATCTACCATATAAAAGACAGCAATTTATATAAGGACGATGATTCTGTTTTACAGATTAGCGACGCATCAAATCTTATAAAAAATCCTCTTTATTATGACAGCAAAACAGACAGTCTTTGGCTTGCATCATTTGAATCTAGTCCTGTTGGCAATTTTGTGAATTTTTCAGTTTTAGAAAATCCATCGGCTGCGACATCAAAGCCAGATCCATACAAAATATCATACGATGATATCAATTCAAGTATTACTTCTTGCCAAGCGTTTGCAGTCAAAGAAGATAACATTTACATTGCTTACAATAACTCAAATATCTTGCTTACAAAAAAAAATGATTCTAGTAATAAAAAAGCTAGCATTCCGCTTTCCAGCATTACTCCGGCTCTTTCCGGCGAAGTTACAGACATGGCAGTTCTTGAAGACGGAACAGTGGCAGTCCTTGTAAACGACAAAAGTTTAAATACTG
>OIYR01000646.1_pt1 | contig 19127 bp, 11 predicted proteins | sample 1588221 | NCBI WGS metagenome assembly OIYR01 (sample SAMN03283292) | human gut metagenome | biome: human-associated habitat; material: feces | host: Homo sapiens | place: Peru | collected 2012 | reverse complement strand
GCCGCTCTTGGAACGATAACAACATCAAGACCCGCACCGAGGCTCAGCTTAAGGATCTTGGGATGAAGTTCAATTTCGTTCAGGTTCCGTTCTCTGTTGGAGAGAATGGCACAGAGCAGACCCAGAACCACAGCATTCTTGACGTGAGGGCTGATGGTACTTACATCGTAGCCTGTGGTGTCAAGTCCAACAGTGACACCAATCCAGTGGCTTGCGAGCCGGATCCAAGCAAGGTTGGTAAGAACGCTCCTAAGTCTATCGTCGGCAGAACTCCGCTCATCCGAGTTGAACTCAAGGACACTGTCAACAACAAGATTGTCGAGGAAGGATACATCAAGTTCATCATCGTTGAGCCAGAAAGGCCTATCATCACCAATATATTCGATCTTGGCTACTTCTATTACAAGTGCACTGATCAGTTCCAGACCGCTACTTGGCACGCCATCGAGGAGAAGGTTCTTGACAAGGGTGTTGATATGGGCAAGGAGACATTCAACCTGCTCTATGAGGCTGTGAAACTCCCTGCTGATTCTGACGATCCTAATAGCCCTGAGAGCGAGTTCGCTCAGTGGGAGCCGACCGGAAAGACGGACATCTATGGCCAGCCGACCTTCAAGCTCACCAACAAGCCTGTAGGTAAGATCTATGAGCTCAAGGATCCTGATCACGAGACTACAAACGTAATCAGAATTGACCTGACCCGCGCTGACTTCGTGAACTGTGTTACCGATAAGACTTACCCTGTCGTTGAGGAACTCAGATACATCAAGTTCATCCCGAGAAAGGGTCTGGGCAACACCAACTTCAACCGTGAGCCTGTATATCTCCCTGTAAAGGTTACCTTTGCTTATCCTAAGGGCGTGATGGCTAATAAGATACCTAAGTACTGGTACGCTGACAACAGCTTCAACCCTGCCAACGATGTTCTTGCGAAGGATCAGCTTAGAAACATCCACGGTAATGTCGAGGCTCCAGGCAACGAGGTTGACATCAAGGAGGCGAACTGCGACTTCAATGTTTACCTTGACGAGCGCTTCGCAAAGACCACCATCGGACATTCATTTGGCAATGACTGGTCATCTGATTTCGTATTCGGTGTAAATGACAACGCTCCTACTATCTCAATACAGCCTGATGCATTCACTCCATCAATGGCTTGGAATGTTCCGGCTAACTTCCCTACATTCAAACAGAGTGAGCTTCGCTATGTCTATTACTTCACCCTTGCCAACAATGGTAAGAGCGTCAAGGGCGCGAGCGGTAAGACATATAAGCTTTCTGTCGCCAACACTGTTGACATCACCAAGCCTGCGGCAGCCGTTTCTCTCTACACTGACAATGTCAAGTATGAGTACAAGAACACTGTCCTGAAGGCTGGCAACGAGGTGATCGCGAAGATTGAGTACTTGGCTAAGGGTACTGAGTTCGGCGAGGAAGCCTCACGTGATTACGAAGCAAGGCTCGTGATCCCAAGCAACTCTGAGGCCGCGAAGGATCTGATCAACCTCCCTGAGGGCAAGAAGTCTTTGTCTATCAATGATGCTGAATCAGTTGCCAAGTTCTTCAAGGCGACATTTGATGTCAACCTCGGCGTGGCTGTCTTCAACAAGGAGTGCGGTGCTTATATGCCGCTGAAGGACAACACCTTCAATGTTGAGCTCCTGAAGCCGGTTTATGTTGAGCCTAAGGGTCCTGCTGTATTCACTGACGCTGTTGATAACGGAACAACGATTTCCCTCTTCGATCTTGTTGAGTTCTATGATTGGAGATCTATCGGTACCGCAAGCGGCTATGTATTCAGGACTCATAGGACGACTGACCTCTACAAGTACTACAATGTTGATCTCATCACTGTTAATCCAGAAGAAATCAAGACTGACCTTTCCGGTGAGTTCAAGTCTCTGAAGGAGTACAGCAATGGCGTTGAGTTCCAGGTTCTTGACGGAACAATGACCCGTATTGACAATGGTCACGTTGTCCCTGCCGGCCATACATCCAAGCCTAAGAATGATGCTTATAGCTACGATTTCCTGAGGTATAAGAACAATACCGCCACCGTTGTCAGCTTCAAGGTTCAGATCCCTGTCAGAATCCACCACAAGTGGAGCCAGAAAGACCTTGTTGTTTGGGTTGAAGGTACTGTTAACAGGACTGAAGGCAATTAGTTCATAATTGATTAATCTATCGATTTCCCCGGTTTGCGAAAACGAGCCGGGGATTTTTTCTTCAATGAACTTGACCATCATATTAATAATACACTGAAGTGCTGATGATGAGAAAGATAGTTTTGATTTGTTTGTTTGTGATCCTCGGTGTGTCCGGAATATCCACCTCGACAGCTGCCGCGCATCCTGAAGACCGGCAGGATATTCATTCAAGAGATTTCCGCCCGGAGTGGTTTGTCCAGGTTCTTGGTGGAGCGGCATATTCGTTGGGAGAGGCTGACTTTGTACGCCTTCTTTCACCCGCGGCTCAAGCCTCGGCCGGATGCCGCTTCAGCCGCTTGTTTGGCGCAAGGGTCGCTTTCAGTGGTTGGCAGGCCAGGAACCGGTACAACTATCCTCGTTTCGACTACTCCTGGAACTATGCGCGGTCCAGTGCGGAGATTGTCTTGGATGTCACGTCTGTGCTCGCCGGCTGGCGTGAGGGTCGCCTTGTCAGCCTGAATCTCTTTGCCGGAGGTGGGGCAGCGGTCGGCTTCAGGAACTTGGATGCCAACCGTGCCCGCAGGAACAATCCGGATTTCCAAGGTTTGGAAAAATTATGGACAGGGACTAAGTTTTTCTGGGCGGGGAGGGGAGGCCTTGAGCTTGACCTGCGTCTTGCCCGCAGTCTGTCCATTTGCCTGGAGGCGGACGCTGGAATATTCCCGGATGACTTCAATTCAAAGGTTGGTAAGGATGACGGCTTCGACTGGCAGTTTAATTGTCTTGTCGGATTGAAATTCGCCCTTGGAAGATGAAAGGCGGAAATTCTGGGTCTTCGTTCAAGTCCAACTGATGGAGAATATGCTGATTTTTCAGGCTCGTCTCATAAGAAATGTTAAATTATATATGGATACTATTAATCTACAATGAATACGATGAAGAAATATTTCAAGGTGTGCGCTATGCTTGCCGCCGCGGCGCTTCTCGCACTGTCATCGCTGATGTCGTGCTCGGACTATCAGGATGAGATCAACAATCTCGGAAAACTATACGAGGAACACGAGCAACGCCTCAAGAAACTGGAGGATCTGACCGAAAATTTCGGTAAACAGCTCCAGAGTCTGGCCTCTTTGGTCAATGCTCTGGAAGGAGGAGACAATATCAAGTCTGTCGTGCCGATTGAGAATGGTTACACAATTTATTTCAACAAACAGGAACCGATAACAATCACCAATGGCAAAGATGGCCGGAATGGACTTGACGGAATGACTCCGGACATCTCGATCAGGCTGGATTCTGACGGATGCTACTATTGGACGCTGAATGGCGAGTGGCTTTTGTCCGGAGGACAGAAAGTCCGTGCCAACGGGAAGGATGGAGCAAAAGGCGAAGACGGTGAGAAAGGCGACAAAGGTGATAAAGGAGACAAAGGTGATTCCGGCAGTGCGAGCGGGGCTCCGATGCTTCGCATCAATTCCTCCACGAATGAATGGGAGGTCTCCGCGGACGGCGGCAAGACTTGGACTACCACGGGAACCAAAGCGACAGGGCCGCAAGGAGAGAAGGGAGATAAAGGCGATACGGGAGACAAAGGAGATAAGGGTGACAAGGGCGATAAAGGTGATAAGGGCGATGCCGGCAGTTCCAGTGGCTCCGGCTTGTTCTCCGGCGTTAAACTCTCGGATGACGGAAAGACCTTGATACTCACAATGTCAGATGGCACAGTCTATAATATCCCTATTGCCGTGAATGAACCAGAGCCGGAAGAAAAGTACATCTGGGTGGGTGGTAACTTGGTTGACTCCAACAATGCGTCCAGTGTCGGAGGTGTTTGGCTTAAGAAGGGAAAGGTCTCGTATGACTTTGAGTCGAAAGTCCTTACGCTTCAAGGAGTGGAGATCGAGACTACCCTTGACAACGTCGGCATCAAATCGGAGGTGGACGGCTTGACCGTCAATGTCATCGGAACCTGCTCGATCAAATCCTCATCTTCTGCCATCAACGCGCTTGCTGACATAAGGATAACCGGCAGTGGAACCCTTAGCCTGGTGGGGACAGTCGGGATAATGTTGCAGCCGGCATCATCGGTCACAATCTCGGATGCTGATGTCAGAGTGAAAGGCAAGTGGGGAATCACCAGCCCTCAGGGTGGCGATGGCTACCTGAAGGTCGAGGGAACGAGGACATATCTTGCCGTGGAAGGCACTTCCGGCTCTATAGCCGAGATTGAAGGTTTAGGATTGGACGGATGTAAGATCACCGTGCCTGAGAATGCGGTCTTCGACGATTATTATGGTTCTGTCGTTGTGGATGGTGAGGTCGTGAAGTCGCTTGTGGAGATCAAGAGTGTGTATGATCTTTCCATTGGGGGCGAGAAAGTTTCCGCTGACAATGCCGCCAGTGTCACAGGAGCGTGGCTGAGAGGAGGCGGTGTCTCCTATGATGTGGCTTCCAATACCCTTACGCTGACCAATGCCGAGATTGTCTCCTCCACGACCGGAATCGTGTCTTCCATTGAGAATCTCAAAATCCGCGTGAGCGGTAAATGTGACATCAGCTCGGCCGGCTCCGCAATAGAGTCAGCCGGTTCTTTGAATATTCTTGGAGCGGGAACCCTGAACCTGAACAGTGATTCCGGCAGCGGAGTGGCTCTCGCCGAGAATGGATCAAGACTCGCAATCAGCGGCTGCAAGGTAAACGCAGTCGGCGTCAGAGGTCTGTCTGGCCTCGCCGACGGCCTGTCTTATCTCTCGGTGACCGGTGCGGACACGGAAGTCACGGCCTCTGGTGCGCTGGGGGCGGTGGTGAATTTTGACGCATTGACTCTTGACGGCTGCGTCATCTCCGTTCCGGAGGGTGCGAAGTTCGATGCCGCCAACCGTGGAGTAGTCCAGAACGGCGGCATTGTCACATCGAAGGTCGTGATAGGAAAAGAGTCCACATACGATCTTTGGATAGGCGGTGTAAGGGTAACCGCAGAGAATTCCGCCAACATAACCGGAGCCTGGCACGGAGGTGGTTCGGTTTCCTACAGCGCGGCCAGCAACCTGCTGACATTGAACAATGCGACAATCAGGCTAACCGATGAGTCCACAATCGGGTTGGATTCTCGTATTGATGGACTGAAGATCCACGTCAGTGGCACGTGCTCCGTGGTCTCAAGGGCTCCGGCGATGTCGGTGTCCGGATCTGTCACGATAATCGGTGGCGGTGTGCTGAATCTGGAAAGTGAGGGATGCGGTTTGTCCTTGACCGCCAAGAACTCAAGGTTTAATGTCGCCAAGGCCACAGTCAATGCCAAAGGTAAGTGGGGTATTGTCGGCGGAAAGGCCTACAATGCTTATTTGGAGCTATCCGATGCCGATGGAGTCCTGTCGGCGGAAGGCTCCGAAGGTTCAATAGTGGACATCGCAGGAATATCTCTGCCAGATGGCTGTGCCATCACGTCTCCAGAAGGGGTGGTTTTCGATGCCGCTAAGAAAACGGTGGTGGCGAGCTCTGGTGAGATTGTCAAGGAGAGAGTGAGGATCGGCAAAAAGTAAAAGCCGGAATCTCTTGCAAGTCAAGCCATTTCATCTTGATCCGTTTAACGGTCGGATGAAGTGGCTTTATCCGTTATCCCTCCTTCTGTGACCACGCCTCTTACCCTAAGGATTGTTTGGTAGGAACTAGAGGAAACGGACACAGAGATGGATTTGTCAAAGTTCCCTGTCCCTATACGATTGGAAAATAACACCTTGATCTCGCCGCTCTCTCCCGGTTTTATTGGCTTTTCCGACCACTCCACCTGCGTGCAGGCGCAAGATACGATCACTTTTTGTATGACAATAGCCGCATTGGAGTTGTTCCTATACTTGAATATGCAGGTTTGTGGTCCGTCGCTTTCGGAAATCATGCCGAAGTCGTGCACCTTGTTCTCGAACGTCAGCGTTTTTGCCACCACCACACTTTGACCTTGCGCTGTCGCGGTGGGATTGATTCCAACCGGCCGCGTTTGTGCCGCCAGCAGCAGAACTCCAGACAGAAGATATTCAATAACAGTTGTTGCTCTCATCTTTTAAGGTTATTTGCCCGGTCTCTTTCCGGCTATAGCTTCCTTTGATCGCCGCTGAGACTGCCGATGCGGTTGTGTCATTGGGGCACAGAAACTGACGTTCCACCGCCAAATACGTATGCAAAACGTATGTCGGCGGCAAAACCCTACCTATTAATATGTCTGTTCGGAATGCCTGCACAAGTGCATCTGGAAGAAAAAGCGGTGTCACTCGTAGTAATAAATATGTTTTTAGGTGCCCATTCGTAGGCACATAATAACACAACGACAAATATATGAGTTTAATTTTTCATAAGCAAGATTTTTTAGTCAGAAAATGAGAAAAAAGAGGGTGGAATCCATTTATTACTACGAGTAACATGTTTAACTTTTTTATTAACTAATTATCCTTTATGAAACAATTTTTCAGATTGGTTTCGATGTTGGCCATTGCTGGGCTGACATTTGCGTACACCAGCTGTACTGATTATTCAGAGGATATCGACAAGACCAACAATCGCGTCGATAATCTGGAGACCAAGTTGGCTGATGTAGAGAAACAGGTAGCGTCTAACAAGACCGCTATTGAGGATCTTCAGAAGGCTAAGGCTGAGGCTGAGGCAGCCATCAAGGCCCTTCAGGAGACCGTTGCCACACTTGAGACTAAGGAGGATCACAAGAAGGACATTGATGCTCTTCAGTCTACTATCGATGGCCTTAAGAAAGACGTCCAGGCTATTGACACCAGAGTCAAGGCAATCGAGGACAAACTTCCTTCTTACGCCACTCTTGAGTATGTTAACGCCACATTTGCTACCAAGAAAGAGATGGCTGCCGCTAACGAGGAGATCGGTAAACTCGACGCTCGCCTTAAGATCGCTGAAGGTCAGCTTAAGACTCTCTCTGACAAGTATGATTCAAACCTTAAGATCTCTGAGATCATCACCAAGATCGACACCGCTCAGAAGGCTGCCGAGGCCGCCCAGAAGACCGCTTCCGAGGCTCTTGGTAAGGTTGACGCTCTTGTAGAGGCTCTTGGTGTCTATGCTACCAAGGGTGCTCTTGAGGCTAAGATCACGGCTCTTGAGAAGGCTGACAAAGATGCCGCCGCCGAGATTGAGAATCTTAAGAAGACAAAACTTAACATCTCTGACTTTGACAAGTACTTCGATGAGGCTATCGAGAAGGCTTGCAAGGAAGGCGGTGAGGTTTACGAGACCGTTTACAAGCCACTTGAGCAGAAGATCTCTGATGTTGACGCAAGGCTCACTACTGTAGCCAACGCTCTCAACGCCAGAATCAGCAAGCTTTGGGGTGTGTTCAACACTGAACTGAGAAGCCTTGTCTTCGTTCCTGGTCTTTATGTTGATGGTATCGAGGCTGTTGAGTATTGCTATGGTGACTTTGGTGCCGTTAAGTTTGTAGAGAATGAGTATGAGGGTACAACTGACGCTCAGAAGCCATTCGTTCTTGGTGGTGCTTGGGACTATGCGAATGAGAAGGCTGTTCGCGTGAACCCGGCTGTGCCTGTAGAGTATGAGATGAACCCTTCAAGCGCTGTTGTCACCGCTGACAACGCTCTTAAGGTTGTCGTTAGGGAGGCTGAGTCTGTTTCAACCAGATCCGCTGCCGATCTCTATGAGGCTACTCTGGCAGAGACCAAGAATGGCAACCTGTTTGTCAACCTTACATCAAACAAGGTCGCAGACGAGAGCAAGCCGGATATTAAGAATGAGAAGGAAAATATCACCATTTTCGCCCTTCGGGCCAATGTGAAGACTTCCGCTGGTGAGGACACAACTGTAACTTCAGATTATGCCCGCATCTATGAGTCCAGATTGATGATTGACGCTATCTCTTATAATAGTGTAGATTATGGAACAAAGGCGAATGCTTGCGAATATGGGCTTCCAACAAACCATCTGTTCACTACCGCTCCTGATGCTGTCGCAAACAAAGCTGAACTGAAAGTTGATTACAAAGGTTCTCTTGATATTAAGAAACTTCTTGAGACCCACTACTTTATCTACTCTATCACCTCAAAGAATACTCACGAGGATCACGTTTATGAGACTGACTATCCTGAGAATGACTACGGCCTTTCTTATAAGTTCTCTCTCGTAGATTACTATGTTGATGGTGATGAGGCTTCTGAGAGCAGCTTCGCTGCTATTGATGAGAACACCGGTGTCATCACTCCTGGTGTTAATGGTGAGGTTACCCCTTCTGCCATCGACAGGCAGCCATTGGTTCGTGTGACTGTTGTTACCAAGGCTGGCGATGTTGTCGCTGTTGGTTACATCAAGGTTCAGATCGCTCCTAAGGATTACATCAAGTCTGACGGATTTAACTGGACTGTTGCCGCTAACGATTGCGAGAACTCTACTGTTGAGACCAAGGCTGACGAAATGACCAAGATCTATGTCACTGTTGACGCTGACGAGGTTGCCTTCGACAAGGTTTACGCTCTCCAGACAGAGGAGTCTAAGGCTGTTCAGTACAGCTTCGCTGACACCAAGTTCACAGAGGCTGCCGAGGCGATCGGTGTTGTTACCGAAAAGGTATCCAACGATGGAGTATCTACTCTTGAGTGGGTTCTCACTCCTGCCGACAAGTCCGCCATCTACAAGAAGGAAGGCCATACCGCTACAATTTGGGTAAGATACGTCTTCATCAGACACAATGGCGAGGAAGTTGAGGATGAGTTCGAGGGTGTTTACGTTCCTCTTAAGGTTACCGTCACCAAGAACGCTGCCGGTACTGTTGGTGTCAAGCTTGCCAACTATTGGTTCGACAATCAGACCAAGGCTATCCTTAACGTTAAAGTTCCTAATATGGAACCAGGTAAGCCAGTTCCTTCTACTTGGGTAACTCCTATCAATCAGGTATGGGAAGGCAACAATCCTAAATTCACTGTAGCTGGTAAGACTGTAACAAATCCTGTTTACAAGTATTACTTCGCTCCTGTTCAGCCTAAGGTAGGAAATGTTCAGTTGACAGTTGACTCTAAGGAGGTAGTTGATCTCTATGATGGCAAAGTCACAATTACTGATAATGCTCAGCTTTCTGTGAATGAGGTTGCGCTTTCAGCTGATTATGAGGCAGGTGTTTACACTAACACTGAACTTAAGGCTAATGGTGTTGTAATCGCTACGATTAATCAGGAGACCGGTGAGGTTACTTATGAGAACAACGAGACAGCTAAGGCACTTCTTAACTACTCTCCATCTGTTCCTAAGTCAGCGGCTGAACTCTATGCTAACATAGGCGTTGTTCTTAAGGCTGCTGATGGCGATTGCAACCTCGTAGCTGCTGTCGCCGGTGGCGTTAACCCTTACTACTTCCTCAGACCTCTGAATATGCCTGAGATCACTGGCAAGGTATATCGTGACGGTGTTGATGCCTACAAGCCGGAGGCTAACCTCAGCATCTTCGATGTATTCGAGTTCAAGGATTGGAGAGGTGATAATGGTCAGTTCGTAACTCCTGACTACAGCAATCTCTGGTACTTCAAGTATTACAATGTCAATAACTTCAAGGTTGATGAGGCTGGTATCACAACGACCCTTAACGGTGGTGTTCTCGGTGAGACCCTCCTTTCTTCCAAGACTAATGACATTCATATTTGGCATTGCACTGGTGATATTACCAACCCAACGAGGGTTCCTGCTGCGACAGGTCTTGACATCACCTACAGCTCAGAGACAATGCCTAACTGGGGTGAACCTCAGTACAACGGTCTGAAGAAGAAGTTCGGTTACCTCCGTTATGTAAACAACGGTAACAATGTTGACTCTGCCTTTATGCTCCGTATCCCTGTACAGGTTACTTACGAGTGGGGTGTTATCTCTACCTATGTTGACGTGACTGTTGAGCCTACTCTCTAGTAAGATCTTAACATAGAATAATTAGGTGCGCATCGTTCTGCGGTGCGCACCTTTTTAATGACTTACGTATGATGAAAATCGAATCATTCGCTTGTTATTCCGTCGCCTTGATCTTGGCGCTTTCCCTTTTGGCTTCCTGCTCAGGTAAGAAACCGAAGGCAGAGCCTACTCGTCAGGAGATTTTCCTGTCCGAACTTACGGCCGCTGACACAACCGAGGTACTTACAAGAGCCCAATCGGTGATTGACAAGATAATCGCCGGTGATGTAAACGGCGCTCTTGATGGTTTGGGGCAGGTCGAGAATGACACCTTGTTCCAGATTAGCTCAGAGAAGATTGTCTCCGCGTCCAACCAGTTCAAGAAGATGAATCTAAGGCAGGCTAAGCTTGAGAGCTACACCTTCACGGATCCAGATCACAATGTCGTCAAGTTCCGTGTCTCCTTCGGCCATTCCGAGGATGAGTCCAAGCTCCTTTCCACCGCCTTCGCCATCAATGCCCTCAAAATCGAAGGCAACTGGTACCTCACTCTGATGCAGTAATGCATCTCTTAAAAGACCAACCTCTGTTGCCATATGGCACGGAGTCATAATGAAAATGACCGGAAAGCGCATTGTCGCCTCCCGGTCATTTTTCGTAATCTTAGCGAATCGCTCTGCTCCATTCTTATTGAATATCTCTCTATCTGGGCCGAGATCTCTGCTATGAGATTGATGGCTTTTGAGGAGACTGTAAAAGGTGGTGTGTACATTTATCCCCGTGTTATTCCGTCATTTATTCCGTCATTTATTCCGTCGTTTATTCCGTCTAAACTGCCGGACGTTGTGGAGACTCTATTCCGTTACAGTCCCTTTGATCCGAAGGAGAATCGGTCGCTTCCCGGTTGAGGTATAGACAGACACCCCTTTGTCAAAGTGATGCGGCGTGCCTTCGTTGTCATATTTCACCTTGATCTCGCCTTCCTCCCCAGGCTTGATCGGTTTTCTCGGCCATTCGACCTTGGTGCAGTTGCAGAACACTTTCACGTCGTAGATAAGAATGGTCGTGTCCGTCTGGTTCTTGTACTTGAATGAGCATTCCTGAACCCCGTCTTCGTGCGTGATCTCGCCGAAGTCGTGCACTGTCCTCTCAAACGTCAGTGACCTGCTCTTTTTCTCACCTTGGGTTTGCGCCAAGCAGTTGCCAGACACCCCCATCGTCATAATGATGGCGGCAACGCTCGCCAGCCCTCTTCTCATAACCGCTAAAAACCTATTCCCTGTATTCATATTCAATTCGAACTCTTTCTTATTCTTTATTGATGGTTCCCGCCTTCCTGCCACTTTGGGGAAGTCCTCTCCACCATATCTTTTAATATAATATAGGTATAATTGTTCCCTCCGCTCGCTGAGCCTGCCTACTTTGACGCCGTTCCTGACCTTACGGTCGCTGAGCTTGCCGAAGCGTCCGCCCCAATTATATCTCCAACCCCAAAGATAATGAATATTTGCGTCAATCCCGTATGCCAGTGTTGCCATTATCAATTATGACTGCATTATTTTACACAGAAAAAGAACTACTACTTCTTTTTCTGTGCAAATATCAGTATATTTGTAAAAAGAATAATTATGTTTAGTCTCCCGTTGAAGCGGTTTGCCGGTATTCCAATAACCAGTGCGGATATTAGGTCGTCTTTCCCTGATCTATCCTCGCCGGAGAAGAAAGTCCTTTCTATGGAAAAGTCGGGCGAACTTATACGGTTGAAAAGAAATTTGTACATTGTCAATCCGGACTTGTTTGACCGCGGTACAGATCCCAGGCTCTGCGCCAACCATATTTATGGTCCGTCTTATGTCTCCCTTCAGTGGGCGCTTCGCTATTTCGGGATGATTCCGGAACAAGTTTTTGTTATGACAAGTGTGACAACAAAACGCTCACACTCGTTCCAGACTCCGATAGGTACCTTCAGTTATGTGCAGGTTCCGGCAGTGTATTTCCCGATAGGTGTCGAGAGTATGGATGCTGATGGTGTGAGTTTCTTGATGGCTGGTAGGGAGAAGGCTCTTTGTGATACGATCCTTTATGACAATTATGTGCCACAACGTTCAGTCAAGGCTTTGACAGTGTACCTTGAGGATGATTTGCGCATAGATATGGAACTGTTGCGTGATTTTAATGTTGAGGTGATCGAGGAATGTGCCAGGGTGGGACGTAAGACACGGATTTTGTCTAACCTTATTAAAATAATAAATAGTTTATGACGATATTTGAATCAATGCTGGCCGCATATCAAGGCGGCAATTCCATAGCTACACCAAACGCAGAGCAAGAGGTCTGTCAGAAAATCGTTCTTGCCGGACTGCATAGAGGAGGGTTCTTTGACCACGCGGCTTTCTATGGAGGTACTTGTCTAAGGCTTTTCCACGGTCTGCCAAGATTCTCCGAAGATATGGACTTTTCTCTTACGGAAAAGAGAGATGATGTTCATCTTGAGAATTATTTCCAAGCGATAAAGGAGGAATTCAAACTTACTGGCTTTGATGTAGAGATCACGAAAAAAGAGAAGAAATCGTTTGGCAGGGTTGAATCTGCTTTCTTAAAAGAGAACACAGAGACTTACGACATCAGATTCCGGACGAAAAGAATGATTAAGGTCAAAATAGAGCTTGATACCGATCCACCGCTTCTTTTTGACACCGAACCGAAACTCCTGCTGAAGCCTCATTCTTTTATGACTCGTTGCTTTGTACTTCCTGACCTATATGCCGGTAAAATGCACGCGTTGGTTTATCGTGCGTGGCAGCGTCGCGTCAAAGGGAGAGACTGGTTTGACTTTGAGTGGTATGTCAGGAACGATGTCTCGCTTGACTTCAGGCATCTTCAAGAAAGAATCAAAGAGTTCAGCGGTGAGGATGTAAGCCGCGAAGGCTTTATTGAACGGCTGCGTCATAGGCTTGCCACAGCGGACATTGAGAATGTCAAGCAGGACGTGTTCCCTTACATCGCTCAAAGCCAGAGACGGGAACTTGATATTTGGTCCAATGAGTATTTCCTGAATCTTGCCGATAGGATCAAATTCCTGTGATCCTTCTCTGGTCGTTCAGACCTTCCCAGTCGCTAGGCCTGCCGCTTTGGGCTGCCTATGACCTCTCCGGTCGCTGAGTTTGTCGAAGCGTCCCGCACGATCGCGTATCCGAGCCAAAAGATGATGAATATTTTCGTCAATCCAGTATGCAAAACGTATGTCAGGAGGCTTGGCTGATTTCTGAATATGTTCGTTCGAGATGCCTGTAAGAGAGTTCCCGGAAGAAAAAGCGGTGTCACTCTTAGTAATAAATATGTTTTGAGCCCCCACCGAGGGGACAACCCATAACACAACGACAAATATATGAGTTTAATTTTTCATAAGCAAGATTTTTTGGTCAGAAAATGAGAAAAAGATGGCTAAAAAACATTTGTTCCTAAGAGGAACAATTATACGTTTTATTTATTTATCAATTTGTTTTTTAGCTATGAACAAAAAGTTTAAGAACTTGTTTCTTGCGGGGGCTATCGTATTAGGCCTCGCGGGAGTAGCCGTATCTTGTACGGACTACGATGGCGACATTAACGACTTGACGGAACGGGTGAAGAAGCTGGAGAGCACTGTCAGTGATCTCCAGACTGCGATCAACAACGGTGCCGTCATCACGGATGTGACGCCTATCACTAACGGAGTCAAGGTGACTCTGAGCAATGGTAAGTCTTTCGACGTTACCAATGGTAAAGATGGCAATGACGGCAAGGACGGCGCTCCTGGCAAGGACGGTTCTGTTGTTACCATCGGTGCCAATGGCAACTGGTTCATTGACGGTAATGACACCGGATTCGCCTCAAAGGGTGACAAGGGTGACAAGGGTGACAAGGGTGACAAGGGTGATCCTGGTAAGGACGGCAACGACGGCGCACCTGGCGCTCCTGGCAAGGACGGCGTTGACGGCAAGGATGCCCTTCAGATCTGGTATCAGCCTTGCACCGACAAGAATGACGCCAACTACGGCAAGTGGGTTAAGTACACCTATGATCCTGCCTCCAAGGAGACAACTTCTGAGGTCACGAACATCGATGTGTTCCCTGAGGGAACCATAACGGCTGTTTATGACGAGGAGAGCGGCAAGATTACCTTCCACAATGTCGAGGGAGCGAAGGATGGCGTGGTTGAGATCAGTCTTCTTACAACCGTCAAGAGCCTTGCTCTTATTCCAGAGGCTCTGATGGAGGGTCTTGGCTACATCGAGTTCCCTTATGGTATCATCATTCCGGACGAAGAGAATGATACAGTTGTCTTCTACTCTTCTGGCGTAGCCAATGTGACTTACAGGCTCAATCCTGAGAACGCTGATGTTAACGCAAATGAATGGGCTTTCATCAACAGAAAGGTAAAGACCATCCAAATGAGAAGCGCTTCTGACAAGAAGGATCTTGTCTCTATCGTAAGCGAGAATCAGAAGCCTGTCGTTAAGGGTGGAGAGGCTACTTTCTCTATCAAACTCAATGATTTTAACCACTTCCCTATTCAGACATGGTTTGGACCTGGTGCTGATAATCCAGAGGATCTCAAGAACGACATCATCGCTCTTCAGACCTACGCTAATGGTGAGACCATCACTTCCGACTATGCCTATGTAGGCATCGCTGGCCTCTATGCTCATTATGGTCTTATCCATAAGGATTTCACAAAAAATGATGTTAGCCCGATTGACAAGACAATTAGACCGTATCGCTCTGAGCCTATCGCAATCAACAATCCTGCTGACGATGAACTCTACGCTCCAGAACTTCCTACTCCGGAGCTTCTCTACACTGAGACTCTTGATCTTAAAGACTACGTAACGCTTCTTGCTGATGGTTATAATGTTAAAGACGCACTTGCTGAAGAGATCGGTGTTGATGTTGACTACAAGTTTGAGCTCGTTAACGAGAAGGGTGAGGTCAACAAGCCTTTCCTCGGAGAAGATAAACGTACTGATCAGAATCAGTTCGTTGTTATCGAAGGCAGCAAGATCAGGGTTAACGATAAGTTCCTTAATGAGTCAACCCGTCCTGCTGTCAACAGAACCCCTCAGGTAAAGGTTACCGCCACCACCAAGCTCGGTGACAAGGAGTACACTCTTGCTACTTGCTACATCATGATCAGAATCGTCGAGGAGAAGGTTGAACCTGAAGTTCCTGTTGTTTACTACAAGACCTTCACAGATCACTTCGTTAAGTTCTGTGGCGATAATGTCATCAAGTTCACTACTCCTATGACTGCATGCCCTGACTACACTGATGACAAGCTTGAAGTTACTTGGAAAGAGGTTAACCAGACTGTCCTTGGTGGATTGGGTCTCTCTTACGAGGCATTCCTTCAGGATTACGACACGGATAACCTCTATGTCCTCGACATCAAGAAGAGTGCTGATGGTCAGCTTGACACCACTTACGTTCCTGTAAAGCAGTACACATTCCCTGAAGGCATCACATTCTTTGTTGAGGCTCCGGAAGAGTGGAATACTTCTACTAACGTAATCTCTCTCTTGGTTGATAAGAACGCTAAGATCCCTTCAGATAAGACAACGATCGAGTTCGCTTATAAGGCTAAGAAGAACAGCAAGAAGACCCCTAATGTTGGCTTCAAGTTCGCTTACGAGATCTCTGCGAAGACTCCTACGACGCACGAGCATGAGTTCGTAACTCCTCTCAAGCTTATCCTCAACCCTGATTACCTCCTTGGTAAGATGAATGTGCCTGTAGAAGCTAAGCCTGTTTCCAAGTACATCCCGTCAACTGAGAACTACGATGTTTACGCTGGCGTTCGTGTCAAGGGTAAGGCTGATGCCAACAAGAACTTCACTTACTCTTCATCTCTCATCGAGCACTTCGAGGAGTACGGTAAGAACATCAACATCGCTGACGATGCCACAATCTCCTTCGAGATTATGAACAGCACGGCTGATTGGAAGGTTAACTATCCAAAGGATGCTTACAAGTTCATCACCAAAGATGGAAACGTTGATAAGGTAGTCTTCACAGCTGCTGAGTTCAAGGCTATCATTGCAGCTCCTGCGACATCACCTGACATCAAGTTCATGAACAACATTCTTACCGAGGACACCGCTGTTCTCGTGAAGGTTACTGAGACATGTACTACCGAAGCTGATGTGATCACTCCTGCCAAGGAGAAGGTTGGTTACTACTATGTTGTCTTCCAGACTCCTTTCAAGGTCATCACAACTAATAAGGACATTGAACTTGGTACATTCAAGAATGAGAAGGACGTGACCTATATCCCAACCGATGTCAAGGTTGTCGAGAAGGAGAACGAGGCTAAAGTTATCTTCACCTTCGATCCGGCTACAGGTACGATGATCGCTTCTGATTATGCAAAGACTCAGTATGGCCTCAATGACCTCCAGGGCTCTGTCGAATTCAAGGCTGGTAATGCTCTTACCTATCCTTACAAGGACAACTCTAAGGAGTCATTCGGTGGATGTCTCACGTATGGCGAGAATGTAACAACCAAGGGTCTCTTCGTTGCTTGGGAGAATCTCGGTACTGACCTTCTTGTTGACAAGTACGCTGACTATAACCTTGTTGTCAAGATTGGTGATCTCTACACTCTTGACCTTAAGGGTAAGGTAACCGTTCTTTCTACAGCTAACACCAAGGCTAAATGGCCAGGCGGTATCGCTGACAAGAACAAGTAGTTTACTACTCTTGACGAGTATTAATCTATAATATTTCTTAAGAGGGAAGATAGTTTTCTGTCTTCCCTCTTTTGAATATCTCTCGACTTTGTTACAATGTTATTTCGTCTTATGAGATTATATGGATTAATGATGTTGTCGCTTGCTTTTGCGGCAATCTCCTGCCAGAAGGAGCCTTCTGCTCCGGCACCTGATGTTCCAGGGCAAGAAAAGACTTCCAGATTGCTAAAGGCTTATCTTTCGGTTGAGACCAAGGCGGCCATTACCGACAATTTCGGCTCTGTAAGTTGGAATCCCTCCGACAGCATCAGCATTTTCGATTCTGATTCCGGTTCGGGTGGTAATAAGTTTGTCACTGAGAAGGGGGGAACTACTGCTGTGTTTGCCGGACAGGCTTCTGAGCCGGCCGGTGGCTATTACTATGGAGTTTATCCTTACAGTAGCTCGACATCTTTCGCATCTAATGTTGTCAGTGCATCCCTGCCCGCTGTGCAGCAGGCTGTGTCCGGCTCTTTTGACCCGGCTGCGTTCCTTATGGTAGGGCGATCCGCGTCCACTGATCAAATGGGCTTCTATGATGCCTTGGGCGGCATCCGTTTTACGGTTTCAGAATCGGGGTATGACAAGGTCATATTCAGAGGCAATGCCAATGAAGCGGTAGCAGGATCGGTCTCAATTTCTTTCGGAGAAGATGGTATTCCGCTCTGTCATGCAGCCTCTTCGGAAACATCCACACAGATTTCTCTTGAAGGGGAGTTCAATGCGGGAAAGTTCTATTATCTCTCCATTATCCCTCAGTCTTTCAAGAAAGGATTCACTCTGACTTTCTATAAAGGTGGTACGGAGGTAAGCCGCTCTGTCTGCGAATCTTTCGTAAGGGTGCAGAGGTATTATTTCGCCACGGTCCGCGATGCCGATATTCCATCGTCGATTTCGAATATTCTTGATGGTGAGCCGCTGGACGCTAAAGGAACAGCTAACTGTTACATTGTACGCGAGGCTGGTTCGTACAAACTTCCTCTAGTGCGTGGAAATTCCCCTACATCAGTCGGCGCCGTGGATCATGCCGGTGTGGTTTGGGAGACCGACAACTCGGCTAACGCTGTCGCTAAGGGAACTCTGATTAATTCCTCTGTCCGTGTCAAGAACGGTTGCCTGTACTTCAAGACCGCCGAACAGTTCAAGCCTGGTAACGCCCTTGTGGCCGCATACGACTCCAATGACAGGATACTCTGGTCCTGGCATATCTGGATGTGTGATTTCGACGCGGATCAGACAGCACAGCGCTATCAAGGAGCATCTGTGGATATGATGGACAGAAATGTTGGCGCGCTGTCCTCATCTTATGAGGGAGTGGCCTCTTACGGCCTTTTCTATCAATGGGGACGCAAGGATCCTTTCATGGGGGCGGCGTCCATAGATGGCACACCTATGGCTTCCACGTGTCAGTTCGAACAGTTGGCTTCCAACGCTGACTGTACGGTTGACTTTGCTGTCGCCAATCCGACTACTTTCATCACTTGCGATCTCAGCACCGGAAACGATTGGCTGTATGCAGGGCGTCAGAATGAACTTTGGACAGATGTGAAGACCATCTATGACCCTTGTCCGGCCGGATGGCGTGTGCCTAAAGGTGGCCCGGATGGGGTTTGGAACCAAGTGAGCGAGGGCTCGTACTCTGCGGACACATCTAATCACGGTGTGCGTTTCACCCTGTCTTCCGGAGGTGTAGCCTGGTACCCTTGCACGGGCTATCTTAAAAGAGGTAATGCGACTATCGCGCTTGCAGGCTTGTTTGCCGATTATTGGACGACAACTACCGCCTCGCAGACTACGACAACTTTTGAGATTCATGTCAAAAATACTGCGGCGGAGTCCGAGATTAACCTGTATTGCAACAACAAATCACGTGGCGATGGCCATGCAGTAAGGTGCCAGAGGCAGTAGAAGTTAGAGAAAAATTGAATCATGATGAAAAAGTATATTCTTTTACTCATTTCGGCCCTGTGCCTTTTTTACGCCTGTCAGGAGGAGTTGATCGGGGTAAGCTCGGTCGCCGTTGACAAGGAGCGTCAAGATCTCTCCATCGGGGCTTCGTTTGTGTTGAAAGCGATCATCTCACCATCGAATGCGGACAATCAGAAGATTATCTGGACGGTTGAGAATAGCTCGGTTGTTGACTATGTTGACAATCAGGACGGTAGCGCCACCATCAAGGGACTTAAGGTCGGGACTTCCAAGGTCACGGCAAGGACTGATGACGGAGGATTCATGTCTTCGTGCAATGTGACTGTCGGAGTCGGGGTCGAGAAGATCGAGCTCGACAAGTCTGAACTGTCTCTGAAAAAAGGAG
>OIYR01000645.1_pt1 | contig 19138 bp, 26 predicted proteins | sample 1588221 | NCBI WGS metagenome assembly OIYR01 (sample SAMN03283292) | human gut metagenome | biome: human-associated habitat; material: feces | host: Homo sapiens | place: Peru | collected 2012 | reverse complement strand
CTTCGCCTACAAGTTCCTTAAATCCTCCCCAAGTTTCCTTCAAAACGCCTACCTTGGAAGTCATATCCCCCATAGTAGCCTGCGCGGAAGCCCCGAACTGATCGTTTATTTTTCCTACTACCGCGGCGAATTTATCGCCCTCTTTTACATTTTCGTCAAGCGTAATTCCATAACGGGAAAGGGCGGAGGTAGATCCTGCGGCCGCGCGAGCGATAAGCATAAGCGCGTTTTCAAAGTTCATACCTTGGTTAGCAGATAAAGCAAAAGCGGCGCGGATTGCTTCTTGCGCTTCTACACCGACAACTTTGTAATTTGCCAAGGTGCGCTGGGCGTTTAGGAATGTTTCCCCTGCTAAACCTGTGGAGGCTTCCATTTCATCAGCGAATGCCTTAGCCTGCGCCATAGCCCCGGAAGCAGTATATCCCACATTTTGAAAGGCCGCGGCAAGCATAGACACGCTTCGGGCGTGTTCTTGGTATTCCGCAATACTGGAAGCAAAGAAATCAATAACGCCCTTTGCGGCGGCCAACGCACCCGCAAAGCGCGCCACGCCGGATTGCAAGACATTGAAAGAGTTAGAGCCTTCTTTACCTGCGGTAACGGTTGCTTGGCCCACTTTTTCGGCTTTTTTAGCAACGGCGTCCATTCCCTTTTTGGCTTCTAGCTCGCCTTTGTTTTCATAGATAGTTTGAATGACTATAACTGCTTTTTCTTCTTCTGCCATTGAAAAAATCCTTTTTATTCATTACAATATAGGTATGACACTAAACGATATCTTCAAAGCTAATTATGGCAAGGACTGGAAACAAGCCTCTTTTATGGAAAAATTAGAGGCGGTAGTTTTTGGTGCTATCCTTATCCATTTTTTAGCCGCCTTGCTTCCTTTTAAGTCTTAATTGCTTCTGTTCCCTATTTTGAAACCTAGTTTTTTTAGCGACCCAAGGCTTTCGTTGCCTGTTAGCCGCGTAGTAGGCCCTTTATGCTTCAAGGCCTCTTTTTCCGCCTTTTGCGCTTTGGCCCATTCCAAAACATAGGCGTTTATCTGCGTAAGACTTAAATCATCTATTTTCTGCCCGAAAAATTCATTTATTATTTTTGCAACGCCGCCAAACCCTGCGTTAGTTGTGGTATCGACTGCGTTGCCCGGTAAAAATTTGCAAAAATACGCTCCAAATCATTGACGCACCACACCGCAAGGAGCAAATCGGCAAATTCTGCCAAGGTTACGCGGTCGGGGTCTATCTGTTTGCCCGGAATGCAAAAGTGCAGGATAACGGGCATTTTAACCAGTAAAGCGCGGTTTAATGCGGTTATATCCCCACCCGCCAGCTTTACCAGTTCTGTCGCGTTGCCTAACGCCGCGAACAATTCCAACGCCTTGCCCAGTTTAAAGGCTTCTATCACTACCGACTCGCCGCCGATAGTGATAGTTGCCCGCTTCTTGTTCAAAGCGTCCGTGATGTCTAACTCTTTCTTTGAAGAAAAGAATTTGAACATTAGGCCTCCGCGTAGGTGTCGTTTACAGACATAAAGCCCGTGTTTTTGCCTTCCGTGGGGCAATTTACGATAGAGCCTTCCAAGGTTACGGTCTGCTGGTCGGTGCGGGACAAAGCGATTTCGCCCGTTCCGTTAAAGGACACCTTGGCAAAGTAAAATTCGCGGGTTGCTTTTACGCCGCTGTTATTTACTGGACCGTCGGTGTCGATCCATACTTGATAATAGGCTTCCTTGGTTAAAGTAGCGATACCGCTTCCGTCAAGTTCCACGCCAAAGGCTAACGCCAAGTTTTCCGGCGTGATACCTGCCAACGGGATAGACAGCGTGTATTGTGCGGCCGTAGCAATTTTGCGCACAGGTACCGCGCTTTGGTCGACTACTACATCCGTCTTTTCTACCGCCGCCGTTAAGGTTACGCCGCCATTGGTAAAGCCCAAATCGATAGCGGCCGTTTTTTCCGCGCCAAGCGGCGCAATTTTTACGCTTTTAGCACCGCCTAAAACGGTGTTTTGACATTGCTGTTCTGCCATTTTTTACTCTCCTTGCGCTTGTGCGCACTTTGTGAATTGAAAATCAAAACTGACTACGGCGTTTATCGCCTGTTCCGTTTCCAGTTGGAAATTGTTTGTTAACTGCGCGGGTACTGCGTGGCACTCGCGGATAATAATCCCTTGGGCCATAGCCGAAGAATTAAAGAAACGGTCAAATTTATTAAAAATCGTATAGAGCCGATCTCGGATAGCCAAAGACTCCGTTTTTGTTTTGGCCCAAAATTCAAAGGTTATATTCTGCTGATATCCCCAAGGCTCATTGTTGGGGTTTGTAGGCTGATCCGCATAATAAACGATACAGGGCAAATTCCCAGGGTTTGCGTTATCCGGGTATATTTTGCTGTCGCTTTGCGTAGCCCCTAAAATGTTTTGAAGGGGCGTATCTGCTTTTAGAACGCCGTAAATAATGCTTTCTATCATCTTATGCCCCCTTAGTCTGCGAAGCCCTGTAATGTTGCCAAAATCGCGCTAAAAGTTTATGAGAATTATAGATAGGCTCCACATACCAAAGAAACGGTCTGATCCCGTCGCCGTTGTGCCCTTCCAAATACTTAGCGTAGTTAATGGTCGTATTCTTTGCGCCCGATCCGATTTCGCTTGTTACTTTATTGGCGGCTAACATAATCTTAAAGCCGATACTATTTCTTAGGCGCATAGTGTGGCCGTAAGGCAAAGCACCTTTTGGGCTGTTGGAATAATTCGGGTCTTTTTGATCCCGTCCGGCACGCTGTGAAAGCCCTTCTTTTAATTTGGTGGATGCTTGGGACGCAAGTTCGCTATGTGCTTTAACCATAGCGTCAAGCATAGAACGCTCCTTTTGCTCAAGGCGTTGGCGTACCTTCTCAAAATTTTTAGTAGTTAGCCTAATCATCAAGTGCCACCCGTTCTAAATTTACGCGCATATATCTTTTGCGCCCGCCTAAATCGGTTAATTCGGTAATGTTATACTGTTCCCCGCGTACCGCGATAACGTGAAAATGCTTTTTAAGGTCAAAATCAAGCGGGAATAAATAAATTCTGTCCGTATTGTTCCCCGTTTGTATGCGGCCTGTACGGTCAATGCTACCGCCGCCATTTTGAAAAGCGCATTTAATGCCCTGCGCCACAGGCTCTAATGTACTTACAGTTTGTCCCGTCGCTTCGTCCTGTCCTTCTACGCGCGCTAAGATGTCGCAGGTATCATTTAACAGGCCTCTAAAGCTCATATTTTAACTCCGTCAAGCATACCCGCGATAACTTCCGGCACGCCGCGCACCATTGCACCTTTGGTATAGCTATAATCGCCCAAATGTTCAGAGGCAAAGCCGTTTAATGCGTCGGGATTTGCGTTCCAAGCAAGCAGTTTTTCAGCCGCTTGGCTAAGTAAGGCCGGTGCTTGGGAAAAGTTATCATAAAGCCCTGCGTTATAGCTTATCTGCGCCGCGGCTATATGGCCCGGGTGTTGTCCACAAAGTAGCTCCACGCTGATTTTTCCTACGGCATAATGCCCTTGATACGGTGCATATTCCCCGTCGGCTTTTAAGAAATTGATTTGCGCTACCGAATTAATCGGAGCAAAACGCGGACGCAAGACAGACTGCCACCCATAGGGCAAAGTGATTTTTTCGTCCGTGTAGTCGGTCTTAATAAGCGTGACAGCAAGGTATGCTTCTATCATCTCTTGCACGGCGTTAATCTGCGCCGCCGCTTCTGTATCAGTTCCAGCCCCGGTAATTTGTTTCACTTTATCTAAGGGAATTAAGTATTCTTGTTCCATATTGCGCCCGCATTAAATTATTTAGTTCCAGCCTTGCCGCCATTTTTTTCATCGGCAGATTTTTCGGCTTCCTTCTCTTTCAATTCTTTTACATTCTCAGCGAAGCGTTTAGCGTCCTCGCCGTGAAAGGCTACTACTGCCCCTTCTTTATAAGGGCCGAAGGCTTTTTTTACTACATATCTTTTAAGGGTAAAATCTTTCATTTTTCTTGCTCCTATATTGGGGCGGCGTTTTTACCACCGCCCCATAATTGACTAGGCTTAGGCGGCCGGAACGCTCGCTTTGGCCCAAACGCTACCGATAACGGTAAGCGCGGCGCGGGACTCAAAGAGGTAAGCCTCTTTGTTCTCTTGGAAAAGATGATGGGTAGTAGATCCGTCCACCACTTCGGCGGTTTCGCTATATCTGACCGTCATATCCGTTCTCGGCGAAAAGATAATGTTGTTCAAATCGCCGAACACAGCATTGCGCGCACCGATAAGCGCGGTTTCCACAGGCTCAACGGCAGAGCCGTCAATGCGCATTTCGCCTTCTTCGTAATACAACCACGCAGGCGCGGCAGAACGACTCAACGAGGCCAATTCACCATAAAGCGCGGTATCGATGAAGAAAGAGCCGCTGGCGCGGACGTGATCCGGCACGGCCATTTTAAGGGCCAGCAAGCTGGAAACGGAGGCAACCGTCGGATTAAGAACGCCGGAAGCGGTCAAAATGCCCGGGTTTTCATCGCCGTTGCCGTTAAAGATCCAGTTGTTGTAGTATTCCACGAAGGCCGGGGCGATAATATCGGGCAATAAGCGGGCCATATCAATCGCGCTATCTTCCGCCAATTCTTTGGTTAAAACCACGATAGCGGCGGCTTTTACTAATACCTGCGTAAACTGTCCAAACACCGGGTTAGATACGGGTTTAGAAGCACCTTCGCCGACTTTGGAAACATTCGGGCGAGCCGCTAAGTTAGGGATTTGGCGGGTGTTACCGTCCAAGCCCCAAGGCAAAATGCGGGTGCGGCTGATGAAAGAAGGCTGTTTGGCGAGCAAATCAACCAAGGTTGGAACAAAACCTTCCGGCACTAAGTAAGAGCCGGGAGTCGCACCAGCCTGCAAGGCGGCCTTGGTAGCACCAAAGCGGGCAGCTTTAACATCGTTCAAAAAGGATTTGATTTTGCTGTTCAATTCCTTTTCATCGGCTTTTTTGCCAGCAGGAACAAAAGAAATATCCTGCATATTTTTTTGAGAAGCAACCTGCGCTTCCAGTTCCGCTACTTTTTGCATAGCGGCTTTTGCGTTTTCGTCGGACTTGGCGACGGCGGAAAGCACATCGTCAAGTTTAGCGTTTAACGCGTCCAGCCCATTTTGGGCGGTTTTCACTTGTTCTTCCATTATTAGTTACTCCTTGCCCTGTTTCGGGCCTTTAAGTTTTGCTTCAAACTGTTTGATTTTGTTTTGGGCCTCAAAAACAAACATCTTTTCTAATGCCTGTTCTACCGCTTGCGCTTCTTCGGCTTTGGCTTCGGTGTCCGCTTGCTTAGCCTCTTGCGCTTGCGGTTTATCCTCGGGTTTTGCGGTTTCCGGCTCCGTGGTTTCTTCCGCGTTTTTTCTTTCGGTAAAAGTAGCGTTAGGGTCTGCCGGAATTGCCACAAGGGAAATTTCGTAAATTTTGGCGAGGGTCAGGTGGCTTTCGTTTAATTTGTCCTCATAAAACCACGTCCCGCCGATAGAAACTGTTTTCAAAAACCCTTCTTCAATGAGTTTTCGGGCGTGCGCTACTTCCGGCAAAGCACTATTAGACAGGGTGGCTTCAAAGTAGAGGCCTTTTTCGTCCTCGTGGATTTCGGTTACACCCCCGGCAATGTTTTTAACGGTTCCCCAATGGTCAAGCATTAAAACAGGATTTTTCTTGTAATCTTCCAATTCATACACATAATTGCGGCCGAAAGGCATAGGAATGTCCCCGTATCTGTCGGCTACATACTTTGTATTTGCGTACCCGCTAATGCGTACTACGCCGCCCTCAGATACCGCCTTTACTTCTGCAATATCGAAGGACTTTTTACCCGTAAAGGTTTTACAGTTTTCCATTTATTCTTCCTCCAAAACTTGCGGCCCTATATCGCATAAGCAATTAATGTCCTGATCTGCAAGTCCAAATCGGCCCGGGGCTTCTGTTTCGTCGCCCGTAATCGGGTTTATAAAAAGTTCATTGATACCCACAGTTTGCCCGTCCATTTCTAAATGCCCTACATGGTGGTCGATAACGCCCTTTGTAGAGATCCACTTTTTGCCAGTTACATACGGGGTAGAACGGTAGGCGTCAAGCGCACTTTCGCTAATCGTGGCTAAGGTTTCGGTTTGAACAATGGTCCGCACGCGATTATATACGGTCTGCCCGTTTGCGTCGTCCGTTGGCTCGTAGCCGTTTTCAGAGAAGAAAGCCAATACCGCGCGGTTTATGGTTTCGTTGCTTTCCCCGTTTTTGACTAAGGTTTTAATGATAGCGTCTAAATCTTTAAGGGTGGTATGTTCAATACTGTCGGCCCATTTAAGCGCGTATTTCTCGGCCCAAAATCTAACGCGGTCTTGCATATCCTTTTTGCCCGTAAATCTAAAATCTTTGTTCGGGTTAAGGCTCTGTACGTACCCCTTTTCAAATTCAAGCCCTGCGTTAAAAATGGTAGAAAGCGCGGGTATTTTAAGCAGAAGCAAGGCTTTAACTTGGTCTTTTTGGCTTCCAAATACTGCGTCATAGGTTAGTGCGGTGTCTTTGTTCCCGTTTTCTAACCAGTCTTTAACCAGTTTATGCTGATTGGAGAAATGCTTCTTCATCGCTTCTTCCATAACCGGTCCTAGTTCTTCATAAAGTTTTAATTTAGCGGCTTTATGGGCGCGTTGCTGTGCGTCCGTAGGCTCGATAATGCGCAATTTCTTAACGCCCTTATGTTGCATAGCAGGGGCAGACAAAGAGCCAAACGCCGAAAGGATAGGATCCGGCACTTCATCGCCGCCGGCTACATCAGAGAAAGGCAAGCCTAAGGCCCTTTTGCATTCATTAAGCGGGAATTTCTGCGCCAAAATCTGCAAGGCCTGCGCTTTGGTAAGCCAGTCTTCCTCTAACGCTTTTACGCGGCTGAAATCATAGGCCATATATACGCTTTCGTCTTTGTAGAAATCCGGGATAAGGTTTTCATTAATCGCGTCAGACAGCAGGCGCATAAGCGGGATAATGGTTGTTTCGTAGAAAATCTTTTGTTGTTCTTTGGTGTTAAACTGCGGGGCAAATTCAAACAAGCCCACCAAGGCAGGAGGCACGCCCATAGCAGAGAAAATTTGTTGTTGGCTGTATCTCTGCCCTTCGGCAAATTCCATATCTTTATGGGAAGTTTTGAAGCTCTCGTACTTGCCGCCCTGTTCCAAAATAGCGGTGCGGTGTGCTTTTTCGGCCCCGGCATGCATATCATTAAACGCGCGCAGGATTTCTTCTTTATCTTCCTTGCGTACGCCGCGCACGCCTTCCGGGAACGTGATAACGCCGCCAACGCTTGCCCCGTTCTTAAAGAAGGCAAGGTTAAACACTTTTGCCGCGTTCATAATTTCCGCGTCTAGTTCGCACAGTTTGGCGCGCGGGAAGCCCTCAAATAAGTCATAGGCGTTCCCTTCGTAGATGTGGATAATGTCGGTAAGTTCAAAGTTTGTAGCTCCGTTTGTGGTGGTTACGCGGTAGCCGATAGGATAGCCGCGGCCGTCTTTACGGATAGACACGCAGGGCGCAGGGATAGGGATTAAAGAAGTAGGGCGGCCCCGGTTATCGCGGCCGTTTTTAAGAAAATAGACGTTGCCATAAATAAGCATTTGGCACGCGTAGATTTGCTTAAAGATGTTCTCGTTAAAGTAAGGCGAAGGCTGATAAAGCAGATCAAGCAGAGGGTCTTTGGTTTTGCGTTCGTAGGAAACTTCTTCACCGTCTGCTTTATAAAGTTTTAGTTCCCCGTTACAGCAAGCCGTGGCAATAGCGCGGATATTGGTCGCTAAAAAGCTATTTGGCCCGGCTTTGATGTTAGGCCCGCCGAATATGATTTGCCATACGCGGCCTGCGCCGGAAGTAAAAAATTTCTGTTTTAGTTTTTGTAAGATGTTCATTTCCTATACCGTTAAAAATGTCCTGTTTGCCTGCTTGTCGTACTCATACACCGCGTACCTAACCGCGGCAATAGCGTCATCGTGTTGCTTATTTGGCTCTAATTTGTCTAGGTACTCGCCCTGCAAGTTCTTTTTCCATTCGTACCCGTCAAATTCTTCCTGCAAATTCTTACTGTCCTTATGAATAAAAATCTTGTACTTTTTAACCGTGTTAATCATTCCTACCACGCCCGCGCGCTTATCTGAGGGGTGTACATTGTAGCCCGCCAAAAAAATATCATCTATGCGATCCGGCTCCGCGCAGTCTGCTATGATTTCCGTTTCCTTGCTTACTTCGGCCCCGTCCATAAGTTCTATTAGTTCGGTGTTGGTTATGTGCCGTTTATAGAGGATTTCTGACAAGTAAACTTCATTCTCTCTAAACTGCGCACGGATTAAGGCCGTAGCGTGGTTATAACCGAAGTCCAGCCCCAAAAATTCACCGTCAAAGTGTTTTGGTGCCGTACTGTTATCGTACAACTGCCATTTTTCAAATATCCGCCCTTCTGTTTGCCCCCATTCGCCCAGTACAAGCATTTTGTAAAGCCGGGGGTTTGTTTCCTTCATAGCCAAAAGGCTTTTAACGTATTCCGCAGAAAGAAAGGGATTATCTTTGTAAGTGCTATTAATCAAGGCCACTCCCTTTTGCGGTAACAGTTTTGTTTTAATCCAGCCCCTAGCATCGCCGGGGTTAAGGCTTAAAATCGTTTGGTTTTGCTCCCAGCCCTCCGGCTTCGGTGCGCTTAAACGTGTTAGCAGAAAGCTATAATCGTCATAAGTGAAGTCGGTCGCTTCTTCCAGCCAAATGATATTGAACTCGGTAGATTTAATCTTATCAACGTCATCAAGGCCGAAAAATAGAATATCGCTTTGCTTTGGGTTTCTATCTTTCAAATCAAACTGGTAAAAGCGTTCCGATTTGTTAAAGTTATCCCTATCATAAACCCCAAAATCAGCCAAGGCGGATAAGAATTGCTTTATCACGCTGTGCTGTAAGGTGCTGGCTATTTTGCGGCATATCCCAATATGTAGCCCCGGGTGTTGCAGGGCGTAGGATATAAGGCATTGCCTGATAGAGTAGCTTTTGCTAGAACGCACGCTTCCAACATTTACAACCGTCGGAGCGGGGTTTCTATAATTCTTTTCAAAGACCGTAGTACAAGCTATTTTCTTGGCTGGCATAAAACTTCACTTCTTTTTTTCTTTCACAATTTCAAACACAAAGTTGCGCGGCTCTACATCTAGGGCCACTTCTTTGCGCTCTACATAAAGGCCCATAACCTTGCCTATAAGCTCTTCGCACTTAATAGCGGACGAGTGTTGCTTGTCTTTAAGCGAAAGACCTTTAAGCCGCATAAGTTCGGCAACGTGTTGCTCTAAGGTGTAGTTAAATTTGGCGGCGTTTTTTGCGCCTTCTTTTGCTAATTCTTCTTTGATTTCAGGTTTGTTCAGGTTTTCCGAGCCGATAGAATAGGCCGTTTTCTTTGAATATCCGGCCTTGCGTGCGGCTTCGGTAGCGTTAGAGGTGCGCAGGTATTCTTTGCAGAATTTAACCTGTTTTTTGGTTAGCTTTGTTTTTGTTTTCTTAACAGCCATAAAAAAGCCCCTCTCGTGATAGAAAGGGGCTTTCAAAGCAGTCAAGGCAAAAAATATGCCGAAAAACTGCGAGCTTGCCTAGCTCTTAGTTAATCAGCATTTACAATATCAGTATAAATACTTTAGCAAAAAAAGTCAAGGGTTTGTATCTTTTTTCTTTTTAGTGGAATGGCTAAATAGTCTTGTACGGCCTTTGTCATAAACTCTCCAACAGGCAGTTAGATTTTTTCCTTACCTGTTAGGCCCCTAAATAATTCGCCGCGCAACTTTTTGGTCTTGCTTCCGGTGCCAGTTCAAAACTAATACGAACGCCAAAAACCCCCAAAATACGGGAAAGCGTGTCTAAAGACGGGTTGGCGTTGGCGCCATCTAAGGTGTCATAAATACAAACACGGCTTAAACCGATTTGGCGGGACACTTTGGATACGCCCAACCACTTGACAGCGCGCAGAATACAGCTAAAGAACAGTTCGCGGTTGCCGTCTTTTTTAAATCCTTTGACCGCCAGCTTAACAAATTCCCGCGCGTCTTCGGCCGTCCATTCCATTTTGGCGTCAAATTCGTCTTGTGTCAAAAAATCCACTTTGATTTCTGCTTTTTTTGATTTATTCATAAACTTCCCTCCAGACGGTTAAATACCCGCGGGCCTTTTCTATATCTTTCTTTTGAGTTCCTTTATCGCCGCCGCAAAGCAAAATAACCAGTTTGTCTCCCTCGTAAGCAAAGTAGATACGCAAGCCGGAAGAAACGTGCAGGCGGAGTTCCCACAGGCCGCCTTTTAAACTTTTGGCCGCCCCCGTATTGCCGCAGGCCAGCCGCTCTATATACATCGCGGCCAAACGCTTCTCTTTAGCGGCTAACTGCTTCATCCAGTCCAGCACGGGCGTTTTGCCCTGTAAGGTAAAATAGCGTATCTCTTTCATATCCATATTGTAAGTTATAATTTACAATTTTACAAGTAAAAAAAGGGCCTAGAAAAAACATAGGCCCTTGTTGAAGTTACAAATCTTTTACATCGGCTATTTCGGCGGAGGTAACTTCACCTTTTAGAAATATTGCATCTATACTAAGTTCAACAGGTTTACGGCTCCACTCAGCGGCTTGTATGGCCTGCAACTTGGGTTCAGAAAACAAATCGCGCTCTAAAACCGTATTAAACATTTGTCCCGGAACGGCAACAGATTCTATTTTAATCTTAATTAATGGGTCATTTGCCATATCCACCTTAATAATTTTATAGCTCCCGTCTAAGTGTACTTTTTGGGACTGGTTGCGGGTTTGCCTAGTTGCTTGTTTGATTTGGTCTTGGGAAAGTTGCTGTCCATATATTTTTACACCGCTGGGCAATTCAGCAGACGCTTTTAACAAAGAAGCCTTGGCCTGGTCGGCTTCGTTAGCCAAAATTTCATAATTGGGGATTTTTGCCGCCAATAAACGTGCTGTTTCTGTTTCGGCATTTTTATCTATATAATGCTTCCAAATTGGTGCGCCAAACAAAATAACCATAGCACCCAAAATTAATATCATTTTTTGGTTTCCGCTCATATCTTTTGCCATTTCTTTAATAATATCCAAAATCTTGGCCGTTATATCGGCAGAACCACTTTGGACCTTAAATTTCAACTCCAAAGCAGTACGTTCTTCCGTAGTTAAACATCGCGCATCCATTGTCCCAGTCTTAATAAAAGCATAAATCTTATATAAGGACTGCTGAACATCCACTAACCCTGCCATAACATTCGCAGGCACCGTAGAATCCAAAGAAGCGTCTGGGATATAATAACTAAAATCTTCCCAATTTTCAACATCTAATTTTACAACGGGTTTATTAGTCCAATCCTTAATAGCGGCAATCGCGCTTTCATAACCGTTCACTTTTATTTCTGCATAGTCCATTATTTTCCCTCGGCTTATTTCTTACACATTTTTTCATAATCGGGGCCGCTAAGTTCGGCACCGCATACTTTGAACTGATGCCCATTTAATTCAAACTTTTTATAGTCAAAACTTATAGACGGCTCATTACATTTCTTTTTCCAAAAACTCATATAGCACCCAGCCAATTTTCTTTGTCTTGGCGGCTCCATGAGCCGATAATCAGCCCGACGATTGTCAGTTCTTCGGGTATAAACGGCTTGTATTTCGGGTTGGTGGAACAAAGTTGGATGTGGCCGTCCGATAATTTATTGATAACCTTCATACACACGCCGTGCTCGGTTTTTACAACCATAGCGCGGCCTTGTATGGGCTCCGTCGTTTTACGAATAACACAGTAGTCGCCAAGGTGCAATTTAGGCTCCAAACTGTCGCCGTTGCATTTAACCACGAAATCAGCCCCGGGGAATACCCAGCGCGGTATGTCCCAAAAGGTTTCTACATCTTTATCGGAGAAATCCGGCAAGCCCGCCGGAACATCGGCCAAAATCGGCAAAGAAATCGTATTCTTATCCGTCAACGGAACAGCACGCATAGAGCGGGAAAATTCCAAATCTTCTTCCATAAAGAAACTATAAGGTTTCCCTGTTGCATCCGCAATTTTTTTTAGACTAGCCGTCGTGGGATTTCTCTTACCAGTTACCCAAACATTCACAACCGGATTAGTAGTTCCTATCTTATCGGCTAGTTTTTGTTGAGTCAACCCTGCTTCTTTTATCGCTTGACGAATCTTTTCTCCTAATTTATTATCTTCTTTCATCGTCGTAAAACCTCTATTTTAAGAAACAAAACTTGACAAATCCTATTTAATTGTTTAGAATTTGTTTAGAAACAGTTAAAAACACGGCGCAGGTTGGCAACCCGCGAACGAAGCCCACAAAAAGGGCGGCTGATTAACAGATAAAAAACAGTTTTTGAAAGGGGCAAAATCCTTTCAAAGTTAATCAGCAAGGCTAGTATCGGGGCAGCCACCCCATAAAAGATACTAGCCCTTTTATTTTAAAGTGTCCTCCAGAATTTTGAGGACAAAGTCCGATAAGGACATCTGTTCTTTTTTAGCGGATTTGCGTACTTTAGACGCAACATCCACGGGCAAAAACAATTCTACTTTTTCCACGTCGTCGGCTACATCCGGCGGCAAGAAAAAAGAAATGTCTTTGTTCAAAACTTTGGACAAAAGGTCTATTTTCTTTCGGTTAGGCACAACAGTACCTGCCTCCCAAGTCATAACGGTTTGACGGGTGCAATACATTTTATCGGCCAAATCGTTTTGGGTATAGCCTTTTTCTTTTCGGGCCAGCATTATTTTAAGGCCCAATTTGTTTTTTTTATTTTTCATATATTTTCCTTTTTTTATTTTTCCGAAGTAAAAAAAGAAAAATACTTGACAAAAAGAAAGGTTTTATATACCATACTTAAAGAAAGAAACCATACTTTTTGTTAAGTTTCAAATTCTCGCGCCACAAAAGAAACAAAACAGATTTGGGCCCCGCGCCAACGGGGAACCATCGGAAGATAACACTTCCGGCTTTTGTGGATACCGACACAAGCCTTCGCGAGGGGCGTTTGAGTGTCGGTATTTTTATTTTACCAAATTGAAATTGATAATCAATAAGCGAATTTAATAATTACGGAGGAATAAACAAATGATAGATGTAGGCGCAATTAAGAAAGGAACGCATTTCTTTCACCCGGGAATTGGGGAACTGGTGTTTGACAAAGAAGCCACCGCAGAACTTCTTGGTTGCACTCCCGCCAACCTGTTGAAAATTCGCGGGAAAGACGGCTTAAACCCTTTACGGGCGCGCGTCAACCGCAAAACAGTTTACGCACAGACGGACATTGAAGAATATCTGTCCTGCCGCTGATTTGGCCCGCAAGGGCTCCCGCCGGCCTCCTGTGAAGGCTACCCTACAACGGCGGGAAAAATTTACCCCGAATTGAAAAACAAACGGGGTATGGAAATGCCGAAGGTTGCTCTCTGATAGGTTGTAGTGTTGCGATACTGAGGGGGTCGCGACAGGGCAAACAAAGGTGGGCGGGCGTGATTACCCCGCACGGGTGCGCCCGTTATAGCGCACGATTTGAGAGGTTTAGCAATGGATTACGAAACAGGACTGGCCGTGTGCCAAGCAATTTTGGATTTGCTGTACATCGCGCTTATTTGCGCCGCACCGCTCTTTTGGCGCGATTTTAAAGAGTTCATCCGAGGGTAGTTATGCAAGAAAGAACTTACACCAAAGAAGAAATAGAAGCGGCCCGCGCAAGTGCGCGGCACACTGCGGACGGGTTTATCGGGGTATGGCGCGCAGCAGAAGGCCCCAAGGCGGTACGGCTTGCCGAGCAGGTAAAAGACGTTTACGAAACCGATTTGCGGCGTTTACTGCGTGGCGCACCAACCTTGCAAGAGCATATACACGCACACTTAAACCCCGATCACGGCGATTTACCGGTATGCGGCAAAAAGCCGGAGTGCCGGAACGCGGCAAACTGCAAGACTTGCACCGCGTACGAAGATTTTAAGGACAAAATGCGGGATAACTTCCGCGAATAATCAAAAAAGGAGACCATACCAATGACAAACGGCATTATTTCCCTAACTGTGGAAAACATCAAAAAAATCAAGGCCGTAACCATCCGCCCAAGCGGCAATGTGGTGGAAATTACCGGCCGCAACGGGCAAGGCAAAAGCACCGTGTTGGACGCTATTTGGTGGGCGTTAAAAGGCAAGGACAATATCCAAACCGCGCCCATCCGCAACGGCGAGAAAACGGGCAAAATCACGCTGGAAGTGGAGCAGTACATCGTAGAGCGCACGTTCAAACGCAACGAACACGGCGACGATTACACCACCAACATCAAAGTGATTACCAAAGCCCGCGCCCAAATGCGCAGCCCGCAGGCGGTACTGGACGGCTTTACGGGTATGTTGGGCTTTGACCCGTTGGCCTTTATGCGCCAAACACCCAAGCAACAGTATGACACCCTGCGCGGGCTCTGCAAATTAGACGTGGACGTGGAAGAACTGGACAGACAATATAAAGACCTGTTTGCCCAACGTACCGAGGTCAACCGCGACGTTAAAACGTGCGAAGCGCGGCTTGCCAATATGGTAATCCCCGCCGGCGCGCCGACCGAGCGCGTGGACGTGGCCGCTTTGGTTGACAAAGTGGAAGAAATCAACGCGGCCAACTCCGCTATCGCCCAGCAGCAACGTATGCGCCAAACCTTGCTCGCTGATAACGTCCGCCGCGGCGAAGAAGCCAAAAAACTGTACGCGCGGCTTGCCGAAATTGAAAAAGAAAACAAATCCGCCGCCGAACAAATCGGAACGATTACGGATTATCTGCGCGACAACAAACCGAAAGACGCGTCCTTTTACAGTGAAAAAATCAAACAGGCCGAGCAAATCAACAGCATTATGGATTTGCGCGACAACCGCGCTTTGGAAGAAAAGACGCTCCGCGCCGCACAGAGCAAGGCGGACGGCTTAACCGCCCAAATGCAAGGACTGCAAGAGCAAAAGCGCGCGGCCATCGAATCGGCCCATCTGCCCGTTTCCGGCTTGGAATTTGGCGACGGGGAACTGCTTTTAAACGGCGTACCGCTCGAACAGTTATCAGCCGCGGAGCAGTTAAAGCTGTCTATGGATATCGCTATGGCGGAAAACCCCAAATTGCGTGTGATTTTGCTTAAAGACGCGTCGCTTTTAGACCCGCAAAGCACCGACTATGTACGCCGCCGCGCCGTGCAGGAAGGGTACCAAGTATGGGAAGAACGCGTATCGGCCGAAGGAGCCGTCGGATTCGTCATTGAAGACGGAGAACTTAAACAGGAAACCGAGGTGGAAAAATGAAAATCACCAAAGTAAAAATCAAATCCTGCGACACGGAAATCGCCTACCTGGAATCGGAAGCGAAAGACTCCAAAGAGGTGGTTTTTAAAAGTTGGGATTTGCAAGACAAAGAGTTCCTAGACGCTTTGCAAATTTTGAAGCCTTACGTTATCTCGGCCTTGGAATTGCCGGAGGATTATGGCGAAACGCTGAACGTGCGCGGCCTTACCATCAAGTACGAGGAGGAAGGTATCGGAGTAGTCATATCGGCCATTAAGGGCTTATCAACGCTATCTGCACCGCTGTGCCTTAATACACCGTATATTCCTCCGCAGCGAAACGAAAATGTTACCACGCCGATGTGCGAGGATTTGGAATACGACGTGGAAAAAATCACGGAGATGGCGCGCAAATTCATGCAAGGGCAGTACCGCGCGCAAGGCCAACTTTTTGACGAGGACAAAAAATGAACACATTAACCGATAAAGAATACTTCGCCTATCCGGCGATTTCCAAGTCGCAGCTCCACGCATGGACACGCGACAACCCGATGGCTTTTTGGCGCGGGTGTCTTTTAAACCCGAAACACACGCCCGAGGAAGAAAACGATGCCATCGCCAACGGCAAACTGCGGCACACACTTTTATTGGAGCCGCACAAAGCGGAAAGCGAGTTCCTTATTATTGAAGACGGCAAGGGTCTTTCCTCCCGAAATACGCAGGCTTTTAAAAAGCATATCGCGGACAACCCTAGCGTAACCGTCGTCAAACAAAGCGAGTACGACTTGGCAAAACTCCAAATTGAAACGCTTAAAAGCTACAAGCCCGTGCAAGACCTGCTTGCCGGAGCAAGCGTTGAGCAGGCTTTCTTTTGGACAGACAAAGCCACCCATTTACCCCTCAAAGCCAAACTGGACTTAATTAAACGAATTAAAGAGGGTGTACTTATCGTGGAATACAAAACCACGGGCAAAAGTTTCGACCAAATAGAGCGCGGTTTGGACGTTATGGGGTGGCATTGGGATGCGGGTATGCAGTGTAAGGCCGTCCAAGCCAAATACGGCGAAATGCCCTTCCAAATGATTTTCATCGTCCAAAGCCAAGCAGAGGGCGAAGAAAACCGCATCCGCCTGTTCGTAGTAGACCAAACAGATTTAGACACCTGCGTGTACTATGTGGACCGCGTACTGGCGGAAATCAAAGAGCGGTACGGCCAATGGGGCCTCGGCAACCCTGCCGCGTGGAAAACCAAACTTGCCCATCATACCTTTCAAGGGTATCAAAATACGGCTTTTTCGTTTGCCTTTGATAAAGAAATGGCCGAAATGGGGAATTAATTATGGAAAACAATACTCAACTTGCTATTAAAGACGCAGACGGACTTGTCAGCGGTGCGCGCGAAATCAGCGAGTACCTGCGGACTCTCAGTCAGTCGGCCAAGTTCATTACCAACCCCGTGCAAAATCTCAACGACCGAATTTTATCTTTCGTTTATCAATGCAAAAAGATGAAGAAAGAAGAACTGGTACGCTGTACGCGCGGATCTATTGCGGAAGCCTTTAAAACATCGCTTGATGTAGGTTTACCCGTCAATGCCTACCAGTTGGCGTACCTGACTAAATACGGAAATGAATTAGCGTATCACGTCGGCTACAAGGGCTACTTATACAAAATCCGCCAGTTACGCAAAGGCGCGTACGTTGAAGTCCACCTATTATGGGACGGCGACGATTTCAGCTACCAAAGCCAGAGCGGCCGCACAGAATACACCTACAAGCCGGCAAAGCCCGTACGGTCGGATTTTGACGCGGTAACAGGCGGTTTTGTGTATATGGCGTGGACGCAAAACGGACGGGAATATTCCTGCATCCACACAATGAGCCGCGAAGAAATTGATAAAGCAAAAAAAGCATCCAAAGCCCAATATGGGCCGTGGGTTATGTGGACGGGCGAAATGATGAAGAAGGTACTTTTGCGCCGCGCCTGCAAACTTGAATTTATTGGCGAGCCGGAAATGGAGCGGATCATTGAAATTGACAATAAAGAATACGACCGCCCCGCGCACCAAGCGCAACAACCCGATGCCGTCAATTACGCGGATGTTCAACCGTTGGACGAACCGACGCAGGGCGGCGTTGTTTCCGCAGAAATCATAGACGAACCCGCCGATACCGGGGCGGCGGGCGAGTAAGCCCAAGGGCGGCGGCGTTTACGGGAGAGCGCCGTCGCCCCTAAAAGGAGAAATATGTTTAACAAATACGGATGTTATGCAATGGGTGTAAAACTGAAACCGCACCGCGAAGATTTGGAACACGGCCTGCAAAAAGAAATCTGTACGTTTTTAGATTTCCAATCCGCAACACTGCCGATGCTCTATTTTGCAGTACCAAACGCGCTTAAATTTTTAAGCACGCTCAAAGATACCCGCCGTATCAGCGCGGCCTACGCCAAAATGCGTGCCGAAGGTTTTAAAGATGGCGTCAGCGATTTGGTGGTAGTTATAAAACGCGATAACCGGCTGAAACTGGGGTTTTTTGAGCAGAAACGGCCTGCCACCTACAAAACTAGCGAAAAGACCGGCAAACGCGTTATAAATACCCCCGCGGGCAAACCTACGGAAAGCCAGTTGGCCTTTTTGGAAGAAGCGCGAAAACTGGGGGCTTACGGGGCCGTGTCTTACACGTTGGAAGAGTTTCAGAATCATTGGCAGGAATTTTTGGAAAGTTGAGGCAACTATGGGAAAGAGGTTTACAGACACCGACAAATGGACTAAACAATGGTTCGGCGATTTAAGCATACGTGAGAAGGTACTGTGGCTGTACTGCTGTGACGCGTGCGACGCGGCCGGAATAGCGGATTTTTCCACCAAATTTTTTAGCGTGTCGGTAGGATTCCCCGTTAAAAAAGAAACGCTGGATAAAGCCTTTGGCAACCGCATCGTGTGGTTGGAATCAAGCAAGTTCTTTATTCCGTCGTTCATTGAATTTCAGTACGGGCAACTTACCGAAGCCTGCAAGCCGCATAAACCGATTATCAAAGAACTGGAAAAACTGGAACTTTTGGTAATGGAAAACGGAAAGGGTACCGTAAGGGTATTGAAAGGGTATTCAAAGGGTATAAATACCCTTGAAGAAAAAGAAAAGGAAAAAGAACAAGAAAAAGAAACAAAAGGGGTTGCAGGGGAAAAGGAACCCTTTGCCGATTTTTGGGCCGTATACCCCAAACAGAGAATCGGCAACAAGGACAAAGCCCGCGCGGCGTTTGTGCAAGCCGTCAAACGCACCGGTAAAACGCCGCAGGAAATCACGGACAAAGCGGCAGAATACGCCGCAAGCGAAGAAGTGGCGCGCGGATTTGCCAAGGGCGCGCAGGCGTGGCTGAATGACGACCGCTTCCTGCGCAATTATGCACCGGCCAAGACTTCCGGCGCCGCGTTGGCGGCGGCAAGAGAGGCCGGCACGGCCAAAATTGACGAGATTTTCGGAGGTTCCAAATGAGCGAACAGTGCATTTTTTGCGGCAAACCGTACCAACAAGTCCGCTACGAAGTATGCGGGCAGGTTCGCAGTATGCTTCAACCGGCCTGTGATTGCGAGGAGCGGGAAGCTGAAAAACAACGCCAAGCCGAAGAACACGCCCGCAAACTGGCCCGCGTGGCCGCGCTTAATCTGCCGCCGATTTTCGCCCCGTGGTGGCTCAAAAATTTGGAATGCGAACACGCCGCGGATGCGCAAATCTACGTGGAGGGTTTCCGTCCTCGCCAAAGCAAGGGGCTGTTCCTCTCCGGCACCAACG
>OIYR01000640.1_pt1 | contig 19189 bp, 19 predicted proteins | sample 1588221 | NCBI WGS metagenome assembly OIYR01 (sample SAMN03283292) | human gut metagenome | biome: human-associated habitat; material: feces | host: Homo sapiens | place: Peru | collected 2012 | reverse complement strand
AAAAACCCGCCACTTCGCCAAAACTATCTTTTGACAAATTTTCATCTGCCAAAATCCACGCTCATAATGCTTGTGGCAAGTTTCATAGGACGAGAAAAAACGCTTGAAATTTATAATGAAGCCATCAAAAAAGGCTATAAATTCTACTCTTATGGAGACGCGATGCTTGTTATTTAGCGCGTTTTTTGGGCTTTTGATACTGCCTTTGCAAGTAGCCAAGCTCTAAAAGTTTTTCGTAAATTTTTATGGCTAAGGCGTTTGTCGTCATCGTTTTGCCGCCGTGTTCAAGCAGCACGGTAACGACATATTTGGGCTTGTCATAAGGCGCAAAGCTCGTTAGCCAAGTGTGTGAGCGTGAGTAATACTCCAAATCCTTCTCTCTAATGTTGCGTTTTTCGGTTTGCGAAAAGCCCACGACCTGCGCTGTGCCTGTTTTTGCCGCTACATTTAAGGGTAGGTATTGAAAGTAGCGGTAGGCTGTGCCGCCGGGTTCTTTGGCGACTGCGAGCATTGCTTCTTTGATGAGTGGGAGTTGGTTTTTTTCAAAGGGTGTAAAAAGCTCATCTTGCGCGCTTGCATTTTGCTCGCTTTTCACAAAATGCGGCGTTACGCGCTTGCCCGATGCGATTTGAGCTGTGTATTTAGCGATTTGCATAGGGGTTACGAGAAAGTTGCCTTGCCCTATGCTTGTATTAAGCGTTTCTCCACGAAACCAAGCCGCATTGTAACGGCGCAGTTTCCATTCTCTGTGTGGCATAATGCCGATGAATTCATTTGGCAAATCCACGCCCGTTTTTGAGCCAAAGCCCATTTTGAGCAGTGTCGGGGCGATTTTGTCTATGCCGACTTTAAGCGCGCCTTCGTAAAAATAAATATCACAGCTGTGCTTGATAGCATCGCGCAAGTCCATAGCCCCGTGTCCTATGCGATTCCAGCAGCGAAACAAGCGGTTGCTTAACTCCACAGCGCCCGAGCAGTAAAATGTGCCTTTGGCGTTAAATGCGCCTGAATTTAAGTAAGCAAGCCCAACGCCCATTTTCACAACAGAACCCGGCGGATAAAGTCCGTTTATCATTTTGTTGATGAAAGGGTGTTCGGGGGATTCGTTAAGCTCTTGCCACTGACTTGCTGAAATGCCGCTTACAAAAAGGTTTAAGTCGTATTCAGGGAAAGAACCAGCCGCGAGTATAGAGCCATCATCAGCGTCCATTATAATCGCCACGCCCGCATTTTCGGCAAAAACCTTTGTCAAAAAGCGTTGCAACTCTATGTCTATGCTTAAAATCAAATCTTGGGATTTGGGGTTTGTGTAAAAAAGCTCTTCGATTTCTTTGTTAAAGGCATTGACTTTGACTTCTCTAACGCCCTTTTCGCCTTGCAAAATCGCATTATAATACTTCTCAACGCCACTTTTACCGACATAGCGCGTGAGTTTGGCTATCTCATTTTCTTTTATCTCTTGCAAATTCGCCTTGCCTATGTAGCCGATGATATGGCTTGCAATGTTTTCGTAAGGATAACTGCGCTTAACCGTTGGTAAAATCCTTAAATTCTCGCGTAAATTCAGCTCAGAATAAGCTGCAATCATATCTTTGTAAGGCACAAATTCAGCCACTTCGATAAAATCTTGATTATAATAAGAATCTTCTCTAATGTAGTTTCTGCGGAGCATTGTTGTGTTTATGTCGGGGAAAAACTGCGCGAAAAAGGCGATTTCTTCGTCTAAAAGTTTGCGATTTTCTTTTTTTATGTGTAAATAAGGCTTTATCGCTATGCTAAAACCAAGGTCATTTGACGCAAGCAAACGCCCCTTTGTGTCAAAGATAAGCCCACGGATAGGCGCTATAAACTGCGTTTTTACGGCATTTTGTCTTGCCATTTCTTCATAATACACATTTGATTTTATCGCTAGATAATACACCCTGCTTAAAAGCAGCACAAAAACCACAAAGATAAAAGCCATCACCAAGCGAAGTCTCATTTTACAGCCTTTCTAAAAATGAGATAGCAAAGGGCTGATTCGATGAGCATACTCGCAAGGTATTCCCCGCCCAAAAGCCTAAAATCGCTCGTGTCGATATAAAAAAGCACATTGTCGATGATGAAAAGCAAAACATAAGCACAAAGGCAAAATAAAATAGGCAAGGTCCTGCCGATAGTGAAATTTAGCCTTATCCAGTCGGCACAAAAATAATAAAAAGCAAAAAAAGCAAAGCACGATGAAAAAAGATAAAAATCGTGCGTAATGTCGATAAACACGAGATAAAAAAGAGAAAAATACCAGCGAAAATCAAGCTCATAGAGTGTTTGCTCGCTTTCGTGCAGCAAAACAAACATATAGTTGAAAAAAAAGCCGATGAGCAAGGGTAGCGGAAAAATGGAGCTAAAAATTTGATAAAACACAAAGAAAAAGCCCAAAATCAAATACGAACCGCTGAAAAAATGGTGCTTTTCTGTGCTTCCAAAACGGCGTTGTTTAGGCATTTGCTCGTCCTAGTGTGTGGCTTAAAAGCGCGTTTTCAAGCTGAGCTAAGCCTGTGTTTTTGGCACTTGAAACAAGCAAGGCGTTTGGGTAAGTTTTATTTAGCCTTGCTTTTTGGCTTTGGTTGAGCTTGTCCGCCTTTGTGAAAACCTGCAAAATGCCTTGACTTGGGCTTTTAAGGCTTTGCAAATACTCACTTATGCTCTCATCAAGGGCTAAATTCTCGTGTCTAGCATCTCGCAAATGCACAAAAAGCCTTATGGCTTGGCGTTTTTTCAAAAACTCGTCTAAATTTTTGTCCCACTCAGCCCTTTGGGCGTGCGAGACTTTGGCATAACCAAAACCGGGCAAATCCACAAAAATAAGCGTGAATTTGTCGCTTTGGCAATTTAAATTCACGCCCAAATTTTCACGCAAATTTGGGTTTGCATTTTTATCCGCTAAAATGCTTAAATTTTGCTCTTTTAAATTCAGCTTAAAATTAACTTCAAAAAAGTTGATAAGCCTTGTTTTGCCCGGTGTAGCCGAGCTTTTGGCTAGATTTTTTTGACGAGTTAGGGCGTTGATGAGTGAGCTTTTGCCGACATTTGAACGCCCTAAAAAAGCCACTTCGCTCAAAGCAAAATGCGGACTTTGCGAAAAATTTGTGGCTGAGATGATGAATTTTGCGCTAGTTATCATTTTTTATCCAGCTCAAAGGTAAATTTCACGGGCTTTTGCTCCACGCTCATCACGGTGTAGCTTTCTTGTTTTTTGTCGATGATGATGGTTTCGCCGACAAGTTTTTGGTTGCTTTGGGCTTCTTCGACTACTGCATTGCCCTTAATCTCATAAATTTCGTTTGCCACATCATAGCTTAGCTCATCGCCGCGCCCCTTGTAGAGCTTGTTTTTTAGCATTATCTCAAAGTGCGCATCGCCCAAAGCCCTGTAAAATTTAGCTTTGCGGTTTTTGTCTGTGGTGATGATGAGCTTGTTTGTGCGCAAAATGTCCTTGTCGCGCTTGACAAAAACGCCCCCGCTCAATACATTTTCGCCCTTTTTTTCATCGGCGTAAAAATGCGCCGCACGCACTTCTACTTGCTCGCCAAAGGCGCAAAGTGCTAAAACGCAGAGTAAAATCAATCGAACCACGCCTTAACCCCTTGAATTTTCAGCACTTTTTTAGGCACATTATACTCAAACGCCGTGCCTGTGAGTAAATTTTCTTTACGATATACCTTAAAATCGGACTTTGTGCTTAAAATTTTCTTTTTATTGTCGTAAAATAGCCGCTGTGTCTCAACGCGAGTGCCATTGTCATCAGCATAGCGCACATTTCCTTGCAGTGTCGTGTCATTTTGCGTTAAGACAAGCGTGTTTGCGCTTGCGTTAAAATCAAAGCCATACACCAAAACCTTGTTAAAAATATCTTTGTCCGTATATCTTTGCCAGCTTGCTGCTTGGTAGTTTGCCTTTGTGCTGCTCGCGTTAAGCTCGAAAATATCAAGCCTGTTTGCTTCAATGTTCTTAAAATCCACGCTTGGAGGCTTAAAATCAATAGAATAAAATTCCTGCAAGCTCAAAAACACAAGAGTGAGCGAAAAAAGCCCCATCAGCACCGCAAAAATCCTTACTGCCAAAGCTTTGCCCACTCTTTTTGCATTTTGTTTTTTTGCACTAAAATTTCTATCATCTGCGCCACTGCGCCCTTGCCGCCGTTAAATTTCAGCCTTTTGCCGACATCGATGAAAGCATCTTTTGGCGTAAAGGCGAATTTAACGGCGTTTAAAAGCTCTGTATCGTTGTAGTAATCCCCTATGGCAGCGCATTGTGCTAGGCTTAAATTCAGCTTTTTTAGGATAGTTTGCGCGCAAGCAAGTTTGTCCTTGATACCTTGATAAACAAGGTCGATTTTCAAGTCTCTTGCACGCAAATTCACGCACTCGCTTTGCCGTCCCGTGATGATGGCGGCTTTTTTGCCAAGTTTAAGCCACGCTTCTATGGCTGCGCCGTCTTTGACATTAAATTCCTTCATCTCCACGCCGTTTGCGCTGTATATGATTTTGCCATCAGTTAGGCAACCATCAATGTCTAAAAAAATCAGCTCTATCATTCTTTAACGACAAAAGCCCCCGGAAATTCGCCACTTCGCACAAAGTCTTTGGCTTCTGCTTCGCTTTTAAAGCCCTTTAAGAAAACCCTTGTCAGTCCGTCTCTGGCGCTCACTCGTGAGTAAGTCGTATAGCCCTTGTAGGATTTGTATCTGTCGATTATATCTTGGGCGCCGTCTTTGTTTCTAAACGCGCCGATTTGCACCATAAAGCCGCCGCCTTGATATGAGCTAGTATCGACAACTTGGGGTATGTCGATGAGTGCTGATGGAACGCTAGCGTTTTGCTCTAAGCTAGCGTTGGTATCTACAACCGCACTTGTGGGCGTTCCCAAAGGCGTGGGCGTAATGTCCGATGAGTCAAAGCCGATAACTTCGAGCTTCACGGGTGCTGTGCCTGTTTGGAGCATATCAAGCCTTGTGGCTGCTGCCTTTGACAAGTCTATGATGCGGTTGTCCTTAAAGGGTCCGCGGTCATTGACACGCACGGTGGTTTTGCGCCCGTTGTCAAGGTTGGTTACGCTTAAAATCGTATTCATCGGCAGGGTTTTGTGCGCTGCTGTGAAAGCGTTTTGGTTGTAAGTCTCGCCGTTGCTGGTTGTCTTGCCGTGAAAGCCCGGTCCATACCAGCTTGCTACGCCTGTGGCGGTTTCGCCTACGCCTACAACGGTTGGATAATAAGTCTTGCCATTAACCGTGTAAGGTTTCATCGTGCCTGTGGCGTTGGTTTGGTTTGTTTTATCTGTCCTAAAATCCTTAGGATAGTTTGAGCCAAGACAACCGCTTGTGGCGAAGATGATAAAGCCAAGCACCAAAGAATTCAGTGCTATGTAAGTGTGTTTGAGCATTTTTTCTCCTTTGAGTTGAATTTATTTTCGTGCATATCTATACTCTCTTGTTATCGGTAAAACGAGCTTTTGCTTAGGGCGCAGCAGGTTTTTTGAGATACTATTATACTCTCTTATTTGAGCCACTGTTATGCCGTGTTTTCGCGCTATGCTCCACAGCGAATCGCCCGATTTTACAATGTAAATTTGGGTTTTGGGGATTTTTATCTCCACTTTTGCGAGCTTTTTAGGGTCATAATTTTGCTCGAAAATCAAACTCTTTTCAAGCGGGATATACATATAATAACTCGCATCAGGCGGCGTAAAATCGTATCTAAAATGCGGATTGTATCGCTTTAAATCCTTTAAATTCATATCCACAAGCTTTGCTAAGTCTTTTAAAGATACTTGTGATGGCACTTGCACCTTGATGAATTCATTTGCCAAAGCGTAGTTTGCAAGGGCTTTTTCCTCAAACAAAAAGTCCTCATTTTGCGCTAAAAAGGCAAGGGTAAGGATTTTTTTGATGAAAAGGCGCGTTTCTTGGGGCAAGTAGCCCTTGTTTTCATCAAGCAACACTGCTAAATCATCGCTTTGCGCCTCTTTTATGCCCTGCCTTAAACGCCCGCTGCCGCAGTTGTAAGCTAAAATCGCCAAATACCACTTGCCAAATTCAGCCCTTAACTCTTTAAGATAATTTGCCGCCGCAAGCGTTGATTTAAAGGGGTCTTTGCGCTCATCGACAAATTCATCAATACGCAAATCAAAGCTCCTTGCCGTGCGCTCCATAAACTGCCAAATGCCTGTGGCTCGCACCCGCGAAGTGCTTTGCATTTTAAGCCCTGACTCCACGATGGCAAGGTATAAAAACTCTTTTGGCAAATCGTTTTCTTTGATGATTTTGCGAATGCTTGGGATAAACTCGTAAAATTCACTCGCCGAAACGCTCAAAGTTTTAGAATGCACGCGCTTTATGTTGCTTTTACTCTCCACAAACACCAAATCGCTGATATAATTGCTCTCTATGTCAAGTTTTCTCAGCACTTCGATTTGGTTTTTGTAGTATTCTGGCGTGAAAACATTTGCCCACAAAGCGCACATAAATAAGGTTAAAATCAATGCAAATCTCATACAGCAAGCCTTTTGAAAAATAAATCGTGTGAATTTTGCGTGCAGGTTTTGATAAGCTCATCTCTTTGCACGCCTAAAATTTCAGCCATTTTGCTTGCTACAAAATGCGTCAAAATAGGCTCATTTCTCTGCCCCCGAAACGGCTCTGGGGTAAGATAGGGCGCGTCTGTTTCGATTAAAAGGCGGTTTTGTGGAATTTTAGGCAGAATTTGGACTAAATTTTTAGCGTTTTTAAAGGTAAGGACACCGCCTATGCCAAAGTAGAATTTATCCTTTAAATCAAGCAGCATTTCACTCGCGTTAAAGCAGTGCAAAACCCCACCCACAAGCCTTTGAGCGTAGCTTTGCAAAAGCTTAAAAGAAGGCGCGTTCGCCTCTCTTATGTGAATGATAACGGGCTTTTTAAATTCAACCGCAAGTTCAAGCTGTGCGACAAAAACGCGCTCTTGCCTTGCCTTTTCCTCCATATCATCAGCCTTTATGTAGTGATAATCAAGCCCGCATTCTCCCACGCCAACGCACTTTTCGTGAGTGATGAAGTCTCGCAAGGGCTTTTCATCGTAGCTTGCGCAAAAATGCGGGTGAGTGCCAACGGCAAAGTATAAATTCTCATAGCTCTCGCAAAGTGCTACTGCACGGGGCAAATCCTTAATATCAGCGGCGGGGATAATGATTTTGTCGATATTGTTTTCAAAAGAATTTGCTAAAACCTCGTTCAAATCGTCATTATAAGCCTTATCGTCCAAATGACAATGCGTGTCGATGATTTTCGCACTTTGCTTGAATTCAACGCCTACAAACATAGCTCTATCCTATCTTTGCCGCTTGTTTGCGCTATTTTTAGGGCATTTTCAGCCTTTTTGTTTAGCTCGTTAAAGCTATTTTGACTCTTGCCAAAGCTCACACCCATACAAACGCTGAAAAATACTTCATCAAGCGAAACTAAAACGCTTCTAGCCTTGATATTTTCGCAAATGGTGTTTAAAACTCTCATCGCTAGCTCTTGTGAGCGGCTTTTAAGCACTATGCAAATGCGTTCAAAACTTATGTGTCCTACTATGTCCTTACCCAAGCACTCATCGCGCGCCGCTTTTACCACGCTTTTTATCAACTCATCGCTCACGCTTGCGCCGTATTCGTCCTTGTAGGCTTGCAAATCATCAATCTCCGCTAATGCAAAGGCGAATTCCTCACCCAAATTTTTAATCTCTCTTAAATAATCATCAAAGTCATTTTTAAGCGCAAGTGTGGTTTTCGCGCCCGTTTTTGGCTCAAAATCAGCAAAAATTTCCACAAGTTTTTGTTGCTCTTTTGCCTTAAAAAATTTCTCTAATCTCGCGTTAAAAAGCTCTTTACCAAAGGGCTTTGTCAGCACTTCGCTTGCATTAGCGTTTAAAAATTCAGCCTCTACGCTTTCGTCTTTTTCGTTAAGCACGATAAAATCGATATTTGACTCGGCATAATTTTCTCTAACCTCACTCATTAAGGCAAAAGCATCAATCACGGGCATTTTCGCATCGCAAACGATGAGCCTTGTATCGACATTATCAGCCAAATAGCTCAACGCTTCCTCGCCGTGCGCTGCTGCAAGCACTTTAAAGCCCCATAAATTCAGCATTTTTTTAAGCTCGTTGCGTTCATTGAGCTTGCTCATCGCTAAAATCAGCTTTTCGTTTTGGTGAGCGCTGACATTTTTTATCAGCGAAAGCATTTGCTCGACACAAAGGGCGTTTTCTTTGTGTAAAAAGGCTAAAATGTTCTTTTTTAGGCACTCTTGCTTGAAATTTTTGTCATTGTTTGCGCTCACAAGCACCACACGGAAATTTTGACTCAAAAGAAAGTCCAGCAAATCGCCATTTTGGCTTGTAAAATTTGACTCAGCAAAGCAAAGCAGATAATCATCGCTCGCCAAAGCCCTTATGTCCGCCGCACTCGAAGTAGTATCTACCTCAAAGCCCAAAGATTTAGAAATCTTTTTAGCAAGCAATTTCATCAGCATTTCGTCATTATCAGCAATCAAAATTTTTTTCATCACTCATCTTTACATTAAAATTTAGCTATTGTAGCATTTTTAATTTTCATTTTGCTTAACCAACAAAGTTTTTGCAAATTCTATCGCCTCAGCCGTGATTTCCTCGCCACTTACCATTCGCGCCAGCTCGTTTATGCGCTCATCATCACGCAACTTTTTCACAAAACTTTGCCCGTCTTTTTTCTCCACTAAAAAGTGATTGTGCGCTGTTGATGAAAGCTGTGGCAAGTGCGATATAGCAAAGATTTGATAAAAATTTGAAAGCTCCATAAGCACTTTGGCTATGCTCATCGCTTCCTTGCCACTTAAATTCGCATCGATTTCGTCCAAAAAGATAATGCCCTTGCCAGAATTCAGCACAAAGCACTGCGTGGCGATGAAAGCAAGGCGCAAGCGGTTTAGCTCGCCTGAGCTTAGGTTTTTAAGCCCTGTATCGCTGATGACAAGCTGCACTTCATCTTGTCCTAGTGCTGAAATTTCAGCCCTTTCAAGCCTTAAATGCAAATCTTTCATATAAAGCTTTTCAAGGTAAGCATTCAGCAAGTTTTCAAGCTCATTTAAATGCGACAAACGCCTTTGTGTAAGTGTGTTTGCGCTTTCTTGCAAGCGTTCATTTAGCTTTACTACCTTGTTTTCAAGCTCTTTTTTCTCAAAACTTAAATTTTGATAATGCTCTAATTCTTTTTTCTTTTCATCAAGTGTTTTGAGCGCATTTTCTATGCTCTCATAGCGGTGAATGAGCGATGAGAGCTTTTCTAATCTGTCCAAAACGCCCTCTATATCAAAGTCCAACTCGTCAAAATTTTGATTTTCAGCCACAACGCGCAGTTCGTTTAGGCATTCTGTGAAAAAATTCGCATCAACCTCGCTTAAATTTAAAGCCTCCACGACAACAGGTTCTAGCTCAAACACCGCTTTTGCCTTGCTCCAAGCCTCTTCTATCTTATCCTTTTTAGAAAGCCTTTTTTTAAGCACCATAAGCTCTTCATACTCGCCAATTTTTGGTTTAATGCTCTCTATCTTTTGAATTTGCAAGCTAGCAAGCTCTTTAAGCTCCTCAATACGCTTTTCCTCGCTTTCAATCTTCGCTAGTTCCTCGCTCGCAAGGGCAAATTCCTTGTATAAATTCGCAAAATTTGCCTTAAATTCGCTAAATTTCGCATCTTTTTTACTTTCAAGCGCGTCAAGCAGGGCTAAAAAGCGTTCGTTGTTGAATTCACTGCTGTCTTTTGCCGAAAGATACTTGACAAAGCCCTTACTTAACGCCGATAAAGGCTTTTTAGCAATGCTTTGGTTGTTGATGAAGTATTTTGCGCTTTTGTCTTTAAGCATTTTAAAGCTATTTTCCTCATCGCCCTCAATGCCAAACTCACTTAAATTCAGCTCATCATCAAGTTTTAACTCCACAAATTTTGCTTCACTTTCCACAAGGGCAAAGGCGCTTAAAATCCCCTTAAAGAGTATGGATTTACCAGCTCCGCTTAAACCTGTAAAAACCGTAAGCCCCTTGTTTATGGATAGTTCAGCACTTTTAAAGCTGATATTTTCCCTCATCAAAACTTCATAAATCATCAATTTCCCCAACCCAACTTTTCTTTTAAAATTTGAAAATAATCCCTATTTTTAGGGTGCAAAAGCTTTACTTTTTTATCGCTAAGCCGAATTTTAATGTTTGTATAATCCTTTGTCTCAAAGCACTCTTGCCCGTCTATAAAAAAAGCGCACTCTTTTGCCCTAACTTCAAGCTCAAAGCCCTTTGGCAGCACGATGGGGCGTTGCGTGAGTGAGTGTGAGCAAACAGGCGTGAGTAAAAACACCTCCGCCAAAGTGTAGATGATAGGACCATTTGCGCTTAGATTATACGCTGTTGAGCCTGCTGGCGTGGCTACTATAAGCCCGTCTCCGTAGTATTCGTTGAAGATTTTGCCATTTCGCAGCACTTCTATGTGCGCCATAGAGTTTTTTTGCGTGCGCGAAAAGACTATGTCGTTAAATGCTGTCTTGTTAAACACCTGTCCTTTGGGGGTTTGCAAGATAATGTCAAGCAAAAAAGGCTCATCTACACGGAATTTGCCCGCAAAAAATTCATCAAAAAACCCTTGCGCTTGCTTTGCTGTGAAATCTGTCAAAAAGCCAAGCCGCCCAGCGTGTATGCCTAAAAGAGCCTTGTCATACTCGCAAGCCTTGCGGCACAGCGATATGAGCGTGCCATCACCGCCAAGAGCGATGATAAAATCGCTTTTCTCAAACAACTCATCGCGCTCATAGCCTTGCAAATTCACATTTTTAGCGCATTCTTTATCAAGCAAAAGTTCAATCCCCCGCTCGTCAAAGATTTTTTTAAGCGTCAAAATCTCGCTTTTTAAATCTGTATTTAAACGCGCCACAAGCCCGATTTTACTAACATTTTGATAATCTAACTTTTTTTTCATTGCAAAATTATATCAAATTATTTCAACAACACAAAAAATTATCTCAATTTAAGAAAATTTTGATTTGGTGCGTAGCACTGACACATCTTGCAATGATATTTTAAATAATTCATAAAGCCATATTGATAAATTTTTATATTTTCACGCTTATCAAATAGGCACGGTGTCATTGTGGGCAAAATTTTTTTCAAATTTTCACACGAATTTTAAAATTTTTTCAAAATTTAAGCTCAAAACTATTGACAGTTGGGGGGGGGGCTTTTGGTATAATAAGCCTTTTTAAACACATTTTTAAAAAAATGACATTTTTAAAGGAGATAGTGTGAAAAGACTATTTTTCGCTATTTTGCTCGCTTTTATGAGCGCAAATGCCGAGAGATTAAGCAGCGAGCAATGGAACGACCTGTTTAGGCTCTGCTTTAACAGCGATGAAAATGCGTGTCAAAGGCTCATCGACAACGGCTTGCCGAATTTAAAAGCCTGCGATAAGAGCGATTGCAACACCATAGGCATTATTTACGAGAACACAGGTGCATTTAAAGAAGCAGCAAGCTTTTACCAAAAAGCCTGCGAGCTTAACGACAAATTCGCTTGCTCGAATTTAGGCACTTTGTATTATTATGGGCGTGGGGTTGATGAGAATTTAGCCCTTTCAAACAAAGCTTATGAAAAATCTTGCGAGCTAGGCTACTCAGCGGGGTGTTATTATCTAGGCTTTCACTACGAAAACGCTGAAAAGACGAATTTAAGCGCGGCAAAGAAGTATTATGATAAGGCTTGTCGCTTAAATCACGCCGAAAGTTGCGCTCGCATAGGCGTTTTGTATTATTATGGCAAAGGGGTAAAACAAGACTTTTTTGAAGCCTTTAACGCTGTGCAAAAAGCTTGCGAGGGTAAGGATAGCGCACAGGGTTGTTACTTGCTGGGCGTTTTATACGATGAGGGCAAAGGCACAAAGCAAAGCCGCGCAAGTGCGAAAAAGTATTTTAGCAAGGCTTGCTCTATGCGCTCTCAAAAAGGTTGTGATGCGTTCAGGAAGCTTAACGAAGAGGGTGTCAAACAGCACCCATTTGACTTTGATTTTTCATTTTAAAGGGGGAGATGATGAAAAAGATTATATTAGTGCTTATGCTAGCCTTTGGTGTAGGAATGGCGGATGAAAAAGGCGAAAGCTACCGCGACTATCTTCAAAAAGGCAATGAAGCTTTTTTAGCCAAAAAGTATAAACAAGCTGAAATTTACTATAAAAAAGCGTGCGAAAAACAAACGCCTGATGATTATAACTCAGCTTTTAAGGATTTTCGTCAAAATTGCAACGCCCACAGCGCTATGTGGCATTTCGATAAGGCTTGCAGTAATGATGGGTATGATTATTTTGATGAAAGTAAAATGGAAATTTGTATGCAAGTTGGCGATATATATTATGAGAGCAACAAAGAAGTGGGGGTAAAAAAAAATATCCCTTTGGCAAAAAAGTATTGGACTGAGGCTTTGAATAAAACATTTTGGTTTGGTCATGTTTTCATAAGTGGATGGGATAATGGATTTTATGACACTATACTTTCTTATTTAGGAGAAAAAACCGAAAATTACGAAGTAAGAAACCTAGAAATAAAACCAGACTATACCAAAGCAAGACTACTCGCTGAAATTGCTTGTGAAAAAGACGAGCCTATCGGACAAGCTTGTGAAATACTTGGGGATATTTACGCGCAAGGTAAAGGGGTAAAACAGGATTTAAACAAAGCAAAAAACCTTTATCAAAAAGCTTGCGAAAATCCGAGCAATGAAAGCTTTGGTGGGCGTGGATATAGAGGTTATGGTAGAGGAGGTTATACGATAGATGATGCACAAATAACACATTTTGGTTGTAAACAACTTGGGAATATATATTATCTAGGAAAAAATTTCTCTGAAGCAAGGAAATGGTGGGCAAAGGCTTTTCGGGGGAGATATGAAGGTGATGAAATATACATATTATCGGCATATTACCAAGAAGCTGAGGGGTATTATAATGGTTATATCATTGAAGAAGATGGTTATATCATTGAAGAAGATAAATTTATCGAAAAAAAAACTTATATCAAACACGAACAAGACTACACCAAAGCCGTTTTACTTGCAAGTATAGGTTGCAATGATTTTAAAGACTTTAAATCCTGCTATATACTTGCAAATGACTACACACAGGGCAAAAGCACAAGGCAAAATTTAAATCTAGCTCAGTATTATCTCACAAAAGCAAATCAATATGAAGCAAAAGCACTTTATGAAAGAGCTCAACAACTAGGTTCTAAAATTTGTGATTGGGGAGATGGTGAATTTATAGAATTCTCTAATGATGAAAATCAAGTCCAAGCTGTGGCGAAACAAAGGGCGCAAATCAAAGAACTACTGCAAAAAGCCTGCAATTTAGATAAGTCAAATCAAGCTTGCACTGATTTAAAAAACAAAAGCTATGAAAAATGGGATGGGGACAATGTATATGTATATTAAAATGAAACTTCTCTCATTAAGCATAGTGCTTTTGCTTTGTGGCTGTGGGGCGTTAGAGCCAGCGCAGCAAAGGCATTTTAAAAACATAAGCGCATATCACTACGCTTACATAAACGCGGCTCATACGCTACACTCTGGCGTGGGGGTGGATTATAGTGGGGGTAACTTTTCTTTCAACAAATCCGTCAGCAAATCCGCTAACCCCGCCGACATCATAGCGGGGATTTTGATGAAAAAAGGTTTCATCATCGTGAGCAGCCCCACAAGCCACAGCCACACAGCGCAAATTCTCATTGTGAATTACGGACAAAGTGGCAAAAGAGAGCTGGGCTTGCTCGGCGATACGGCTTTGGAAGTGTCTATCCAAATGCTTGACGCGCAGACAAAAGAGCCTGTGTTTGTTTGCACAGCAGAAGGACAAGGCGACACCGAGAGCGATAGCCTTGCCGAAGCGATAAATCGCTGCCTTGCTGGTTTGAGAATGCAGAATTTTTGAGCCTTTTTTGAAAACACTAAATTTGTTGAGCTTTGATGATACGCTGGGCTAGACTTTGAAAACGCCGAATTTATTAAGCTGTGTTTTGAAAGTGTAGCACGCTTTTGGCTAGGCTTTTGTCCGCTTTGTTGAATAAAAAATATCTGCAAATTTAAGGTAAAAATTCAAAGCAATTTTATCAGCGCACAAAAAGTTTTATCATTTACAAAAGGTAAAGCGAAAAAATGCTATGATTTCAAAATCATTCTTTGAATTTAAAGGAAAAATTGTGCGTAGTCATTATAATACAGATTTAAGCACCAAAAACATAGGCGAAGTGGTAAGGCTTTGCGGGTGGGCAAACAGCTACCGCGACCACGGAGGCATAATTTTCATCGATTTGCGCGACAGAAGTGGGCTGATACAGCTTGTTTGCGACCCAAAGGACAGCCAAAAGGCTCATCAAATAGCCGAAAGCGTGCGAAATGAATTCGTGCTGATAGCGCACGGCAAGGTGCGAGCGCGTGGCGAGGGGCTTACAAACGCTAAACTTAAAACGGGCGAGATTGAAGTGGTGGTTGATGAGCTTGTTATTGAGAGCGAAAGTCCCACGCCGCCTTTTGAAATCGGCGATGAAAGCGTTAATGAAGAATTGCGCCTTAAATATCGCTTTTTGGATTTGCGAAACCCAAAACTTTACGCGAATTTCGCCCTGCGCTCCAAAGCCTGCATAGCCGCACGCAACTCACTTGCAAATATGGGCTTTTTGGAGGTGGAAACGCCCATTTTAACGAAGGCTACGCCTGAGGGAGCTAGGGATTATCTTGTGCCAAGCCGTGTTCATCAAGGCGAGTTTTACGCACTGCCCCAAAGTCCGCAACTTTTCAAACAACTTTTAATGTGCGCTGGCTTTGATAGATACTTTCAAATCGCAAAATGTTTTAGAGATGAGGATTTGCGGGCGGATAGACAGCCTGAATTTACGCAAATTGATGTTGAGATGAGTTTTTGCGAGCAAAAGGACATAATGCAAGTGGCTGAAACCTTTTTAAAAGACATTTTTAAAGCTTGTGGCAAGGACATTAGCACGCCTTTTCGCACAATGCAATATAGCGAGGCTATGGAAAAATACGGCTCAGACAAGCCAGACTTGCGTTTTAAGCTTGAATTTATCGATGTTATCGACATTTTTGCTCGCTCAAACAACGAAATTTTCGCAAATATCGCCAAAGACAGCAAGAAAAACCGCATAAAAGCCTTGCGCGTGCCAAAGGGCGATACGATTTTTTCTAAACGACAAATGCAAGGCTTTGAGGAATTCGTGCGAAAATTCGGCGCACAAGGGCTTGCCTTTATCCAAGTGAAAGAGGATGGGCTAAAAGGTCCGCTTTGTAAATTCTTTACACAAGATGATTTAGACGAGCTTAGCAAAAGGTGTGAGCTAGAAATAGGCGATGTGGTGTTTTTTGGAGCGGGTGCGAAAAAGATAGTGCTTGATTATATGGGGCGTTTTAGGATTTTTCTAGCCCAAACGCTTAGTATTATAGACGAAAATGCGCTTGAATTTTTATGGGTGGTGGATTTTCCTATGTTTGAGGAAAATGACGATGGCTCATACTCGGCTATGCACCATCCTTTCACTATGCCAAAAAATATCGATGAACCAAATATCGAGGATATAAGCTCGGTAGCTTATGATATCGTCTTAAATGGCGTGGAGTTAGGCGGTGGAAGTGTGAGAATTCACAAAAAAGAGATACAACAAAAGGTATTTAAACTTTTGAAAATCGATGAAAACGAGCAAAGGGCTAAATTCGGCTTTTTGCTTGATGCTTTGAGTTTTGGTGCGCCCCCACACGGCGGCATTGCCATAGGACTTGACAGGCTCATAATGCTAGTAAGTGGAGCTTTGAGCATAAGAGAAGTCATCGCCTTTCCTAAAACACAACGAGCGCAGTGCTTGATGACAGAAGCGCCTGCAAGCGTGAGCGGTGAGCAGTTAAAGGAACTTGGCATAAAATTAAGGGAGAATGTAAAATGACAGATTTATTTTTGATTATAGGAGCGCCGGGCAGTGGCAAAACAACGGACGCAAGTATCATCGCGCGTGATGATGAACGCATAACGCATTATTCAACGGGTGATTTGTTGCGTGAGGAAGTGGCAAGTGGCAGTGAGCTTGGCAAACTCATTGATAGCTTTATCTCAAAGGGCAATCTCGTGCCGCTTGAAGTTGTCGTAAATACCATAGTTTCAGCACTCAAAAAGTCTCCAACGCAATGCGTCATCATAGACGGCTATCCGCGAAGCGTGGAGCAAATGCTTGAATTTGACAAGGTTTTGCAAAACAGCGCAGACATAGCCTTACGAACCGTCATCGAAGTGCAGGTGAGCGAAGAAGTCGCCAAAGAGCGAGTTTTAGGGCGTGCGCGCGGTGCTGATGACAATGAAGAAGTGTTTTACAACAGAATGCGCGTGTATAGCGAGCCGCTTGATGAAATTCGCGCCTTTTACAAAGATAAAAAGGTGTATTGCGTGGTAAATGGCGAGCGAAGTATCGATGAAATCGTGGCTGACATAAAAAATTTAATAGAAAACAAACTTGAAAGGAAGTAAAATGGACATTTCAAAGATAAAAGTGGGCAACATACCCGACAAAATCAACGCTATCATAGAAATACCCTATGGTTCTAGCGTAAAATACGAGCTTGACAAAGAAAGCGGGGCTGTATTTGTCGATAGAGTAATGGCTAGTGCGGTTTTTTACCCCGCAAACTACGGATTTATCGCTAACACTTTGGCTGATGATGGCGACCCTGTCGATATACTCGTGCTTAATGAGTATCCCATACAAGCAGGAGCGGTGATACCTTGCAGGCTCATCGGCGTTTTGGTGATGGAAGATGAAAGCGGAATGGACGAAAAACTTTTAGCCCTACCCACAAGCAAGGTAGATGCAAGGTATGAAGACATAAAAAGCCTTGATGATGTGCCAAAAGCAACCCTAGCTAAAATCAAAAATTTCTTTGAAACCTACAAAATCCTAGAAAAAGACAAATGGGTAAAGGTGCAGGATTTCAAGGACAGCAAAGTCGCTGTGGAGATTTTGCAAAAAGCGATTGCAAATTACAAGTAAATGGCTTTTTGCTAAAAAGGGTTGATTTGTGAGTGCAAATTTATCATTAACTTGTCATTGCGAGCATAGTTAGCAAATTGGTTTTCGTGCGATAAAATGTGTAGCAGACACGATAATACAAAACAAAATCCACGAGTAAAGATAATGCTTAAATTTAGCCACAAATCAAGCCTAAAATTAAAAAAAGATAAAATTTAAGTGAATTTCACACTAAATTTGGCTAAAATTTGCGCAAAAATTCAAAAATTTTAAATTTTTGCGCGAATTTCGCACGAAATTTTGATAAAAATTCAAAAAAGGATAAATTATGGAGTTACAACACAGCACTTACCCAGCCGAACTGCCCATTTTGGTGGAGGACGAGCTGTTTTTATACCCCTTTATGATAACGCCGATTTTTTTAAACGACCTTGCCAACATAAAGGCACTTGATGCGGCTTTGAAAAACGAAACGATGATTTTTGTCGCCCCATCTAAATTTGAAGGCGCGCGGGGCTTTGATGAGATTTATGATTGTGGGGTTATCGGCACGGTGATGCGTAAAGTGCCTTTGCCTGATGGGCGGATAAAGATTTTGTTTCAAGGCTATGCAAAGGGTAAAATCATCAAACGCATAGCCGCAAAGCCCTTGCGAGCGATGATAGACATTATCTCACAAGAAAATGCTAGCGGGGCGAAAAATGACGCCCTTTTAGCCGTGCTTAAAGAAAAGGTTAAGGCTTTGGCGAACATAAGCCATTATTTTTCGCCAGATTTACTGCGAACCATCGAAGAAGGCACGGATAGTGCTAGGATTTGTGATTTGATTTTAAACACCATTCGCGTGAAAAAGCAAACGGCTTATGAATTTTTTATGCAGACAAATGTAGAGATAAAAATGACAAAACTTATCGATTTGCTTGCCGAGGAAATCGAAACAAGCCGCTTGCAAAAAGAGATTAAAAACAAGGTGCATTCAAAGATAGACCAAACAAACAAAGAGTATTTTTTAAAAGAGCAAATCAAACAAATTCAAAAAGAACTTGGTAGCGATACTCAAAAAGAAGATGAAACCAAAGACTACTACGCCCGCCTTGAAAGCAAAAAGAAATTTATGTATGAGGACGCTTACAAAGAAATCAAAAAGCAAATCGAAAAATTCGAGCGCATTCACCAAGACAACTCAGAAGCCTCAATGATACAAACCTACATTGAAACCGCCCTTGATGTGCCTTTTGAAAAGCTTGCTAAAAAAAAGCTTGACATAAAAGAAGTGGCAAAACAGCTTGATAAAGACCATTACGCCTTGCAAAAGCCCAAAGAACGCATTGAAGAGTATTTTGCGGTGCGTGAGCTTTTGGAAAAAAGGGGCATTGAGGACAAGGACGGCGCAAAGGTGATAATGTGCCTTTATGGACCGCCCGGAGTTGGCAAAACCTCTCTTGCAAATTCAGGATATGCTTTTTCTAATTCATATAAATTTTTATTATTTATTGTTGGTAAATCATCTTTATCTCCATATTTGCTTAATCCATATGCCTGGTTTTTATACATTGTTTTTACGCACTTATCATATGCATAGAAATCTTTATTGTCTTTTTGTGCATTTATTATCATTTCTAAATTTCTTTTTTCAAGTTCAGTGTACTCATTTTTCCCAAAAATTCTTTTTAAAAATGAGCCTCTTTTCATAGAATTCTTTATCCTATCAATTTCTATTAAATCAATTCCCACCGAAGGCATCAACAGCCACCTGCCTTTTCAATGAAGGTTTTATTGCATTGAGAAATTTTTCATTTGGAGAAAAAATCACCCCTACCCTACCTAAATTGTTGTCATAAAAACATGCACACCAAGCTTCTCCATCTGTTTGTAAATGATATATTTTCTTCAAGCCTGACAAATTCGTATCTTTCCTATATTTAATAAACTTATACACATCATCTAATTCAAAAGAGACAATATTTTTTCGCGATCTTCGTGCAGTTATTTTATCTATTGTAATATTTCCATTTGTTATGATATATTCAAATTCCATAAATCTAAAATTTATTAATTTTAAACAAATACATACTGAAATTGCAGCGATTGGTAGTGATATCACTCCT
>OIYR01000634.1_pt1 | contig 19286 bp, 16 predicted proteins | sample 1588221 | NCBI WGS metagenome assembly OIYR01 (sample SAMN03283292) | human gut metagenome | biome: human-associated habitat; material: feces | host: Homo sapiens | place: Peru | collected 2012 | reverse complement strand
TTTTTGTTGTTAAAAATTATCAAATTATAATATAATTAGCTTAGTTGAAAGGGTTGGTTTGACTATGTTAAAAACAAATAATTAATTAAGCCTTTGTTTAAGTTCACACGCATCACTTTATGATATTTTAATAGAAAAAAATAATTTTTTGGAGGAAACTAAAAGATATTGTTGATTTCTCTTTTGTGTATGATGAATTAAAAGATAAATATTTCTCAACAATGGGAAGAAAGCCAAAGATGTAATAGGAATGTTTAAATATCTTTTACTTAAAAATTATTACAAATTATCTGCCAGAAGATGTTAATTTAATAGATCCAAGTTTGTTAACAATATTTAGAAGAGAAAGATCAAGGAATAAAGATAACGAAGAAGAAACTTCTATAAATTTAATGGATAGATTAATAGCTAAAACAGTAGAAATAGCTTTAGAAGAAGGTGTAATTGAAGCAAAAAATAAAATAATCCAAGATTCAACACATACAAATGTAATGTACCAACACATTTATAAAAAGTTGAAAAAGTATACATAAGTATATTGACAAAAATACAATTATACAATATAATATAAAAGTCAGTTTATTTTAAAAAATCTCAAACTTGAGATTAAACTTGTCTCATTTTATGTTTGAGATAATATATTTTCTAGGAGGATTTAATTATGTACAACACAACAATCAATGCGAAAAATTTGAGGAATCACAACATTGCACTTAAAACTCAGGAAGTGATTAATTGCTGTGGATTTAATTCTTCAGGTGAGAAGAAAAAATTTAAAATTAATTTGTTTGGCCATAATACAGGTCACTCAATTGAAATATGTGAAAATGATATTCAAGATCTTAGTGTTAAAGAAAAACTTACAGCTAAGCTTGAAAAAGAACTTGGTCGTAGTGTATCTTGGGGATCACGTCATTTGTACTTCGGAAAAAAAATAATATAAAAGTTAACCACCAACTATTGATTAGTTGGTGGTTTTATGTTATAATTATATAGCTTGGTATACAAGCAATACACACACAGAGGGAGTCTTACACTTCTTCCATTATGGATTAGTAAGATATAGATATCTGTGGAGGAATAAAAGAAGGAGGAATTTTAAAATGGCAATTATACCTATGAAATCATTACTAGAAGCTGGTGTACACTTTGGACATCAAACAAAAAGATGGGATCCTAGAATGGCTCCATACATCTATACTGCAAGAAATGGAATATACATATTAGACTTGCAAAAAACTTTAAAGAAAACTCAAGAAGCATATAATCTAACTAAAAAGGTTGTAGCAAATGGAGGACTTGTCCTATTTGTAGGGACAAAGAAACAAATTCAAGAAACTATTAAACAAGAAGCTGAAAAATGTGGAATGTACTACATCAATAGCAGATGGCTAGGTGGTACACTTACAAACTTCTCAACTATTAAAAAGAGAATTGCAAGACTTGTTGAACTTGAAAAAATGGAAGCTGACGGAACATTTGATGTTCTACCTAAAAAAGAAGTTATAAGATTAAAGAAAGAAATGGAAACACTTAATACAAATTTAGGTGGTATTAAGGAAATGGATAAACTTCCATCACTTATTTTCTTAGCTGATTCTAAAAAAGAATATATTTGTACAAAGGAAGCTAGAAAATTAGGAATACCTACAATTGGACTTATAGATTCTAACTGTAATCCTGATGACGTTGATTATGTAATACCAGGAAATGATGACGCGGTAAGATCAGTAAGTTTAATAGCTGGAAAAATTGCTGATGCTGTTGTTGAAGCTAAAGAAGGAAATTTAACAGAAGCTCCTGTTGATGAAGAAGTAGAAACAATGGATGAATTAATTAAAAAAGAAGGCGTTGACAAAATAGAAAGAAAGCCAAGACAAAATAATAGAAGAAATAACTATCAAAGAAAAGATAGAGTTTCTAAAGAAAATAAAGTAGAAGAAAAATCAGAAGAAAATAAGTAGGGGGAATGTTTTATGGCAGTTACTGCTACACAAGTTAAAGAATTAAGAGATAGAACTAATGCAGGAATCATGGACTGTAAAAAAGTATTAGTTGAAACTGATGGTAACATTGAAAAGGCAATTGAACTTTTAAGAGAAAGAGGAATTGCTAAAGCTGCTAAAAAATCAGATAGAATTGCAGACACCTTCTCAAAATTTATCATGAATCGTCTGCGAATCGATGAATCGTCTTTTACAAGGTCTTTATCTGGAAGCATACCAAATAGGAACAGTCCATTTCCCCAAGACTCTTCTGTATATTGATTTAGCTCTATATACAACAGATAGTTGGTTATAGTTGTCCGAGAAGGGTTTAGTTCCTTCACAAGTTCCATAATTTGGTTCCACAAGTATTCCTTTTCCTCAGGCAATTCACTTATAAGTTTTCGTACAAACGATTCCTGCAAATCTGCGGCGGACAAATTCTGGAAAGTAGCATCTCCGTAAGAATCCTCAGCGGATGTTCTGCTGTTGGACGGAACAAGGATGAGCACAGCTTTCTCTGGATTGTTTCGCAGTTCGATAAGTTTCGTTGCATGAATAAAATCTTCACCCTTTTCATCCTCGGAAAGGATGTACACTTCCATGTCCTGATTGATCGGACGGAGTAATGGGAGAAGCACACGCAACTCTTTCATTGCCAAACCTGTAATCTTCATGCAATGACCAGGTTTAGCTGCTTTTAATTTGGATGAGTACGATTCTACAATATGTTGTATGAAACGCTCATAGTATAATGTCTTGATATTTTCCATTAGTCTTCCAATTTATAACGTGGACGAATCTTTTGAAGGATGCATGCATCACTCATGTCGGTGTAGAAACCGATCTGGCGAAGCTTGTTCTTGAATGCATCCATGTTAATGCGGAATGCGGAATTCATTTCCACATCAGCATCGGCAAAACGCTCTTCTCCACCACCATTGATGATAAGCCCGTAACGTTCACGAATAGCACATGCCAATTCATCAATCGAAAGCGAACGTGTCTCGTAGGTGCCGTCTTCTTTTTGGCGGAGCACAAGCAACTGAACCAACGTCTCCAATAGTTTAGACCCTATGGCACCTCTTCTTGGATGACGCTTGGAACGGCTGTCGGCCAACAGCATAGATGAAGAGTTCTTCATAGACACAGCATCTATAAAGTCGTGCAGAAACCCATGTTGACGGTTGCCCAAGTTTGACTTTTCAAGCACATGAACGAGCATACCAAGATAATCTCCCTCGGGGAAATATGCAAGCATTTCAGCCAAGTCATCTTGGTCAAATTCCTTTTCATCTTTTTCGGGAAGACTCTTTTTGATGCCATTCAGTACGAACTTGTAGTATTCTTGCTCGTCGGCTTCTTCTTTCAAGGTGCGGAGTGCCTCGTCAACATCGCATCCCTTTTGTTCTTGTACAAGGTCAACCATATAAGTGGAGCGAATATAAGGAACCATACAATTCTCGATTCTCTCCATGTCCTTACAAGCATACTGTGAAACAGTACTGTCAAGATTGTCGGTCAAATCCACAATCATAGACCAGTCATCTTCTATTTCTCGTTTTCCAGCTTTTACCATCTTAGGCAACAGATACACCACTTTCAATGTGTAAAGTGCAAGATGTAGTCCGCATAAAATGCGGAGATAGTCGATAAATACCGCACGAGGCAGTTTCTCCTTATAAATAAGAAGTCGTCTAATATCGTCATTGAAAAGACTGGCTTGCTTTTTTAGGAAAGGAAGAGGAACTCTGTCGATTTCCTTGTTCATATTCTTCTTCTCCCTCAATGGCTTTGTGATGTACAGTATTCCTGTTGTATCTACATCCAAGTTTTCTTGAACAACAATTTCTCCAGTACTCTTGTCCCATCCTTTGCTCAGGTATTTCACCAATCCATTCATTACTTCTGGATTGCTTTTGAGCATGAGATAAAGTTGGTCTGATGCGCGATAGTCACGGCAATACTTGTTGTTTTGGACACGGAAACTGAGAATGTGCAAGGGCTTTAAAGTCGATACGTGTTCTTTTATGATGTTGCCACGGTTTACCAACTCCAACATGGAACTGCGGAGCCAATCTTCAACACCCTCAGGATTATCCTTCACTCCATGGAAATAGCCCATATCTTCGAGCTTACCCATGTTGTCTTTCAGGACATCTATTGTATATTCCTTGCGATAGGAAAGTGTCACAGGGCATCCATCCGTGTACATCTTAACAAAAAGATTGGTCAGTACACGGTCTAATCTTACGGATTTGGCATCCACAAAGAGTATATCTTTGTTCATGAACGCTGTAACGCTTCCTTTTTTGATTTTTAGAATCATAATCGTTCTCCTTATGCGTTAAGTGGTTCAATAACTATATGCTTGTTATCATCCAAATGAATCATCGTGAACTTACGATTGTTCTTGGTGACAAGTATCTCAGAGTATGTCTTTGCTTCCAGCAAATTCTTGAATATTTGCAATTCTATGAAGCGGCCTCTGAGGTCATTGACTGACGGGCTGAAACCTGCACGGATATATTGCAACATTTCAAACAGGTCAAGGCTCACGGTTAACTGTATGAACTTGTCCGTTTTGTGACGGAAAGTCAGACTGTCGCTCTCATACTCGATGTATTTAGTCAGGTGTTCTGTCTTGTTGACAAACAGCTCAAACTCACCCAGTGGGAAGCGACGGTAACTCTTGGATATTGGGTCGCCTACATTAGAACTTGCCAAAAGAAGATAACCATTGGTCAATTCCGCGTTGTCGCAACCTTCACTTGCAGAAATCGCACGCGCCAAATCCTGCATAGTCTCCTTTAATGCTTCTTCTTTCTCTTGTTTCAACTGGTCCTCAAACATTCCTGCATATCTATATGGCAAGCGTCTGCGGAAATCCATCTTACCCTCGAAATACTGATGACGAATATAGGTCTTGTGCCTGAATGTTGCCTGAAATCTCGCATCATTGCTCTTAATCTCGTAGGCAGGTATCAAGACATTGTTGTCATTGAAGCTTTTCAACAGGTTCCGTGTTCGGTCGCTGAAGATAAGGTAGTTGTTGGACTGTTTCATTGTAAAATACAAATCCCGGTCGTATGACGGCAATGCCACTCCTGCAACGTCGGTTTCACGCAGAAGCTTTATCAAGCGGTCATTAGACTCCAATGATGGAAGCATAAAATTCTTACGCATTCCGACAATTGGTGCTGTTACGTTGAAATAATAGTACAACCAATAATATTCTGGTACTTGCTCTGTCTGTACATACTCAACCAGTTGCTTTACTTCTTCACAAGAATAGTCTCGCGTGAGCATCCATGCAATCATTGAACGCAAGTCACGCATGGTGATGTGCAGTTCTCTCTTGTACATGATGATTCTCAACAGCCATTCAAGTCTGTTGATAACCTCATCGCCAGCACTGCTATCCTGGAATGTATCTACATTGTACTTGATAAAGCAACGGTCGGCTATTGGGCAACCTTCACACTTAGACCAAATTTCTGGTCGGGTCAACTTCTTTACTTGTTGAGCCAGCAAACTTGGAGTTGAACCGTCTCTTGCTGTGACAGAACGTAAATTGAGGTTTATCACCATGAGTCCTGGCAACAATTCAGCATGACCTTCCTGATAGAAGTAATCCTCAATGTTGTCTTGAAGCTTGCGCAGCTCTGGCTGGGTGGAAAGGAAATCTACCAATCTACCTTCATTGATGGCGATGACACGACCCTCATTTGCCTTTGTATAATCCTCCAAACCATAGAATGGTCTGAGAAATTCTCCAAGTACGTCGTTGTTTGCCTTTTCCGCTTCATCTTGCGAACCATCATAGTTTGATTCAAATCGCACGTTGTTAAGGTAAAATTCGGAACCGTTGTTGGTGTCAAAAGAAACCTTCTTTGTACCCTGTTCTTCTATACGATGGATGAAAGCGGTCTTACCATCACCGGCATTACCAGTTATGATGATGAGCTTAAATTTCAAGTCTTTTATGTCCTTGATAAGTTCCTTGTCAAGCTTAGTGGCACTGTAAGTCAATGTGTCGAAAGTGTGTCCTTTCGCTCCTGCTCTTGTGCCGCCGTTACCATGTCTGCTTTGGCTATACAATGAATTGATATAGTCAACGGGATCCAGATTCTCGCTGCCATTTGAATCATTCTGGGAGTACAGCACAGTACGAGTGTCTTTGAGTATGCCATCCAGCCCTATGGCACGCAATGCATCCTGCATCTCCTTTGCGGTACGGAAACGCTTGTTCTTGTCCGTTATGATAGCCTTCATTACGAAATCGGCTATTCCGTCTGTCAGCTTGTCGTTATATTTGCGGATGTCTGTCGGCTCCATGTGGATGTTCGGGCGCATGGCTCCACCTGGCCATGGGTAGGCGTGTGTGAAAAGCTGGTATATCGTAATGCCAAGTGCAAATGTGTCTGCCGACTTGTCCCAATCTATCTTGTTTCCGCTGACCACAAGGTCGGGTGCCATATATGGGAATGTGCCGCCAAACGATTTGTCGTCTGTCGTTGTAGAGATGTTGAAGTCTATCAACTTATATACCTGACGTTGATGCCACATGATATTGCTTGGCTTGATGTCCCTGTGGTATACTGGCGGATTTTGCTCCTGCATATACACCAACGCATCCAATATTTGCGAGGCCATTTTATAAACCTCATCTACGGGGAGACGAAGGTCACCTTTGATGTAGTCTTGCAAATTGTCACCTTCAAGGAGTTCCATCAAAGTGTAAAACAATCCTTGCTGTGTGCGGTCATTGAATTTGAACTCAACGATATTTGGGTGATGTAGTGATTTTAATGCTTCAAACTCATTGATGGCATTGTCCACAGAAGCATCACGCTCGAATATCTTGATGGCAAGGAATTGTTTCTGCATATCGTGCCATACTTTGAATACTCGTCCAAAGCCACCACGTCCAAGCACCTCATGAAGGGTCATAGAGGGTGACACCTTTACTCCAGGTTTCATGTCCTTCAAATAGGCAATCTTGTTTGAACCGTTGCCTTGGGTTTGGTGAATCGTGGCAATGGTCTCCTTTTCCTCGTCAGCTATTGCATTGTTGATGAAGTCTATCATCTCGGTGGCATCTTGCCAACGGTGTTCAGGGTCAACAACGATGGTGTTCTTTATCACCTCGTCCATCCATGCTGGGAGATCCTTTGACACCTTGCTTGGCAACAGGTCTTCTGCCAATACACCACCAAGGGCGGTGGTGAATGTCAGCACATTGTCAAAGGGCAGTTTACCAGTCATCAACTCGTAGAAAATGATTCCCAAAGCGTAGATGTCGCTTCCTGAATTAACGTCTCCGTCCAACAGTTCGGGAGCAGTGTAAGGTGAATTGATGTCTGCCTTTTGGTTAATCGTGAAATTCAAGTCTGAATGTTCCACAAACCATGCCATTCGGAAATTGGCTAAGGCTGCCTTGCCTCCTTCGTACACATAGATGTTTTCTGGGCGCACATCTCTATGATATACGCTCTCTTTGTGGGCAGCCTTCAAGGCATTGGCAACATCAAGGATGATGCTGATCTTGTCTGTTTGCTTGAACGTCTTTTGGCGCAACTTTGAACGGAGGGTGCTCTCGTCCTGATAGCGGCTTATCTCGTAATAGTAAGTCTGCTCCTCGTTCATGCGGCACTCGGTCTTGACAATATAGGGCGAATTGCCAATCTTTTCTTGCGCCATATACGCGTTCTGTACCTGTAGCTTCAGTTTGTTCAGCTCTGTTGGACTCTTTCCTGCAAAGTCGAGGGGGTACTCTCGTATCTTATAGTGAGCCGTCGCTACGAGTTGGGGGACACAAAGATATTCAGTAAACTCCTCTGTCTCCTGCAATACCTCTTCAATATGGTAGTTGAAGATGGAGGTTCTTTCGGTTCTCTTGTGTACAGCAGACTGACCAGTCAGCAAGTCAGCCAGCTGGTTCTGTACGTTCGCAATCTGTCCTTCTCTTCGTCCGATGAGGTCGGGACGGGTCAAAAACTCAATCAAATCATTACCCAACGTGAACGTTTGGTTGTAGCATTCGCACTGTGGGTCAATACCGAACTTAGATTGCTGTGGGTTACTCAATGTGACAGCGGTCAATATCTGACCAAACAGCCAATCTGGATGTTGGTTCTTGATTTTACTAGCCAGGATGCGGCTTTTCAGTCCTGCTGTCTTGTGCGGATTGGCAACTTCCTGTCCGCTTCTGAACCAAGCCCAGTCGTCACCTTCAAGATTTCCACCCCAGTCTTTGTTCTCTATGTGATACACTGCATGAGGTGCCACAACAATACAGTCATATTCCCAATACTTCATCACACGGTTTTGTCCCGTTATGGCAAGATTAAGGTTAGGAATGATGATGTAGTTACTTGGCAACTTCAAGGCAAGAAAGTCCAGTAAACGCTTTTCACCAGCGTTTACCGGGCCATCGTCATGTATGGGTCTTCTTACTTGTGCCATATGCTTATTTTATCTGTTATTCATTATCGTTTTTAATACGCCAATCATTTGGTCGGCTCGTTTGGGTATTACTTCTTCGCAGAATGTGCAGAACTTGTCAACTGCTCGGAAATAACTATCTTTGTCAAGGTCTTTCATATAGCTCCAGACGTAATCAAATATATCTTTTGGCTTACCGTCTGCATCTACATAGTCTTGCAGCATCATATTGTTGATGAAGTGTCCCCAACCTTTTGCGCCTTGGTATTCTGTCATCACCTTGCGGTTCTTATAGAGGATGCCTTTAAGGTGTATATCTGGTTTCTTTTCATCCATGAACACGGCATACATTGCTTGTAGATACCTGTCCATGTAACCACGGAACTTTGGGTTGTCCTTATAGCTTGCCATAGTTTCCTTGTCATTCAACTTATTGGGCAGTACCCAAAGGTTTCCAATGCTGTTCAACAGATGTGCAACGTGCAGAGCCCGTTCAAATTGCTTCTTGCTCGGGTTGAATTTCTCCATTCCCTTGAAATACTTATCAAGAATGTTGCTGCCGAACAGATTTTGGAAACTCACCATCTGACTGCTGCTATACTCATAGTGATTGATGGAATCTACGGTGAGATTAGGCCATATGTTTCCGAACACCAAAGCCATGATGGATTTTGCCAATTCGTTCTTAGGCCAGTTCTCTTTGCCATACTTCTCATCTTCTGTCAAAGTAGCTAAGTCAAAGTCGCGCAACTTGTTTATATCGCCGTCCAATCTTTCTTGGATGAAATCCCCCACTATGCGCAAGGCATATACGTCCGAAGATTTTTCTTCCTTTTCCTTTGCTTTCTCTTTGCGATACTTGTCCGTTTCTTCGAACTGAGAAGGTGTGAAAAGGTCTGTCTTGCGATATTCGCAGCATCCTTTGAGGTAACGGTCACGAAAACTTTTTGTGAAAAGCCTTCCGCAGCCTTCGCCTTTCTTTTGTATGCCTCCAGCATAAACGCAACCTTCACAGATTGTTCCTTCTACTCCTCTAAAAGGGAAGTTATCTTCCACTTCTATGAAGTCCTGAATGTCAGCATCATCAGCAAGTTTGTGTATCATATTGCTGAGAGTGACATCTCGTTCATCTGTCGGCTCGTCGGCAGCGTCAAGTGGAATCGGATAGAACTCGTCATCCAAACCGATGGGATGCTCCATGCGCTTGCAGAATATCGGATCCAAAGAACGTGAATGCACATCCAACTTCAACTTGTCGTCAAGACTTTTGCGTGCCATATCCACAAGCGAGGTCTCCTTTCCAGTTGCCTCGTTCATGAAATTCATGGCTGCTTCGTCATTCCCCAAGAAAAAGGCGGCTGCAGGTGGAATGTGGAGCAGAAAAACCTGTGTCACCCCATCTTTCTCATACACATCCATCACCTTGAAATAGCTATTGAAGTGGAATGTGCAAAGATTCCATTTCTTTACATCAGGATTCTCCAGACACAATTCTTCTATCTCACAAAACATGGCGGCATGTGCGCTGGCTATGAGAAAGCGCGTCTTGTGCACTGGTTTCTGTAGCTTTGTCGTTGCATCCACAAAGAAACCGGCACGTAGTATGTCACCTACATGATAGGTGGCATCTATAATAACAGGCGCATTAGTGTCGCGATAGAAGAACTGCAGACCAGGCAGTGTCCAATTGGCAAACTTCTCAAAAAGTTGCTTGTAGTCCACAGTTGCTTTCTTTGGCAAATGGCTTCTCTCTGCATCGCAGATGCTTCCATCTGTAGTGACGATGTAGGGCTTCTCGTCTATCTCTGCATAGATGAAGTCTTGTTTCTCCATCCAGTATGCCAAGTCAAATATCATCGGAAAGATGACATCGCCATTCACATGTGCCACACCGTATGTATATCTTGTCTTCGGATTGGTCTTCGACTTGCGTATGGTGTTACTGAACACAAAGAAGCCGTGCTTCACCTTGTACACATCATTGTGCCAAACTTTCAGCACTATGCTTCCGTCTGGTCGCAAGATGTTCTTCTTTGCTCCCAACTCCGCCTTATAGTAACCTTCTCCCCATTCTTCTATATAGGTATAGCCGTCAGAGACACGTCTTTCTGTCCTGTCGATGAGATACCATTTACCATCGTCATAAACTCTGGCTATTCCATTGCTATCGTAGTCGTACTTCGTCATGGTTATTCCTCCTTTAGTTGTTTGCTTATCCAACCTTCGTCAATACACAGCACTCCTTTCACTGCCATGCGTGGATCCATCTTGCACGCCATTTTGTGCTCATAATAGTTGTCCATGGCGAAGCGCACCTGCATCATGCTTTCCCTTTCTGTATCGTCGTAAAAGAAATGGATGGTGCCGTATGGAAACTCTTCTGTAGGTTCCTCCACATGGTCGAAGTAGAGTTCGTAGCCTTTCTTTGCCAAGTCTGGATTGATTACATGGGTTATCATGTATTTCTGGCGTTCGATGGCCACATCGTCCAACTCATTTTCGAGAATGAGTATCTTTTCCTTCAGGCGGTTCAGCCCGAACACGCCACGGAAGGTGTAATTGCCAGCCATGCTGAAGCCGCCTTCTGGCAGTTCCATAGGTTCATAGTCGTAATCGTCGGGCTTGTAGAAGTCGAAGAACAACATGAACTGGTGTTTCATGTCGTGATAGAGGAATCCTGCCGGAATGCCTGTCACCTCGCCACAGTGAGGGCAATGATACATAAACAACTCGTCAGAGAATATCTTTTCTCTGAGTTCCGGATTCAAGTCCACATTTACTGACGACCAAAAGCTGAACTCTCCTTCTTGGTGGCAGTGTGGACACGTTATGTTTTCTTTTCTCAACTGTGACATATTCTTATTCTTTTAATTTGTTGGCAAGTTACAGGCAAGTTAGAATTGATTCTATAACTATTTGATAGTCAGCCATACTTGCATTATTTATTATATTGCGAGCCTTTCTTGGCAAGTTACAGGCAAGTTAAACTCATGCCCATATCGGAATGTATCTCATATAGCGTGGAGCTGTATCTGGGTCAACAGGCTTTATCAGTTTCTTGGCCTGCACCTCTTTTATCAATCTTGACACCATACCCGATGAGGTCGCCTTGAGACCAAAGCGTTCTCGTAAGGACGAGTTCGACAGTGCGTCGCCCTCTATGTATTTGATACAAGCGTGCAGATAAGTTGACCAGATACGGTCGTCTGTCTGAATATTTACGAAATCCAGATAGGCAAATAGCGACACACGAGTTGACTCTTGGTAAACGTTGATGCGTGGTGCAGCCAAATATTTGCTTTCGCAACTGATTACCATTCTGTCCCAACCACGTCCTAACTCTTCGCACATGCCAAGGCGGCGCATCACGGAGGCAAGTTTCTCGTTTCTCGACTTAGGCGGATTGTCGATGATGCGCATCACATCCACCAAAGGAACACCAGGATTGGTCACTTCCACTCGGTTCTCGAACAACTCCACTACAGGCCCAGCTCCTGTGATATAAAAATCTTGGTGAATGACCGAGTTCGCCACACTTTCCCTTATGGCTGGTAGAGGAAAAGTGCTGACAGTTCGCAGTTGTACTTCGCTCGGATCTTCCTTGGAAGGCAGGAGTGTAAAGACGTATTTAACTGCCTTTTCCAAACTCGTGGCATATCCCTCATCAAAAGTTTCTTCTTTGAGAATGGTCAGACGGTTGTGTTTGTCGTATTGCACCACACGAATAGCTTTGCGACCCAACCGAGGAAAGTCAGAGAGTCGTTTTGCCAAAAGGATGGCACCGAGATTGGTAATGGAGTATAGTCCATCGTCTTGACGCACCAGAAACTGTTCTTCAAGCATATAGTGTACTATCTGCTCTATATCATCTGGCATAGGGATGTGCAGCAGATTGAAATATGCCTCATAGTTGAGCAAGCGCAGGGCGTTTTTGTCGGTCAAGCCAATTTGGGACGGTGTGTCCTCAAACTGGCTGTGGCGCAACTTGTCCCATAGTTGTGCTTGGAGTGTAGGAAACTCTATCAGTTTCTTTGTATAACTACCCGAACGGATGTAGTCCACCTTTTCAAAGGTCACGGGGAGTCCTTCGGCTCGTGTTATCACTATCAATTCCACATGATTGCCATCAATGTCCACATCATGAAACTCAAAGTTGGCATTCTTTGAAAGCAAGTAGCGCAACCAATTTTCCAGTTCTTGGTTGCCTTTCTTCTCACTTTTCAGCCTCACCTTAGTGCCAACAATATCGTGGGTGTCATCGTCCACGCCCCATATCATGTAGGCATGACTATGGTCTGCAAGCACAGCACTGTTGGCGAGAGCACTGATGTCTTCACCTATCATCTGGGGTGACCAGTTGTTGTGTTTGAACTCAACCCAACCAGATTCATTGGGTTGCTTACATAGCTCCTTTACGAGTATATCTAAATTCTCCATCTGCTTCTCTATTATTTGTTCCAACTCTCGATTTCTCGCTCAACCATGCTGATGGCTTGCTCTTCACAATTAAATGCGCGATAAGTTTTGGCCATATATGACTTGACGATATCTGTCACTGCTTGGCTTAATTCTTCTGTAGGCCGAACTATGGGAATTGTTTTAATATTCTCAATATCAAATCGTTCAATGACAGAACCATATTTAAGCGACTGCATATAATCATAAATAGGAGGCAATTGCAGATAGGCAAAGATATACTCCGTAGTAAAAAGAGTATCGTTTGAAACAAGTCGTATTATATCTGGCGAGCCTATAGCTCCCTTATCCTCATACTCTTTTGTAATCATTTTCACCAAACCGCAAGCTCCTGCGCATGTAATTAACAACATTCCTTCCTTTAACCAAAGATCATCCAGTTTTGGGGTTCGTGCTTTAGACAGGTGGTCGCAGGTTTTGAAAGGATTGACGTCAAAAACGGATGAGCCCTTTAAATACGGCAAACCATTTTCTACATAAGCACGCTTGAATATGCCCGGATACCACATTTTTACGTTGAGATCTCCCAAGCGTGTTGACTGCTTTTGTATTGACTTTACCCATTGAACACCTTTATTTATATATATGGTCGGATCAAATCTGGTATTAAGAGTTGAACGTACCCCTTTTATTTTAACAGACACGAATCTTTTCAACCGAGTAGTGGCATACTCTTCTTGGCAGAAGTCCATAATAAGCCCTTTTGCCTCCTCCAAAGCATCCACCGCCTCTTCCCTCAGCCGTGCAGACTCTTGTATCAAGTCATCCACTTCCTTTTGGAAGATATCGGAAAAGAGTGGAATAAGAGTTCTCTTTATACCAGGAGCTTCTATATATCGTACAACGGAACCAGATGCATTACTGTTCAATTGTGCAGCGCCGTACTTAGAACTCATAAAAGCATAAATTAAACCTGCACTCATTCCTGTTGCTTGTATACGACATACATTATTTGCATAGCACACTCCATCTTGATGACGTGATACGAGGCGAGTGTTTCCAATTGTTCCAAATCCAGTAACTAGTATATCATTCTTATGAACAAGTAATTTTAATGATTCTGCTTGCCCTTTATAGATAAATACTTTGCTCTTTTCTTCCAATGAAGGGACGTCTGAACTCTGGAAATATTGTACTGCGTTTTCTGTGTCTTGACAAAATTGACGTTTAAACACCGGAGGGTTAAAGCAAGTGGCTACATCTTCTAATTTGGCACATTTATCCTTTCTACGCTCTATCTGTAAACTAAGATATGCGTAGTGATTAAGATAATGATTTCCTTCAAAACGAAATCGGTGGTCAGCAATTTCCTTGCTACTTACTAATGCAGTCTTCATACTCTTCCCTCCCTAAACTCCTTATACGCCTTGGCAACCTTTGGAAGGTCATCGGCAAGATGCTTGATGCGTTCTTTACGTTGTTTTACTATTTCTCTACCGTTTTCTGCGATGGAAAGCCACTTTTTGGTGTGCTCAAAGAGAATTTCTGCACCGTCATCGTCTTTCTCATAAACAGGTACGCCACGGCGGTCTTTGCCCACTTGCTCCACAATGCCCATAAAGACATCATAGTCCTCATTCTCAATAGGCACAAGCATCTCTGCATCGGTCTTCTTCTGGAGGAAGAGGAGCGACGCTTGTACACCTACCTGTGGCAGGAAAGTTTCTACTGGGAGGTCAACACTGGCTATCAGCTTGAAATGCTTCAATATCCAAAGGCGCACGCTCTCCGTGTTGGGATTGCCAAGAATGCCGTCGGGGAGAACGATAGCCATCTTTCCACCTGGCTTTAGGAAGTTGTAGCATGCCTCGATGAAGAGCACTTCGGGCGCCTTGCTGTTCAGTTCGTAGCGTTCAGCAATCTCTTGGTCCACTTCAACCTTTGTGCCGAAAGGTGGATTGGTAAACACCATGTCGAACTTGCCTTGGGCATTGTCTTTTGATGTTCCGAAATGAAAATCCTTGTCTGCACTATGCTCAATACTTTGGTTCACGGCCTTGGCAATGAGGGGCACGTCAGGTTTGCTGCCATGAGGATAATCGAGTGAGTTGATGTTGTAGATGTTGGAATGGCCGTCACCCGACATCACCATATTCATACGTGCCGCCTTCTTCAAGTCAGGATCGAAGTCGAAGCCGAAAATCATCTTCTCGGCATACTCACGCACAGTTTCGTTCACCTCTGGAGAGTTGTACTTGGCTTCAAGACGCACCTCGTCAAGGTCTGGATAAAGGTTCTTGGTAATCTTTTTGCGCACATGGTCGAGTACCATCACGAGGAATCCGCCAGAACCACAGGCTGGGTCGAGCACACGGGTGTTCTGGTCAGGATCCATCATCTCCACCATACATTTGATGATGTTACGTGGAGTGAAGAACTGACCTGCCGACTGCTTCAACGTGTTGCTGACGATGGTCTCATATGCTGTGCCCTTCACATCGACAGTAGCGTCGAGGAAAGAATATTTGGCAAGTTCGCTGGCAACATAGGCGAGTCCACGGTCGGAAAGAGTAATCTGTTCACTGCCGTCAAACACGTCCTTAAACACATGACTCTCTTTCAAATCCTCAAAGATGCCCTTGATACGGGCAGCAACGGCTGCCTGTCCTTCCTTGGTGTTCTGCTCCTTCACGCCCACCCAGAAACGACGGCGGTAACTGATGCCTTCTTTGGCATCGGAGAAACGGCGTTTCTCATCATAGAGCTTGCAGAAGATAAGGTTGAGCAGTTCCCAGAAAGCCGTTTTCTTCATGCCTTCATTGCCGTAGATATAGTCATGGCAACGCTTGAATGTCTTCACAAGCGACTCATTGGCTGGCTTACGAGGCATAGCACGCTCGCCTTGCGCTTCGAGGTCGGCAAGCGTCTGTCCCTCACCGGGGAAGTCGGAGATAGCTTCGCAAGTCACCTGACCGAAGTCATCCTCACAGGCATGAACATACTGCAAATCTTCACCGTTTGTCCAACAAGCAAACTCGCAGTCGGTTGTGCAAAGAATGTTATCGGTAGTGGCTTCCACGCCAGCCTTTTTGTCATTGGGCTTCACCTTGGCATCCTTGGTAACAATGATAAAACGGATAAGTTCATCGGTGTCATGGGCATGCCCGGCGTTGAAAATTGCCAAGTCCACCTTCTGTGTCTTGGTTTTGCCGCTGTCCTGATCCTCATACTTCACCTTGAAATCACGTTCCATATCTTCCGATGCAAAGCCATACTCCTCTGCCATCATCGCAATCATGGATTGCAATGTCATTTCCCTATCCGTAGCTTTCACCACGCGATTGGTGAGAGAACAAACCATTTCGTTCTCTCCAAGTACTATCTCATTCTGAGATGCTGCTATGTTATCTTTTTCTTTCGTTACCATAATTGGGTGCAAAATTATACTATTATACTCAGGAATAGGCATTTCTGCCTTATCCAAGTTAGTCCATATTCCTCACGTACGCTATTAGACACAGCAAAATGCGCTAACTTTGTACATTTTCCCTTCTACTTTCGGTAGAAGATAACTCCTTCTTCCTTGGTAGAGTTGAGCAAATCTTTCATGTCCACATCAAGCAGAGCCGCAACCCTCGACAATGTCGCCAAGTCGGGCTGAGAGGTGTTTGTACACCACTTTGAAATGGTTGCTGGGTCTTTTCCCAGTTGCTCTGCCAACCATTTATTGGTTTTCTTCTTTTCCACAAGAACAACCTTAATGCGATTCAAATCTTTCATCGTGAATATCGTTTTTATTGCGTTTGGCGCAAATTTACTAAATTTCTGCCACATTTGCATGACACTACTGTCATTTTTACGTTTTATTACGTTAATTCTTCCGATTGGCACGGATTATGCACTAATTTTATTGCAATATTGCACATTACCCTTTAAAAGTACGGCAAGGAGGCCGATTTACGAATGGAGAGAGAATTTTTAGATTTTATCAATGAAATCACGCTGACACAATGTCAGTGTGAAGATGCACAAACGAAGTACACAGGTGTGTGCCAAAAGTTGTACTCTCACTACTACAATGGAGAGTATGATGATGGGAAAAAATACTTGTTTGGTTCTTATAAAACCAAAACAAATGTCCGTCCGCTTACAGAAGACCAAGATGTGGATGTGCTTTTCAAAATCCCTCAGTCCACGTATGACAAGTTTGACAAGTATGAGAGTAATGGTCAAGCAGCATTACTTCAAGAGGTTAGAAATATCCTCAAAGAGAAGTACACCACAACAGACACCATTAAGGCATGGGGTAAAGTCGTTTTAGTTCAATTCCAGGAAAACCATCACAATGTAGAACTGCTGCCAGCACTTGAACAAGACGATGGTGCTTTCCTTATCCCCAACAGTGAAAATGGTGGTAGTTGGGAAACATTTGATCCTCGTGCAGAGGTAGAACGCTTCCAGACTTCCAATGAGAGTACAAATGGCTTGACACGAGAACTTGCCAAGATGTTGAAGACTTGGGCGCATAATACGACTTCCATGTCTTACAAATCTTGTAAGAGATTGGATGATGTGATAACGTTCCTTGATGAGTTCTATCCCCAAGGTAAAGAGACAACTTCGTATGCAAAGATTGTTTTTGACTTCTTTGATTATATGAGTTCAAGATGTGGCGATGACATTAAAAACTATATCAATACAGCTCTTTCCCATGCTCGAAAAGCGTTAGAGTATGACAACAATGAGAAGCCTGTGGAAGCCTCAGAGCAATGGCGAACAATTTTTGGTGATAAGTTCCCAAAGGTTCAATCGAATCCTATCAAAAAGAATGAAAGTCAAAGTATAATCAACCCAATTCGTCCATGGTCTTTTTGACAGATAAAGAAATAGATTGGCTAAGCGTTAATTTTCCGAGGCTCACATATGACCAGATTTCAAATTCGATTTCTGGTCGTATTGGCATTGATATACATTATCTTGACAATCCTGTTATAAAGGATTCATATAATGTGCGCATAGACATGGCATCGATGACTACAAGGAATGAGTTGCCAGATGTTTATAACACGGACAATCGTATTATAAATGCAGCCAAGAAGAAAGGCAAGCCTATTGCAGACTTCCATATAGATGGCAACGGGAAACTATGTATGATGTTCCCTTTGAAATTTTCAAAATTCTACCCAAATGGATTTGAAATCGCACCTTTCATGACCCATTTGAGTAGTCATCTATATTGGGTTTCATATTATGAACTGTATAATAAAGAGCCTTGGCGTGGAGAATTTCATGGGAATGTAGCAATGCTTGACTATTTTTCAGACCCCAGTAATTATGACTTGATTTTGAAAAATAAGCAGCAGCTTGAAATGGTTCGAAGTTATTATAAGCGGATGAAAGGAAAGGGTATTGCACTCTCAAAATTGAGAAATTTACTGAAAGAACCAAGTTTTGTAAAAGAGTTATTTAAGGACATACGATTATGAAGCATTTATTATCAGAAACAAGATTCTATTTTGCACAATGCGTTTTTAATACGAGCTGCCATTATTCAGCTGTTGAAAGAATAGAGAAACAGCGAGCAAGCAGACAAAATTGGGCAATTGGTATTTCATCGATATCTGTAGTTATTTTGGTCTTTACATGTTTGGCCTGGGAGCAAAATTGGGCGACGGCGTTGAGAGTTATCTCTATTATCAGTGCAATATCAACTGCTGTATCTATGATATTTGAAATGTTTACTCGCTCCGATTTGACGGAATTCATTTGCAGCCATAAACAAACTGCTGAAGAATATAAATCTTTGAGAGAACGATTCGTTGACTTGATTAGGCAAATAATGGATGGGAAGCCAAAAGATTGTACCGAGCCCCAATTACAAAGACTGCTTGATGAATACTCACTTATAGGAAGGCATTCGTTTGACACAACAGTTGATGACTATTGTAAAGCACAACAAAAATTAGGCTTACACGGAAATGGAGAATCATTCACTTGGTCTAATGAGGAAATCGACCGTTTTCTCCCAGAAGAACTTCGATCTTCAGATAGCAACCAAATAGTATGATTTCTGATCCAAACTGCAATAGGCTTCATAGTTCAATGAAACTAATTTCAAATGCCAATGAAGCCTTCTTCGTTGTTTAATGATGACCACTTCATAGCCACATGAGGTGCAGCACTCACAAAAGACACATAAAAGTATCTTAAGATACATTGCCAAGTATGTAAAGCTACTTGTGCAACTATCCTAAGATACTTTGTCATCTAATCTATATAGCAGGAAGAATTCCATCAAGCGTCGTCTTCTGATAGATGGTATGTACTTGCCTCTCCATCTGCAAAAGTCAAGGTAATCTTTTTCTATGTCACGTAATCCTCGTTCAATCTTTTGCAGGAGACGGCTCTTCGGAAATCTTTTGTTCCCTAATATCTTGT
>OIYR01000632.1_pt1 | contig 19318 bp, 14 predicted proteins | sample 1588221 | NCBI WGS metagenome assembly OIYR01 (sample SAMN03283292) | human gut metagenome | biome: human-associated habitat; material: feces | host: Homo sapiens | place: Peru | collected 2012 | reverse complement strand
GGAAATGTATTTGCAGTTGAACCACCAATGTTTGTTGAATTAGAAGTTACATATACAGAACCAGGATTTAGTGGAAACACAACAACAACATCTGGAAAACCAGCAACATTAGAAAATGGATTCGAAATTTCAGTTCCATTATTTATAAATATTGGAGACGTAATTAGAATAGATACAAGAACAGGCGAATACATGGAAAGAGTTTAGTTAGAAAGGAAATTTTGTATGTCAAATAGAAAAATTGAAGATGTTATCAAAGACTTAGAACAAAATCTTGAAAGTCAAAAAGACATAGAATATGTAAAAAAAGTACTAGCTGAATTTTTAGAAGAATATCAAACAAATATAGAAAAAAGAATGCAAATTCTTGAAGAAAGTCAAAAAGAATTAGAATTCAAAACAGAAAAAATACAAGCAATAATAGACAAAATGGAAGATGAATTTTTTGTAGATGAAGACGAAGAAGAAGCATTAAGTTTTGAAATTGCATGCCCATATTGCAACAATGTATTTGAAACAGAATTAAACGAACTAAAAGAGGAAATAACATGCCCAGAATGTAACAACGTTATAGAATTAGACTGGGATTGTGATTGCGATGAAGACGAAGAAGACAGTTGTTCAGGCGGATGTTCATGTTGTAATCATGGATGTAGCGAAGATGAATACGACGATGACGATGATATGTAAACCAAAAAGTAGACAAATTAAATCTTGTCTACTTTTTTGATTGTAATTATATATAAGGTCAACGTCCTTAGGACATCAAAAAAATAACATAAGACAAAGAAATATCTTGATCAAAACGGCAAACCGTACAAAGCGTGGCCGAGGAATATGTCGCCGAGGACGGTGGTGCCGGACATCGGGATGAAGCCAATCTGGTAGTAACCTCTATGAACAGACCTAAAAACATTTACCTTCCTTATTTATTTACGTGCGAGATTAGATAGTACATCAAGATCACGGCAACAATCAGATCCACGATATTCCAAAGAAATCTACCCAATGGCAGTTTGATGAACGGCTGGAACAGAACGGCCAATGCTATGAACATAATCATCCTGTCATTATTCCCTCTTCTGCACGCCCAATATGCCAGGTAACAGAAAGAAGCAGCCGCGATGAATCGTACAAGAGTATAGAAACTGTACGGCATTTCAAAGAGACATAGGAGCAAAAGCGCAGTCAGAATGCCATAGAGGAAAGACGTACTGTCAATTTTATTTTTCTTTTTCACCATTTTGCCATGTTGTCTTTATATTCCAATCATTTAGAATATGTTGGCCTTCCACGGACTCTTGAATTCTTTTGTCCAAGTTCGTGAACAAATCCACTCCGATTATTTTTTCAAGGTCATTCACTGTTAATGAGTAGTCACCAAGACATCGAGAAGACGGCTTGTTAGGCATTATGAATGCAATGGAATGGTATCCATTGGCATCTTTGTACAACAACGCCTTGAAGAAAGAGTCTGGAATCGTAATGCCAGCACCACCTAAAGTACCAAACTGTCCTTCTGACACAATCGGTCCACAGACTATGTACATAGTCTTTCCTGACTTTGCAGCCATATTGTGAACCAATTCTTCCAGCGTCTGCCAGTCGCCTGCATTTATGCTATGATTCTGAGGACAAACATTTGTAAGATAGAAACTCTCGATCATAGTTGTGCTGGAAATCTTCATGTCCGCACAAGGAGCCAAGTGTCCCTTGTCCCAGTTTTGACTATTTGAGTAGTCACTTCTTGATGGCTGCGGTCCTCTGAAATCAGGATCCTCACGAAAAGGAGAGTTCTTTGGACGCGATGTTGTGCCATTCGCTTCCTTTGGTGTCAATTCATAAGCCACCCAATTGGGTATTTTTCTCTTAGTGTTATAAGAAACGGTATATCCGGTATGGACTATGACATCATCCGATGATGAGATTGATGGCAACTCCAACTTTTGCTTATGAACCACAGGTGTCTGCGCCGAGACGGCTTTTCCGTGTGGAGTAGAAGTGATACACGCCGTTATGATCGGGCATAGAAACAAAATGAAGAATCTACTGTTCATCGATTATACCAGGTTTGGGCATGATCTGAATCAAGAATCGCTGATTGTCCGCATTATTTTCCGCTCTTGGTTTTCCGTCCATACAACCAGCTCCTGCAATTACCACCTCACACGGATAGTTCTCAAACCGAAGAGTGGTTTCTTTCTGGTCAGGAAACCAAAATTTGAAAAGTGAAAGAGCCCTTTCATAACTCAACTGGTTGTTGTACGAATAAGCGTCCTTTGATGCCTGCCCCTCTATCACGAGAAGATAAGACGCACTTTTATCCTTTTCATACAAATTTCCCATAAATTTTGAAATTGAGACCTTAACAGCGTTTAGTTCGTCTTTTGTACGCTGATCCAAGTCATTAATGTCAGCACTGCCAGTACGGAATTTGACGACCGTCTTTAAAATGTGCTTCTTATATTCATCGTTATAATCAAAATACGTTGAATCTATGCTCTGAACAGCTTGCCGTATCTCATTGATTTTTGCGAGTTCCTCTTTCGTTGCATCCCTTTCTTTACCCATTTCATCCCTTTCTTTTCCTATATTCACGACTTCTCTGTGAAGCAAGGCAATTGCCAAAACAAAGAGGGTCAGCATGACAAAGAACATACTTGTCATCAGGTCAGAATAACTAGTCCAAAAAAAAGACTCTCTTTTCTTTTTCGACATATTAGATTACTCCGAATTTAACCAATATAGGAAACACTATTGAAAAGATACTCGCTATGAGCAAGAGTGAACATGTCACATACAAAAGCCAAGCCGGCATTGGCATCTTTACCGTAACCTTCATGTCGTGTTCCATTGGGGACGGATTGTTCATTTTGGCAATGCTATCTCCAGAACCCTTTAGTGATGCTCCTGTAGTCTTGATTGTTGACTGTAATTCCTCGAAACGACCACCCAATGAATTCAGAGCAGTGAGGATATTATCAAGCATATCCAATTTCTTCAGTTCATTCTCTATTGCTTCTAGTCTCTTGAACTGAGAGAGAAGATTTGAAGACTCGGCCAGTTTTTCTGCAAGAATCCGCTGTTGTTCAGCCACGGCATCCTGAAAATCAATATAAATCTTGGACAGATGTTCCTTGATATTGCCAACATATTCAGTTGAAGAAACTTGAAGTCCATTAATCGCATCCTTCAGGGCTAAGTCTATCTTACCAACAGACTCACTCAACAATGTTTTTCTGACATTAATCTGCTCAATCTCGTTCTTGAAGAAAAGCCCCATCTCTTCGACTGCCTTTGTTCTTGAATCTGCGGTTTCAAGTTTATCGTTAAGTTCAATAATCTTCGAGATGTATGTTGAAGAATCCCTTAAGAACACATTAAGATCATTTATTCGCTGAGTTGCTGTCCCAAGCGAAGCAAAAGCCAACTGAGCTTTGTCAATGTCCAGTTTGTTGAGTTCCCTTGCATATTCCGTCTGCCCCTGATATGCTTTTTGAATCTGCTCAAACGCACATTTCAGTTCTCTTGAGTTTTGGGAAAAGATGCTGTTGAAGTTATTGAGGTTACTATAGAATACACCAAGTGTACTTACTACATCACTGCTCATTTGAGGGAGAAGATTGCATTGAATCCATGAAAGGAATCTATTTCGACCTTCCTCGTTGTCGGCTACCGCTGATTTTGTCCGTTTAGTTCCGAGTATTGTCATGATGACACCGACAAAACTCGCCACCATTGCTATAGCGACACCACCAAGCAGATGCTGAATTCCTTGTGAAGCAGCTTTCGTGGCATCTCTGGCAGCCGCAGTTATGCTGGCTGTGTCAGATTCCGATGCAGCCGATGAAGCGGATGCAAGCAATGAATCCAGTCCTCCTCCCAAGCACAGGAAGATGATACCCACAATGATACCAAGCATTGTACCGCACAAGCCTAGGTAAAGAGGAATAGGGTTGTATGAGTCAACCTCCTCCTGAACCTTATCGCATGAACGATCCGTCAAATCCTTTATAATATGGTAATCTGTAGCCCCTTTGTTCTCCTTAAGATATGAATTTACAGGCTTTACTATCTCCTCATCAAGCACATCGTTTTCATATCCCTTCATAATTATTTGAGGTACCCCCTCTTCATTTCTCTCCGTCTCAAAATGTTCTTTTGAATCTTTCGGGAAAATGGATGAAAGTATCTTTCTCTTCCTTCCATTAATTATAAAGTAATGAACTTGAAAGAAGATGATGATCACGACAATCAAAATCTCCACTGCGAATCCTGCAAACTGCAACATAATTAGTTAATTGATTAAGATAGTTCTACCACTATTTGTTTTTTAATAAACCACTGACCATTTTCTTTTGCGACCGTACCAGGGCTGACTTCCTTTACTTTGGAACCGTTCCCGGAGACTTGGCAGGCTTCATTAAGATAGTCCAGAGTTTGAGCAACTTTGTCATACGCTTGGGCATCTATGCTTATTATCCCTCTATCGGCATTTGCATCATCAACATGAATTATGTATATTACTTTATCATTGGGACTATCCGAAACAGTCCTGAACTTACCTTTTGAACAAGTGCTTGCATATAATTTCATCGGTTTGGATAAGGCCTTATTAGATTTATCTTCCCAAATTTCAGCCGCGGCCTGAGGGGATTGGCTCACAGAGCCTCTAGCATCCGCCAATGAAGACTCCAATCTGACAACGGCATCCTGAATTGTTCTTTGTTGGTTTTTGAGATCCGAAAGCAGTGACTCTACCACATCTTTTAACCTTCCATACCTAACAGAATGTTCAATACAACTCTTTATCGTCTCAATATCGCAAGACCTTAGCTTGACGAACAAGATAACTATCAGAATAGTATTGAGAAGACACCAGCCATAAGCAATCCAATCCGATATTGGAATATTTGAAAATAAAGTTCCCATACGTTCTACATATTACTGATTTCTCTTGCAAGGTAGTTCAACATAGCAACGACCGGATAGAAGAACATCGTCTCCTCAACAGGGGCAGTAGGTTCTACGCCCCACCCCTTGAGTTCATCCAGTTTGGCTTTCAGTCCCTGCTTTGTGTATTCTTCAAGATTTTTCTTGCAGAGTGACGGAATCTTAGAGAAAAGACTCGCGTCCGCTCCCAATGAATCCACTAATATCTTATTGATATTCTCAACAGAAAAAAGGTCATCAATGAAATTCCCGACAGATTGGCTAACTTTTCTGATTGTTTCCTCATTGTTTACCTGATTGTAGGTCATGCCAGCCACAGAAGTGGTACCGTCTGTACCAAGGAGCGAATATCTCATGTTTTCAACAACATCAAACGAAAGTGAGCCATCATAATATATGCCCCCCTTGCTTGTCGCGAGTTTCGGTTCTTCTTCATTGATAATTCGAATATCCTCACCGTGCCCATAGACCTTACGGAACAGACATGTGACAAAATCAGAAAGCGTCTTGTCTGAAGTCGAAAGGACACTCAACGTCTTAGATCCATTACCACTGAAGGCAATCACTTGTGGCATATTGAGATTCTTAGACTTCATCATCTTGGCAAGGTAATATATGACTGAACCATAGAAAATGATAAAGACATATTTCATCTTGGAATCTTCGGCAAGCATCTTCAAATAGTCAAGAGGGATTCTGTTTTTCGCCACTGATGCATTGGTCGCAAGAGAGAAGAAGAAAGCTGAGATATCGCTGGAGTTGTCAGATTTCATGATTTCCGTGAAAGCGCTCTGAACATCCTTAAGATGTTGGCTGTTTGCATTAAGCGCCTCTTCTATTTTACCTGAAAATTTCTTGACAAACCCATTGCTGTCAGGACTCCAGTTGTACCCGTCACCGAAAATAGAGTTGGAGGCGAAACGGAATGAGGTCATCAGGGTCGGAATGTTGTTCTGAACCACAAAAACATCTGTTGTACCACCACCGATGTCAATTGTAACCGCATCAGAAGTAATTCCCTTTTTATTCTTATAGTAGAAATATGGGGCCGCAGACTCGGACAGGCACAGAAGGTTAGTCTCAATGTCTGAACCAATGTATTTCTTGAACAGAGACTCCCATGTCTGTTCAAATGAATTTTTTCTGGCGACAGACATACTTGCCGGATAGAACCAAACAATTTTAGTGTCAGAAAGCCGTCCCCCATTGAGAAGCACTTTGTTTCTAAGCATGATGAAGAGCGTCTCCAGATACAACTTCACCCTGGTGTTCGAATCACCGGCCGATGCCCATTTGAGGTCTGTCTTTACCTTGTTGTAAAATGGCATACGAGCCTTTTCATAGCGGAATGGAATGTTTCCATCCGCAAGGGCTTCTGTGTGCTTCTGATAGTTGACTTCTCCCCACTCAGCGAATGCTGTCCTTATCGGGAACTTGAATTCAGAGTTTCCACCTACTAACGAAGGTATGAATGAATCCTCAAATGCCACATTAATATCAAGGGCTTCCTGGTCAGCATAGTCTGAGCTAAAGCGGCAGAGCTGTATCTCAGAATTCGAGATGTCAAACGCACGTGGTGAAGACTTGTCGACAGAATACTCAACGTGCGTGTTTGTTGTACCGAAATCTATTGCAAAAGTGAACTGATTGCCACCATTAGTGGAACGGAAACGAGGCACGATGACATTTGTAAGTCCATCAACTGTCACATAGATTACATCAAAGTTATTTTCGAGAACATATGATTCAACACTGCATGCTGACGAACCAGCCTTTCTTCTTGTAACGTGGTGAATTATATCACATTTCGCCCCGTCATTTGCAAACTCAAGAGACGTTTTGTCCGACTTGCTGAACATGGCTATCCTATAACCAGGAAGGACACCGTCTCCGAATCTTACAAGAGGAAGCACCCCCATCCCGAATTGTTTTTCCACGATGCATGCCGAATCATCATTCAGATCAACCGACTTGCCTGGTACATAAAAACGCTCGTACTCAATGTATCTTCCATTCTTGATGGGGATTCTGAGGACAACCCTTACACTTCCACCATTTGCAGGTCGGAGCTCAAACATATTCTTCCCATCCTTCATCGTACTTGTAAGATCCTTTACGCTAAAGTACTCGAAGAATGTCTTAGTGAGAGGAAGCAGATAAGAATAGTTATTGACTCTAGTGTCACTATTGCCGTTGTAGAAATCTTTGCCGTTGAAATCAAAAGGCAGATAAATGAGATATCTGGAAAGGAAATCATCTATTGTCAGGTATGGATATTTGAGACCTACGTACGGCAAATGCCTTGAATCAAGATCAGACATGTCATTATAAGGAGCCTGATAAGAACAATCCCATTTGCCTTGTACGTATGAGAGATCCGTATAGGTGTTTCCAGCCTTTACAGGAAGTACGAGAGGCTTAAAACCATCTTTTTGAGAGCCGCTCATAATCTCAAAGTCGCTTGTGATCACTCCTGTCTCATTCCTTTTTCTCAAATGATAGCCGAGGATGTCAACTTGATTGGAGTTTCCATCATTGAGAATCTCATAAATATTTATAGACTGTTCATTAAGTGTGTCTATTTCGGCCTTATATTCATTACTGAGACGAGCATAGGACTCATCAAGATACTCATTTACCGCCTCAAACAGTTCCGCGAATCTTATTTTTCCTATGCTGAGCCGGAACGCATACAAGAATTTTTGGAACTCAATATCCCTCATGAACAATGGAGAGTAATGAGAGTCAAAAGGACAGTCATTTGTTCTGAATCGGAGATGATCCGACACATAGGTCAAATCATTAGCTGAACTGAAGAACAAAGTTGCAGGAGAGGTCGCTCCAATAATGTTTACTTGCGGATTCCTTCTGTCAGGGCCCTTGTAGTTCAACAGGTAGATGCGATCCATCTTGTCAAAATTATAGGTCCTGGCATCCTGATTGAGGTACATGTCAAGAGTAGCGCCTACAAGTTTATGCTGGGTGTTTCCTTTTAACAGATTGTCAAGTTCCTTCTTCCTGTCCCAGACTAAAATTTCAATCTTGTCATTTGCTCTGTTGCGTGGATCTTTGAAATTGTCCACATTGAAGAATATCTCTCCGATGTCCAAGCAGTCCGATACTATTTTATGGTAAATTGTGTCACCTTCCAAACCAGAGTCACAAACATTTTTGAAAGCTGTCACCGCCAAATCAATCCTTGAGAACGGTGATGGTATAGAAGTTATCTCCTTCGTCGCCTTTGCACCAAACGGATCCACAATCTGTTTGATGACATTGTCTCCATAAGAATGGCTTTCCTGCCAATCAATGATGTTACCAGAGCCTTCTTTGTGTATTCTGAACACCTTTGCCATAATCTTAGAAATTGAATTTTTTAAGTGTCAACTTATCTGTCGCCCTATAAAAGAGTTCCATGAATTTCTGCTCTTTTGACGCAGACTTGTTCCATCCTTTCCAATTGCCATTCATCGTTGAATCCAACAGCGAATAATTTCTGGATAGAACTGGTAGTTTCCTGGCTTTCTGCCCGTTAACCAAATCAAACAGCGGATTGGTCTTCTCTTGGGCAAACGGTTTGAAAGAGCGCTTGTTATTGTCGAGCTCATCAAGCCAGGTCGCAAAAGCGTCTTCAAAACGCGTCAGGTCCTTGAAGAAATCAGATGTGAAGAAGTTGTCGTCAAGACCGCAGTCAACTGCCCATGGCTGGTGTTTATATTCATCATCAAGTTCATTTTTGATGTACTTGTTCTTCAAGAAGAACATTGTGAGTCCCTTTTGAATGAGACCTCTGGTCTCTGGACCTAGATCCTTAAAAATCACCTGCTTGATGTCTTCGTCATTGGTATCGATACCAAACTCGTAAGTCTTCGTTTTCCCTGTAAGTGACTCATCCGGAGTCGAAGCGAAGTTGAGAATAGCGAGCGCTGCATACAATTCAATCATATGGGCATTGTTCTTTTGCTCGGAACCGCCATCATGGTTTTTGTACGATGCCGGCATATTGTCACCAATGAAGTACAAAGCATTGATTGAATTGTTGCCTGTGATGTTTCTCTCATAGTAGGCAAGGGCGGATTTTGTCTTTGAATAGAATGTCGAAGAATCGACTCCACTATTGTCATCCTGCTCAACATTAAAATAAGGAAGAACAGTAACGGCTCCAATCTTCGATTCTTTGATGAGTTTCCAATGTTGAGAGTTTTCATCATTTCTTAATGTCTTTAGAAGGAGAGGGAAACCACTTGCCCCTGTTCCACCGAAAATCGAACTGATAATGAAAACCCTGTCACCTTCTTCAAAATTGTTGGAGAAAGCCTTGTAGGCATCAGACGCAGCGAATTGATTAAGAACAATACTACCGATATTGGGATTTCCTTTGAAGCCGACAACCATGTCGGAATCCAGATTCGCCTGGGAAAACAGCATTGACATGAGAGCTTTGGACTCTGTGTCCATCTGGTTAAGCTTTATGAAATCCTTGAATGTGACATTTTCAGTATTTTCGAGAGTGAGTTTGAAACTGTCCATGTCTTGAAGGTGGGATATTTCAGTCTTAAAAAACTGATTTTTGTTCGCCGAGTTGAAATCGAGAGCCGTCCTTACAGCCATGTATCTGTTCAAGACATCTACGGTGCGTGTCATGTCAGCAGCGGATATGTCCGGATCTATTATAATAGGAACAATTGCCTCAAAGTCGCATCTAACACCACTTGCAAGCAACATTGTAAGGGCACGAAGTGTTCTGGAACCTGTGCCTCCAATTCCGAAAACGTAAAGTTTAGCCATGATTACTTCCTGTTAATAATTGATTTGAATGGGGTGTTCTTGCAGTTCTTGCTTCCGAAGCGGAAAACAATGGACAAAAGGAAAAAGAACATACCGGACAACACACCGTTATACAGTCCAAACATCGTGGCATTGTTTGATGCGATGTTTAATGTCGGGTCAATTGGATGCGTGCTGGTTCCATTTATATCCGCCATTACAACACCTCTTGAATAAAGGAATACAAACAATACCGGAATCGCCAATGCAATGAACCAATGCCAAAGTCTGTTTATTTTTGGATGGTTAAGTATGAAATAATAAAACACGAATACACATAGCGCAGTGCCTAAGGCAACAAGCCAAAGTAAAGGCAGCTGATTTTTGTCCTGGACGAAATCCTGAATGTTGCTGTCCCACCCACTAAGATGGTAAAACAGATCTTGACCGTATAGGTTCAGACGATAGAAGATTGAATAGAATTCCATATTATCTAATTTCAAAATCAAACTGAGCAATCATATTGTCTTTATTTCCACAATTGTAGCCATTAAATATTCCCTTGAATATTGCATCAAGGCCATAAGTCTTGTCATCATTATCACCATTGAACGAACGATCATCATCATCTGTACACTCTACAGCCCAATCAGGAATCTGAGGAATGAATGCCAATGAAAAAACGCCTCTAGCAAATGGCAGTTCTGACTCAACCGAGAAAATATTAGAGTATGGTGAATTTGCGTTCACATCTGTTTCTATTCTGCCGTAAAAATTTTGCTTTGAAAATCCATTCACCAAATGGACATAGTTTCTTGTGTCATTCACATAGTCATTTCCCATTAGGAGACCAGCAAGCGACATATTCACACCAAAAGAGAAACGGAAGTTATCACTTGGACTTGGTTTGCGGATAGAGCGTACCGTTGTCTTATCGACACGTTTATAGCTCCCGACAGCAGAGGTATTTGGAAGCAATAGGCCATATTGGTAGTTGTTTTGTAAGGCTGATAGTTCCGTATTAAATATCATCCATTGATTTCGGATGGAAGTCACCTTGAAGTCCCTGTCTGGGACATATTGAAGCTTCAGTTCTGCTATATTTTGTGTTTGACCAAACACCCAAATGTAGAAAGGTCGCTTCTGATCGATTTGACGCTTTGTGTTCTCGTAATCAAAATAATTCCCTTTGAAATTGGAATCAAACTGGTACACAAGGCAAGCCAAATCACCGTGCTGGTTTGTATAATTCACAATGGCATCGCGTACATCTGTCATTTGACCCATAAGGTAAGCTTTCGTGTCCACATTACGCCCTGGTGAAATAATACAGTCCGAAATGAGTATGCTTATTGTATTTGGATCAGTCATTGACAAAATCTGCTTGAATATACCGCCAATATCGGTGGTTGCCACTTTTCCATTCGAGGCAAAACTTGATGGATTGAGCTTTGTGATGTATCTGTTGAGATCGTTCGTCTGTGGAGTGACTTTGCTGGTGATATAGTTGTACGTTATGTCAGAAGCAAAATTGGCATTGTTGATACCTGAAAGATATTCCTTAACGACCTGTTGGAATATAGACGTACCTCCATTGACATACCCATTCATGCTTCCGGATGTCTCCATGAAAACCTGAACACTTGGTTTGATTTTCACTCTCCATACAGTGTCAGCACCAGAAGTTGCCGTCATGCCGCCTGTGGTCTCTTCTGACTGATTGGAAGATTGTGTATGGCCATTCCCCAGAAGCGCAGGATGACTGTTCCGGCTTGGCTGTCCATTGACACATGAGACAACTGCAATCCCGGCTGCGATAAAAATGGAAATCAGTAATAGCTTCATTAATTATATGTTCCTCAACAATCATCTCTTTCATGAATGAATCGACAGTTTCGGACTCATCATTTTGAGTTTGATAGTTCTATGTCCGGTGACCACCTTATCCGGACGGATACAAAAAAAGACGTGGGAGTCATACCTTTGCTCATCCCGAACTCTGGCCTTGGCTGCCATCACAAAAGGATAAGCAACGCAGCTAGCCCACGTCAGGGATGATATGTATAACCTCCACGCAATAAGCGCAGCGATGGTATCATCACCGAAATGGACGTTCCCGTTGCCGTATCTTCTTTTGTGAATTCTTACTGCCAAGTTTGAGTTCAGAAGATAAACGTCAAGTAACGTCTTATTATGTCTACCCAGCCCACCCTGCATCCATACCTTAAGCGTCAATAAATTGACAAATACAAAAGTTTAGGGATGCAGGGCTAGCTAAACAATTTCAAATTTACTGATTTATCTAAAATATCCAATGAAAATGTATTATTTTTTTGTCCAATGCGAAGACGGAACGGCAGAGTAGGAAGATTTCTGATATTCAAGTAGTGCCTCTGCGACGGGATAACTGAAGTGCGTAGTTCAAAAGGCCAGAATCGTTTATGGCCGCAAACAGCCGATAGGAACGACATAAATTCCATCCTCTGGACGACGATACGCATAGTCTCCTGTGGCTGTAAGTATCATTTTGAAGGCCGGCTCCTTCATTTTTGATGTATCAATCTGATTGGACAACGCAGTCAATGTGGCGGCTCCGTCGTTTATTAATGACTGCCCGCCTAATTTGATCTCAATAAGTCCGTAGCGGCCACCACGCAAATGTAATACAGCATCACATTCCAGACCACTTTTATCACGGTAATGGTAAACTTTCCCGTTCATAGATTCTGCGAACACCCTCAAATCCCTTACACATAATGTCTCAAAGAAGAGCCCCATTGTATTAAGATCATTCATCAAATCCTCCGGTCCTATCTCCAGCGCCGCTGTGGCAATAGACGGATCAACAAAATATCTAGTATCAGATGTGCGTATGGTAGTCTTTGAACGAAGGTTCGGATTCCAAGCCGGCATATCCTCAATCACAAATATTTTTCGGAGTGCATCCAGATAAGAGTTTATGGTGTTCTCATCAAGACTTGAGGCATCATTGTTCTTCAGGTCCTCACGCAAAGTTGCAATGGAGGCTTGGGTGCCTTGATGGCGCGCATAAGAGCGCATAAGACGACGTACCCTTTCAGAAGCACGCTTTACCCCATCGACTCTAGAGACATCCTCCTTTGTTACGGCATCATAGTAATCGAAAGCCTGCTCAAGAGCTATCTCGTCCGGAAGTCCGACAGCCATAGGCCATCCGCCTCTACATATCAAGAAAGCAATGTCTGTCAGCTTCAAGTCATTCTCTGCCATTATTTTTTCAGGAGAGGTGAACAACTCCGACAACCGAACTCGTCCATTGGACTCTCCTGATTCGAACAAGGTCATTGGACGCATCGTGAGCCAAGCGAACCTTCCGGTCCCTGAATGTTCCCTCTCCTCTTCCGCCTTTTTGTCCGGAACCGCCGAACCTGTCAGAATGAACTGCCCCATTTTATGACGCTCATCCACAGTGTAACGCACTGCGTCCCAAAGTTTCGGTACAGTCTGCCATTCATCAATAAGCATCGGGGCTTCTCCTCCTAAAGCCACCTCCATATCTATTTCCAAAAGACTTTTAAATTGCTCCTTCACATCTTTTCTGGCCAGAAGCACCTTGCTTGCGGCTATTTCTTCCGCAGTTGTTGTCTTGCCGCACCATTTGGGGCCCTCTATTAGAACGGCACCCTTTGCCTGAAGCTTCTTCTCAAGGAGAAAATCCAATATTCTATGCCTATATCCTTCCATATTGTAAAATATTCTTTCTTAGGCAAATATAACACAATAATATCAAAATTCAGTAATTTGGCAGAAAAACATTCAGTAATTTGGCACAGGATTGTTCAGTAATTCGGCGATAATATTCATAAACAAAAGCACCCGAGGCGCTTGGAGAGGCGGATCGGGTGCGGGAATTTGTTATGTTCGTTGTTGCCTGATAGAAGCCTTAGAACTTGAGGGTCAGGCGGCCGATGGCGGTGGTGCCGGACATCGGGACGAAGCCGAGCTGGTAGTAGCGGTTGGAGTCCGGATGGCCATCTGACTCGCTGATGGCGGAATATACCCAGCCGGAGGTGGCCACATGGGCGTTGAATATGTTGTTGACATCAAGGCCGAAGGTGATCTCCCTGAGGAAGCCACGGAGTTTGACCGGATAGCTGAAGCTTACTCCCGACAGTGAATATGCAGGGAGGGAGCGATCCTTGTTCTGCGTGTTGTCAAGGTACTGGCGGCTCACGAAGGAAGTGTGCCAGATCGCCTGGACACCCTTGACCTTGAACACGGCGAATCCGTTGACGATGGCTGACGGGGAGAACGCCAGCGTTGAGTTGTCGTAGTGGATTTTCCTTATGCCGGTCTCCTTGTTGCCCCAGTCTTCCACAACCTCGTCAAAGTCCTTGATCTTGTTGGAGCTGAGGGCGGCATTGGCCTCAAGAGTCAGCCATCTGGCGGCGTCTACAGCAGCCGTTAGCTCGACACCGGCACGGTAGGAGTCCTTTATGTTGGTGGTCAGACTCTCGCCGATTTCGCTCTGCATTCCTGTCTGGACAAACTGGTCCACATAGTCCATGAAATAGAGGTTGGCGCCGGCGCGGAAGACCGAGCCTGAATACTGATAGCCTAACTCATAGTCATTCACGTGCTCCGCCTTAGGGTACGGATAGTTGTAGTTGTCCGTGAAGTTGTTGCGCTCCGGCTCACGGTTGCTCATGGCCAGGGAAGCGTAGGCCCTATGGTTGCCGGCCTTATAGCTGACACCTACCTTCGGATTGAAGAAATTGTAGGTCTCGTTGATGTCCAGACGCTGATTCTCGTAGGTACCGTCCGACTGCTTGACGAACTTGTCGTTGATACCGTCCGTCGTGTAGCGCACGTGCCTGTACTGAAGGTCAGCGAACACTGTGAAATGCTCGCCGAACTGCTTGGAAGTCTTTACGAAAGCACTGTAGTCATCCTTTCTGGCATCGGAGTCATAATAGGTGTAGCGACCGTTGTTAAAATCAGTGTCATTCAATCCAGCAAGCACAGGATAATGATTGACCACATCCGGATTAGACACATAAGTGAGGTAACCGAAGTGGTTGCCCCAGAACATCTGTCCAGAAAGGCCTCCGATGACATCCCATCCATTATTGTTGTAATTGATGTTATAGACAACGCCTGCCGCATTCTGTGACAGCCCCTTCTGACGGATGAAGTCCGACCTTACAGGTTTTCCCTTCTCATTCACCATATCGAAACCAAACTTGGAAACCTTGTTGTCCGGCCTGAACTCATCGTAGTAGCCATAACCGTAGGTGTAATGAAGCGAAAGGGTGGTCTTCAGATTCTCATTGATGTCCCACGCGGCGGAAAGGATGTTGTGATCCTGCCAGAAGTTGTCCGTAGTCTTCGGCCAGTAGGAGCCGTCATTCAAAGTGTAGCGGGCGGTCTCGTAGGTTTTCGGATCCATAGATTCATAAAGCGAGTTGAACTTCCCCAGACCTACGCGGTACATGTCGGCGTAAGTCTTGATACCGGTATTCTTGCCGTAGGTGCCGTCCATTATGGAAAGATCGTCGGTGCCGGCGGTAACGCCGTTCCAAGCCTGGCCGGTATGCTCATAGTTGCCGATGTTCCGGTAGCGGACGATGAAGTCCCTTCCGATCCAGTTCAGCCCTGCGTACCAAGAGCCGGATTTCCCTGCGGTGCCGTGGACATAGCCGTCAGTGCCGGTTGTGTGGAATGCGGCATCGGCCACAAAATGATTGCCGAGCAGCCCCGTGGACATCGAGAAGCCGGTGTTGTACGTGTTGCAGCTGCCGTAGGAGGCGTTCAGTTCCACGAACGGATCGTAGGACGGAGCCTTTGTACGAAGAGCGACAGAGCCGCCGAACGCGCCGTCACCGTTGGTTGAGGAACCCACACCACGCTGGATCTGAGCACTTTCCAAAATGGCGGAATAACTGTTCATATTCGCCCAGAAGACGCACTGATCCTCTGGAGAGTTGAGCGGCACACCGTCGATCGTGACATTGATCCTGGAATCCCCCGCCCCTCTGATACGCATGTATGCCGTACCGGTACCGAGACCGTTCTCACTCCAGGAAAGCACACCCGGAGTCGTGGAAAAGAGGAACGGAAGTTCCTTGCCGGTTCCTGAAAAGTTCTGAAGAGCCTTGCGGTCAACGTTCGCCACCGCATAAGGGGCGTTCTTCTGCGCGCGGACACCTCTTACAATGGCCTCATTGAGAATCTCGGCCTTTGTGGTGTCCGGCTGGCTTTGAGCGTTCAAAGCCTGTGGAGTCATCGCGGCAAGTGCCGCTGATACAAATAAAAAACCTCGCATAATGTTTTGAATATTAATGCAAGGGGCTGCCGGTTACGGCAATCTGAGACATCGCTTCCCTTCGGCGGCATTATCCGCATCAGGTTCATTGGGTATGATCTCAACCAGGCGACACGCCCAGTACCCCCGCTGTTATTATTTCATTTAACTTATCTTTCGCAATTAGCCATGTGCCAGTAAAAAATACCTTATCTCACGTTCGAAGAGTATCCTTCATGAAATAATCTATTCACGTTACCCTCTCCCTAAATCCCTCCCCTCGGGGGAGGGACTTGCTTTCACCGCAAGCGGTGAAGAACAGGGGCGTTTCGCAATTGCAAAACTTGATTCTTAAAATCATTTTTCCACCAGACGCACCTCGTAGAGCCGCTTCCAGCACTTGCCGGTAAGGTAAATCTTACCGTCTTTCGGATTGTAGGCGATTCCGTTCAGCACATCCGTGTTGGCATCCCGCAAAGACCTGGGCAGAAGTCCGCTGCAATCAACCGTCCCCTCGACCGTTCCGTCGGAAGGATTGATGATCACTATCATATCCGTCATATAGACATTAGCCCAAATCTTTCCGTCAATCCATTCAAGCTCGTTCAGCATCTGCACCGGCCGCCCGTTCATCTTGACAGTCAGCACTTTCTGCTGCTTGAACTTGTCATCCATAAAATACAGCCTGGCCGATCCATCAGAAGCTATCAGACTCTTCCCGTCTGTAGTCAGTCCCCACCCCTCACGCGGATAACTCCAGGTCGATTTGTAGGCCAGAGTCTTTGCGTCATAGACAAACGCAACCTTATTCAACCAAGTAAGTATAAATATGTTACCGTTCAATTCAACAGAACCTTCTAGGAAATATTTCTTGTCGAAATCGAACCTCTTCAAAGCCTTTCCTGTCGCCAGATCGACCTTGCGGAGAGTCGATTCACCATATTGCCCGGTGGTCTCGATCATTTCCCCGTCCAGGAAGAAAAGCCCCTGCGTGAACGAAGTCTCATCGTGAATATATTCCTTGACAACCTGAACCTTGTACTGACGGACCTTGGCATCAGCGCACGAAGCGGAAAGCAGCGCCAGCGCAGCCAACGCGGTTCCTATGAATATATTCACGAATCTCCTCATTATCTTCTCATTAAGGCCACGGAGTCAGACTCCACCGGCATATTACTTTTTCTTCTCCCTGTAAGTCATCGCCGCCTCGACGAACTTCACGAAGATCGGCTGAGGCTTCTCCGGCGTGCTCTTGAGTTCAGGGTGGAACTGCACTCCGATGAAGAACGGATGAGTCGGGATCTCGACTATCTCAACCAGACCTGTGTCCGGGTTCTTTCCGGTGGCCTTGAGTCCGGCGGCCTCCATCCTTTCAAGGTAGGCGTTGTTGAACTCGTAGCGGTGACGATGCCTTTCCGAAATCATCTCGCTGCCGTAAATCCTATAAGCCAACGAGTTCTTGTCAAGCTTGCAGTCGTAGGCTCCAAGCCTCATCGTTCCGCCCTTTATCGTAGTGCTCTTCTGCTCTTCCATCAAGTCTATGACCGGATTGGCGGCGTTCGGGTTGACCTCGGCCGAAATCGCATCCTTGATTCCAAGCACATCCCTGGCGAACTCAACCACGCACATCTGCATTCCCAGACATATTCCGAAGAACGGAACGTTGTGCTCGCGGGCGTATTTTATTGCAAGAATCTTGCCTTCCAGTCCCCTCTCGCCGAATCCAGGTGCGACGAGAATTCCGTCCATATTCCCGATCTTTTCCTCAAGGTTGGAACTGTCAAGATGCTCGCTCTGAACAGTGTGGACATTCACCTTGCACTCGTTGGCGGCTCCGGCGTGGACAAAGGATTCCAAAATTGACTTGTACGCGTCCTGAAGCTCGACATATTTCCCTACAAGGGCGATGTCAACCTGATGTTTAGGGTTATAGAGCCTGTCAAGGAATGACTTGAGGTTTGTGAAGTCAGGTTCCGGAGCGGATATTCCGAAATGGTTGAGAACCATCTCGTCAAGATGCTCGTCCTCCATATTCAGTGGCACCTGGTAGATTGAAGGAGCGTCGATTGACTGGATGACGTGGCCAGGCTTGACGTTGCAGAAAAGGGCGACCTTGCGCCTGAGTTCAGGAGTCAGTTCCATCTCGGTGCGGCAGACTATGATGTCAGGATGGACACCGGCCTGCTGGAGCATCTGGACGGAGTGCTGCGTAGGCTTTGTCTTGAGTTCCTTCGCCGCGCGCAGGTAAGGTACCAGAGTCAGGTGTATGCTGATGAGATCCTCGTCAGGCAGCTCCCACTGAAGCTGACGGATCGCCTCCACGAACGGTTGGGACTCCATATCTCCCACTGTGCCACCCACTTCCGTGACAATGACATCGTACTTGCCGGTCTTGCCGAGAAGCAGCATCCTGCGCTTGATCTCGTCGGTGATATGAGGTACGATCTGTACGGTCTTGCCAAGATAGGCTCCTTCCCTCTCCTTGTTGATGACCGTCCAGTAGATCTTTCCGGTCGTCACATTGTTGGCCTTGGACATATGCACGCCCAGAAACCTCTCATAATGACCGAGATCCAGATCGGTCTCGGCACCGTCATCCGTCACGTAGCACTCTCCGTGCTCGTAAGGATTCAAAGTTCCCGGATCGATGTTGATGTAGGGATCGAATTTCTGGATGGTAACCCTAAGTCCTCTGGCCTGAAGAAGTTTGGCCAACGATGCGGCAATGATACCTTTTCCCAAAGAGGAAGCCACACCGCCAGTAACGAAAACATACTTTGTACTCATATTCTTTTCTGCACTTTACTGGACTACAAATTTATGTCAAAAAAGTGATTTCCGAAATTTTTTGTTTATTAAATGCTTTCATTCCGCATCTGAATACGGTACCACCGGTCGCTGAGCCGGATTATGAAGTTTTTTTAGTATCTATAGATTTTAATCCGGATTATGATAATTTATATAAAATAGCTGATGATTTACCACCTTTTTATTTTAATCAAGTAAGTTATTATTTAAATTTTAACTTTGATGATTTACCTAATAATGTTTTAGGTAATTACTTAAAAAATAAAGATTTAAAAGATATATATTTAGAATTAGTACCATTTTTTTGCTTTAATTACTTAGCAGGAGATGTTAATTTATTAAAACTAGGACTTATTATTTTAGAAATAGAAGAATTTAGTAATAGACATGGTTTTAAAGTATCAAGTGTTATGAATTATAAAGAAAAAGAAGTTGCTAAGTTAGTTAAAGAAACTATGCTAACTGATTTACCTTATAATTTAATATTTATTGATAGTGAAATAGAAA
>OIYR01000628.1_pt1 | contig 19348 bp, 21 predicted proteins | sample 1588221 | NCBI WGS metagenome assembly OIYR01 (sample SAMN03283292) | human gut metagenome | biome: human-associated habitat; material: feces | host: Homo sapiens | place: Peru | collected 2012 | reverse complement strand
CTTAAGTCCAAAAGCTCCTGTGCTGCGAACACAAGAGCTCTTACCACGATACTTACATAAGTTGTGCTCATGTTATAATATCGCCCTAGACAAGCCATATTATAACACTGAGGCACCGCTTATGCAAGTGGTGTTATTTTTTTACCCTTTTACCCTGTTGCACTGGTGCAACTTCACAATTTATTTAAGGAGATGATATAATATGGCTAAAGCACGTTATAAGAAAAATTCAAGAGGGATGTATCACACCCGATTATCTACCGGCAGATATACAGATGATGGTAAGCCTATAACAATTGACTTATATAGTTCTGTCTCATCTGCTGACCTAGAGCGTAAGGTTGCTGAGGCAAAATATAAGCTTCAGATTGGCGAGTACTCTACTCCATCTAATATAACTTTTCGTATGTACTCTGAGAAATGGCTTTCTATCTATACTGTCGGATTAGCTGATAAAACTATAGAATCTTACACACAGCTTTTACGCAATATTAATAAAGACATTGGACATATTCGTCTGCAACAGCTTCAGGTTTCTGATCTTATGAATATGATTAATACTCATTCAGACCATTACAGAACAGTTAAAGGTATGCTGCAATTAGCCCGTAGGATTCTCAAACAAGCCATAAAGGACAAATTAATCACTGATGATATATCTGATGGCATACGAATAAAAAAGCCTGTTAAAAAGGAATCTAGACGTCCTCTGTATGACTATGAGAAAGATGCAATTAAAAAGGCTGATTTCACACCTAAACAGAAAGCCTATGTATACATACTATTTTACACTGGCATGAGAAAAGAGGAAGCCTTGGGTTTAATGCCTAACGATTTTGATTTTAAAAATAAACTTGTCACCGTTAATCGAGCTCTGCAGGTAGGCAAGAATCGTACTTTAACTAAAATTAAAGCCACTAAGAATGACTCATCATTACGCACTATACCTCTTCCCGATGCAGCTATTCCGTTTTTTAAAGCTTATATCAATGGTTTGGACTCAATATATCTTTTTACCTCTCCTGAAGGAGAACTTATGACCCAGTCACAGTTCAGAAGATTCTGGGACACGATTCTTCTTACGCTGAATCGTGCAATCATGCCAGAAAAGCAGATTAATCTCATCCTGAAAATGTCAGCTAACAGCAGAAAGGCTAATTATAAGATTAACACCCTGACCTCCTACATATTCAGACACAACTATGCCACTATGCTATACTATAGCGATATAAGTCTAAAACAAGCTGTAAAGTTGATGGGACACACAAATGAAAAGATGCTTATACAGATATATGCACACCTTGATGACGAAAAAGAACGCTTGAATGAAAAGATTAATAGCAACATAGCCCTGTAAATTTTGTACACAAACTGCACACAATAAGGTCAAAAAACACACAAAATGTACACAAAAAGAAACTTAAATTCTACTAAAGATATACATTGAATTTCGATAATAAAAGTACCGCTACGCTAGATAACTGCTAGCATTAGCGGTATTTTTTAATCAAGCTCTTGATGGGATTCGAACCCACGACCTACTGATTACGAATCAGTTGCGCTACCAGCTACGCCACAAGAGCAATATATTAAATATTATACGCTTTTTTTATCTGTTTTGCAAATCTTTCTTCTATCTCACCTATCAGACTGTCTATATACGCCTGATCAGACGTAGGATTCTTGACTGACGGGTCATATGGCACGAAACCGCCAGACATATTCTCATGTCCGCCGCCGCTTCCGATTCCCTTAAGCGCTTCATTAGCGATATCACCGACATTAATATTGCCAGAAGTTCTGACAGATAACTTGATTCCATCATCCTTTACCGAATATACAACAGTGTTATCAGTAGTCTCAAGCATCATGATAAAATCTGATACCGATGCAACTATCGCCTCTGGACAGTTGTAGCCAACATTGGCAAAGCTTGTCCTGTTGATAGTCTTGATACTGTTAATCGCAAGGCTGTATGCCTTTAAATCATCCATTGTAAGAACACTGCTTGCAAGCTCCTTTAATATCTTCTGGTCAGCCATGTTATATAACTTGTAGAACATATCAAGGTCAAGCTGCGATACCCCTCTTGTAAGATTAGCCGTATCAACCTTAATTCCATACAGCAGTGCAGTAGCCATGCGCGTGTCAATATCAACACCATATTTGAACATATACTCAGCCATCATGGAAGCACACGCCCCCACTTCCGGTCTTATATCCGAGAACAGGTAATCAACAGTTCCATATGTCTTATGATGATCAAAGCACACAATCTCACTGCCCGGTAAATCAAGTATGTTGGCATTGCCCTTCTGAGCATCAACTATCATTATCTCAGTGTCCATAGTCATATGGACATCCTGTATCTCAACAATATCTATCCCAAGGTGGGCAACCATAGAATATGAACTTCCATGATCAACCTTGCCCTTGTACACTATAGTCGAAGCAAGCCCTTTCGCCTTAAGCATGTACTGAAGTCCAAATGCACTCGCTATCGCATCTGGATCAGGAAAATTATGCATCTGGATATATACATGCTTATTGCGGATTGACTTGAGCATCTCGTCAATATCTATCATATCATTACCCCTCATACGCTTTCGTACTCATATAATGATACTATTATTACAGTCATTTTGCAATCAATTAACAGCAATCCTGCATATTATAAACTAAGAAATCATAAGGAGCTAACTAATGGAACCACTTCTCTCCATATCAGATATATCTTTTTCGTATCAGGATTCCAAACAGCGTGTAGATGCACTGTCACATGTATCAATAGATATAATGCCCGGCACCTTCACTTCTATAGTAGGTCCATCCGGATGTGGCAAATCCACCCTTCTTTCTATCATTGCCGGACTTTTAAAACCTGATTCCGGCAGCATAGTAATCAATTCCAAAGATAAACCAGTGCATATAGGCTATATGCTCCAGCGCGACTGCCTGTTTGAATGGCGTTCTGTATACAAAAATATCCTCTTAGGTCTTGAGCTTGGCAAAACATGTACAGATGAGAAGTTAAAAAAGGTTGATGATATGTTAAACGATTACGGATTGTCGGAATTCAAAAATGCGAAACCATCATCTTTGTCTGGTGGAATGCGCCAGAGAGTTGCACTTATAAGGACACTCGCCACAGAGCCAGACATCCTGCTTCTTGACGAACCATTTTCTGCGCTTGACTACAACACACGTCTTGAAGTTAGTGACGACATCTATAAGATAATAAAAGAACAGAACAAAACCGCAATCCTCGTAACACACGACATATCTGAAGCAATATCAATGGGCAGCACCGTTGTCGTATTAAGCAAGCGTCCGGGAACTGTAAAGCAGACAATTCCAATCAGATTTTCTACAGACTATGACAGTCCATTTGCCGCACGCAGTGCCAAAGAATTCTCCTATTACTTTAATACTATATGGAAGGAGATTAATTAATATGAAGCAATATAATAAATGGAAAATCAGTATTTTACGTTTTGCTCTTATCATAGCATTTTTAATAATATGGGAAATAACAGCTAACGCTGGTATCATAGATGCATTTATATTCAGCTCGCCATCCAGGATAATACACTGTTTCAAGGTTTCAATCCAGGACGGGGTGTTATTTAAGCACACAGTTGTAACGCTTGGAGAGACATTTTTAAGCTTCGCAATAATTATACTGGCTGGTGTGGGAATTGCACTTCTGCTGTGGCTTTCACCATTCTTAACACAGTTGTTCGAGCCTTTCCTTATAATACTTAACAGCCTGCCCAAATCAGCACTTGCTCCGATGTTAATCGTCTGGCTTGGCAATAACCCAAGAGCAATCATAGTAACCGCCGTATCTGTCGCGATATTTGGAACTATCATTAATGTATACACCAGCTTTAATGAGACCGACCCCGAAAAAATCAAGCTCATGAGAACCTTTAAGAGCAGCCGGCTCCAGATGTTGTCAAAGCTTATACTTCCGGCATCAATCGGAACAATCATAAGCAATATGAAAGTTGCCATAGGTCTTTGTCTCGTAGGTGTAATTATCGGCGAGTTTCTCGCTGCAAGGTCAGGACTTGGATATTTAATTGTATACAGCAGCCAGATATTCGCCATGGACACAATTGCCATGGCTATTATAATTCTGTGTGTCTTATCTATCATCTTATTTAAAATTGTAGACCTTGCAGAATTATTATATAAAAGATTGACATAATATACTATTTGTAATATTATATATTCACGGAGGATAAATATATGATTTCACTTCAACTTAAAGACACCAAGACATTTATGTCACATCTTCTTATCAAGGATACATTTGATTCAATGCTGCTGTCACAGGCAGAGCTTAATATGGCATACAGCTTCACCATAGATGGAAGCGTTAACAAAAGCTTCTATACTAATGAAGAATATGAAGAATTAGACAATAAGAATTACACACCATGGAAGACAATCAAGCCCTTCTGCTTTAGCTTTATCAAGGGAAGCAAGGTTCCTTCGGGCATGAAGATTATATTCGTTATGCCTGATCCAGTTGTCGGACGAATTATTGAGGACAGCAAAACTTCTCTTGGCGTGGCTGATGTAGAAGGACTTTTTATCAATATAAGATATAAGGATAACACTGTCTCAATTATAACAGGAACATCTCTTAAGACATTCACACTTGATAAATCAATTGAACACAGCTTTGACAATTATATCAAGTTATTCTTAGAGCATTATCAGATTGACTACGAGGAGAATTAATACTTTTTTAATAAATGCTGTAATCCTCATATTTACTGTGTTTACGCTTCTTCTGTTAGCACTCATTTCTTTTGAGTGCTAATTTTTTCTTGACTATTCAATCCCACTGTATTAAATTATGTTTTAGTTGATAATCAAAGAAGTCAAAATACCTTTTGACCCCAACATCATATTATTTAAAGATAAGTGAGGTAATAAATAATGGCTACAGAACATGGTAATCTTTCAATTAACAGCCAGAATATATTCCCTATAATCAAGAAATGGATGTATTCTGACCACGACATATTCTATCGTGAACTTATATCTAACGGATGTGATGCTATCACTAAGTTAAAAAAGCTTGATTTAATCGGTGAATACGAGGCACCAGATGATATCGAGTACAAGCTTCTTGTCAATGTAAGTCCTGACAAGAAAACAATTAAAATCATCGATAACGGTATTGGTATGACTACTGATGAAGTTAACGAGTACATATGCCAGATTGCATTTTCAGGCGCAGAGGCATTCCTTGAGAAGTACAAGGACAAGACTAATGACGACCAGATTATAGGTCACTTCGGTCTTGGTTTCTACTCAGCATTCATGGTTGCCGACAAAGTTACTATTGATACTCTCTCATTCAAGGAAGGCTCTAAGGCTGTTCACTGGGAATGTAATGGTGGAACTGAATACGACATAAGCGATTCAGATAAGACTACTGTAGGTACAGAGATTACTCTTTACCTTAATGAGGACAGCTACGAATTTGCCAATGAATATAAGGCAAAGGAAGTTATTGACAAGTACTGCTCTTTCATGCCAGTTCCTATCTACTTTGCTAACGAAGATGCAGGACAGCTCACAGACGATATCCCTGAAGAGGAAGTTCTTGATACAGATACTGTTGTTGAGACATATGTCAAAGATGCTGTCACAGAAGAAGTTGAAAATGATGACGGAACTAAGAAGACTATCGAGAAATCTCCTGCAAAGAAGATGGCTAAGATTGTCCGCCGTCCTGTCGCATTGAATGATATTCACCCATTATGGACAAAGCATCCTAATGAATGCAGTGCAGATGATTACAAAGCATTTTACAGAAAAGTATTTAACGATTATAAGGAGCCTTTATTCTGGATTCACCTTAACATGGATTATCCATTTAACCTGAAGGGTATTCTGTATTTCCCTAAGATTAATACAGAATATGAATCAATCGAAGGAACTATCAAGCTCTACAACAATCAGGTATTCGTTGCTGATAACATCAAGGAAGTTATCCCAGAATTCCTTCTTCTGTTAAAGGGTGTAATCGATTGTCCTGATCTTCCACTTAACGTATCAAGAAGTGCTCTTCAGAATGATGGTTTTGTTAAAAAGATTTCAGAGTACATCACTAAGAAGGTTGGCGACAAGCTTTCTGGAATGTATAAGACAGATAAAGAAAACTATGAGAAATACTGGGATGACATCAATCCATTCATCAAATTCGGTTTCTTAAAGGATGAAAAGTTTGCCGAGAAGATGAACGATTTCATTATCTTTAAGAATATTGATGGCAAGTATCTCACTTTAAAGGAATGCCTTGATGAGAACAAAGAAAAGCATGAAAATACTGTATTCTATGTAACTGATGAAGTTGAACAGAGCCAGTACATTAACATGTTCAAGGAAGAAGGCATAGACGCTGTCTTACTTACACATAATATAGACCAGCCATTCATCACTACTCTTGAGAGCAAGAATGAAGGTGTTCATTTTGCAAGAATTGATGCTGATATATCTGACAGCTTCAAGGAAGAGACTTCTGAGGATGAGTTAAAGTCTGAGACTGAGACTCTTACAGAGATTTTCAAGAAAGCTCTTAACAATGAGAACATAAAAATTGAAGTATCAAAGCTTAAAAATGCTTCTATCTCTTCAATGATTACTCTCTCTGAGCAGGACAGAAGAATGCAGGATATGATGAAGATGTACAGTATGCCTGGCATGGATCCATCTATGTTCGGGGGTCAGGGACAGACACTTGTACTCAATGCCAATAATGACCTTGTTAAATATGTATTAGCTAACAAGGATGGTGAGAACACTCCTATCATCTGCCAGCAGCTCTATGACCTTGCACTGTTAAGCCACGCTCCATTAACACCAGAGCAGATGACAGCATTTATCGCAAGAAGTAATAAAATCATGGAATTGCTTGCCAAATAACGCAAAGAATAGTATTATATACATATAGATGGCACTAAGGCCTATGTCTTAGTACCTTTTTTATGGAGGTTTTTGTTGTATGGAAGAAAATACAGAAAGCAAAGAATCGTTTGGCAAAGCTTTCCTCAAAGAATTTTTAAGTTTCCTTAAATTATTTGCCATTGCATTCATTGCCGCTTTTCTTATAACCCACTTTGTAATTGTCAATGCAGAGGTTCCAACTGGTTCTATGACTAACACTATTATGGAACACGACAGACTGATAGGCTTAAGATTATCATACATTTTCAGTGACCCGCAGAGAGGCGATATTATCATATTCAAATATCCTGATGACGAATCACAGAATTTCGTCAAGCGTGTCATCGGAGTTCCCGGTGATGTTATAGAGATTAGTGACGGACATGTATCTGTCAACGGAGAAGTCCTGGATGAACCATATATAAGAGAGCCTATGGACACATACGAGACACTCTGCTACATAGTTCCAGAGAACAGCTACTTTGTTATGGGTGATAACCGCAATAATTCTAAGGATTCACGTTACTGGAAGGCAACTAACTATGTTACTAAGGATAAAATCATTGCAAAAGTTCTCTTTAAATATTTCAATATGCAGGATAAAAAAGTTGAATTTGAAATTTTAAAATAAGAGATAATCTTATGAACACTTCTGAGAATAACTCATATTAATCATGAGCATAATAGACATGTCGGTATATCTGACATGTCTTTTTTTTATTAAGGAGGTTATTATGAGTTCTTTAGGTTGTAATGCTTGTGGATGTGAACATAACAAAGATAACTGCTGCTGTCTTTCTTCTATCCACGTTCAGGGAAAATCTGCCACAACAACAGATTGTACATGTTGTGGTGACTTCAAAGAACAGGACGAAAATTCTGCAAAGAATTCAACTGCCTGTCCTAAGCTCACATTGGACATAAAATGTGATGCTTCCAACTGTGTTCATAATTCAGATAGCAGATGTGTGGCTGACCACATAGATATATCTGGAATCAGTGCAACAGAAAGCGGAGATACAGTGTGCGCCTCATTCGAGTGCAGGTAAGGAGCAGGCTAAGACAAAATCCCCCAGCCAAAAGCTGGGGGATTTAACATGTCCATAAAATATACAATTAAGCTCTTGAAAGATACTCACCTGTACGTGTATCAATCTTAATCTTATCGCCCTGGTTAACGAATAATGGAACCATGATTCTTGCACCTGTCTCAAGGATAGCTGGCTTTGTAGCACCTGTAGCTGTATCACCCTTAACACCTGGCTCTGTCTCTGTGATTTCAAGCTCAACGTTGATAGGTGGCTCGATTGAGAATACCTTACCAGCGTGTGAACATAACTTAACCATCTCGTTCTCCTTAACGAACTTAAGAGAATCGCCAACATCCTCAGCAGCTAAACCAATCTGCTCGAATGTCTCTGTATCCATGAAGTTATAGATATCTCCATCTGAGTAAAGATACTGATACTCTTTACGATCAATATGAGCAAGATCAAACTTCTCTGTTGGTCTGAATGACTTCTCTACAACACCACCACTGACAATGTTCTTTAACTTAGTTCTAACGAAAGCAGCTCCCTTACCAGGCTTAACATGCTGGAACTCGATAATCTGCCAGATACCGTTATCCATCTGAATTGTAATACCGTTCTTAAAATCTCCTGCGCTTACCATTCTTTGGTATACCTCCTAATATAAATAGCTTTAAACATTTTATAATAAATTACGACTTATGTCAAGCACAGCCTGCATCGCATACAGATAGCCTTTCAGTCCTAATCCTACAACCTGTCCATTGCATACTGGAACTGTGACTGATGTATGTCTGAATTCCTCACGCTTGTGGACATTAGATATGTGAACCTCAATCTTAGGTATGTTCTCGATAGAGCCAAGAGCATCTCTTATCGCAATGCTATAATGAGTATACGCTCCCGGATTGATTACTATACCATCTATATTCTCATAATAAGCCTTCTGTATCCTGTCAATAATTCCACCTTCCGAATTACTCTGGAACACTTCTACCTCAACGCCAAGCTCTTTAGCTTTGTCATTAATCATAGATACAAGAGTATCGTAATTCTGTGAACCATATATGCCCTTCTCTCTTATTCCTAAGAAATTAATATTAGGTCCATTGATTACAAGTAACTTTTCCATACATTTATTCCTCCACTGGTTTAATTATATCATATATCTGCTCAAATCTTTTTCCTGTTGTATCTACCACAATATCAGCCGCATCAAGATAAAGTGCCTCACGCTTGTCCATAAGAGATATAATCTTCTCTCTTACATTACCACCTGCAAGAAGTGGACGTTTCGTATCGCCTTTTAATCTTTTCTCAAGCTCATCAACAGTAGTTCTTAGGTATACAACCTTTCCGACATGTCTCATAAGCTCCCTGTTAACTTCTCTTACCGGAAGTCCTCCACCTACAGATATAACAACCTTGTCATCCCTGTCAGCCAGGCTTCTAATCATGTCAGTCTCCAGGTCACGGAAGTATTCTTCGCCTTCCTTAGCAAATATATCATTGATTGACCTCTGCTGCTCTTCCTCTATCATATCATCAGTATCAAGAAATGTATATCCATGTTCCCTTGCTATCCATTTGCCAAGTGTCGTCTTACCGCTTCCCATGAATCCAATCAGCACTATGCTTTCATTATTCATTGATTCCAAGTGCCTCCTTCATAGAGATATACACCCTGTCAGCTATATCTTTTGACACTTCGCACCTGTTCCATATCTCAAATGCAGCAACTCCCTGATACAGAAGCATTTTAAGTCCGTTATACGCCATCTTGCCATGCTCTCTCATAAGCTTCATGAATTTTGTTGTATATGGATTATATACAATATCAACGCCCACAAAAGCTTTCTCATAGAATTCAGGAGCTGTAACTGATACAGCATCAACATCCGGATATAAGCCAACACTTGTAGTCTGAATCACAACATATCCATCAATTCCTATATCTGCCGCCTTCTCAATACTGTCTGCACTTGCAATATCACTCTTATAGTATTCATTCACTGCATCTGCAATATTCTGTGCCTTCTCAACAGTTCTGTTAAGAATCTTGACAGATGCTGCTTTCCTGGAAGCACATAAGAATGCAATCGCCCTCGCTGCACCACCAGCACCCAGAATAACAACTGGATTGCCAGCAATCTGCACTCCCTCATCATCAAGCTCGCGCGATAAACCAAGTATATCTGTGTTATATCCCTTGTAACCGCCATCGCATCTCTGTAATGTGTTAACTGCACCTATCGCTTTCGCTAATGGGTCGATATCTATAAGCGAATCCATAACAGCCTGCTTATGTGGAACTGTCACATTAAGTCCCAATATATCAAGTGCATATGCACCATTAACCGCTGTGGCAACATCTCCTGCATCAACCTTAAATGTTGTATACACAAGGTCGATTCCCATTATATCTGCCAGTGTGTTATGGATAACCGGTGATATTGAATGTCCGACCGGATTACCGATAAGTCCGCATACTCTTGTTGTACCCTTAATATTATTCATGTCTCTTCTTACTCCTGCCCTGCTTATTATAAAAATGTAGTACTATTCTTTCAAGATAACGCTTTAACACTATCTGAATCTCTTCATGCTTAGCTATTGGCTTCACAAGCATACTCATGATTCCTGCCCTGTTAGCTCCCCACACATCTGTGAATATCTGGTCGCCGACAAAAAAAGTATTACTCTGTCCAGTATTCATAAGCTCCATAGCCTTGTAATAGTTAACAGGTGATGGCTTACCTGCCTTGCTGACATACTTGGAATTAACCTTGTCAGCTAATGGCTTAACACGCTCCTCGCTGTTATTAGATATGATACATGTCTCATATCCCATATTCTGAAGTGCTGCAAATAAATCTGCCGCCTTCTTATTAACTGGCGCACCATGCTCTACAAGAGTGTTATCTACATCAAAAATTATTCCCCTGTAGCCCTGCTGATACAGCTTATCATACTCAATCTCGTAGGCAGAATCATATAGTCTGTCTGGATAAAAACATTTAAACACAAAAAACCTCTTTTAATTATTTTAAAATTTTCTTAATCTCGTCCATGAATGTGTTAACATCCTTGAACTCCCTGTATACTGATGCAAATCTTACATATGCAACAGCGTCAAGCTCTTTTAACTTCTCCATGACTATCATGCCAATTGTAGTCGTTGGAATCTCCTTCTCTCCCATGTTGAATATCTGTGTCTCAACCTCATCAACCATTGAATTGATTGCTGTGAGTGAAACCGGACGCTTATGGCATGAACGCACAATACCAGCCACAAGCTTTTCCCTGTCATATGGCTCTCTGTTGTTATCCTTCTTGACAACAATAAGAGGCATAGTCTCAACCTTCTCATATGTTGTAAATCTCTTGCCACAAGCCTCGCACTGACGTCTTCTTCTGATTGCACTGTCGTCAGTTGGTCTTGAATCTATAACCTTAGTATTCTCATTACCGCAAAATGGACACTTCAAATCTATTACCTCCGAACATAAAAATATAAATTAAATTATAAATAAAAAACCCTCACAGGTCAACATTGAAAATGGTTATTCTTGCCAGTATTAAACATCACTCATGCGGCAATCATATCCAATAGATACATTTAATGTAAACCGGAGGTGAATATGGCTTCATACAAAGTCGAGATATGTGGTGTTAACACATCTACACTGCCACTACTAAATGCCAAAGAAAAAGAAGAACTTTTAAAGAGAATTAAAGCTGGCGACAATGATGCAAGAGAAAAATTCATTCAGGGAAATCTCCGCCTTGTATTAAGCATCGCCCACCGTTTTTCCCAGTCTGGTGAAGACATAGATGACCTTTTCCAGATTGGATGTGTCGGCATGATTAAGGCCATAGACAATTTCGATATATCACAGAATGTCCAGTTTTCAACTTACGCGGTTCCAATGATCATGGGTGAGATTAAGCGTTATTTAAGAGATTCCACTAATCCTATACGTGTAAGCCGCTCCGTAAGAGACACCGCATACAAGGCATTGAAAGCAAAAGAACTGCTTACTGCCGCAACACAGAAAGACCCTACCATCACAGAAATAGCCAATGAGATAGGCATTGACCGCGAAGATATTGTCATGGCTCTTGAGGCAATACAAAGCCCGGTATCAATCTATGAGCCGCTATATACAGACGGCAATGACACGTTATGCCTGTACGACCAGATTAAAGATAAGAAAAATCAGGAGGAGACTGTCGTTAATAATCTTGCCTTAAAGGATGCCCTTTCCAGACTGTCAGACAGGGAACGCCAGATAATAAATATGCGCTATTTTGATGGCAAAACGCAGATGGAGACAGCCGCAGAGATTGGCATATCACAGGCTCAGGTAAGCCGTCTTGAAAAATGTGCCCTGCGCGCCATGAGAAACACATTATCATAGCATTTTGAATATACTATATAAAACCAATCGTGGATATATTATGAGAGTATGCGAGCTTAGAAATAAAGATGTCATCAACGCCTGTGACTGCAAGATTCTTGGCACAGTGTGTGATATTGAATTTGATGTATGCAGCGGATGTGTCGAGTCTCTTATCGTACCGGGTCCCGGACGCATCTGCGGCATGTTCGGCAGAGACATAGAGTATGTAATTCCCTTCAAATGTGTCAAATGTATCGGACCCGATGCAGTCCTTGTAGAAGTAAATACTGAAAAAATAACCCACAAGTGTACCTGAACCAATACAGTACACTTGAAAAAGCTATAGAAATGGATTAGAATATATTATATATGAATTTGGGTTATTACTGATTATATTTACGCATAAAGAAAGGACTGAAATATTATGGGTGAAAAATACGTTGCATATGTTGGAACTTACACACATGAATCCAGCAAGGGTATATATTTATATGACATGGATGTTGAGAAGGGACGAATTACCAAGCGTAATGAATATGAGCTGGATAATCCTTCTTACATAGCTGTATCCCACAATCACAAATATCTATACGCAATATGCGATCAGGGTGTTGCCTCTTATGCAATCAAGGAAAACGGCGAGCTTGAACAGCTCAATGTAGCTTCTATCAATGGAATGAGGGGATGTCATATCAGCATAACCAAGGATGATACATTTCTTGTAGTATCTGGTTACCATGATGGCAAGATAACAGTCCTCGCACTTAAAAAAGACGGACGAGTTGGCGACATCACAGACGAGGTATTCCACAAGGGCTTAGGAAGCATCGCTGAACGCAACTTCCGCCCTCATATAAGCTGGTCTGTATTCACACCTGATGAAGATCTTCTGTGTGTATGCGACCCTGGAATCGACCAGATTAAATTATATGAATTCAACCACCGCACTGGTAAGATTAAGTTATATGATATAATCCGTTCACAGCTTGAATCTGCACCTAGACAGATGATATTCAGCGAGGATGGCAAATTCGCCTACGTATTATGTGAACTTAAAAATTATATCAATGTATATTCTTATGATAAAACAGCCGAGACAGGACGTTTTGAGATGATTCAGAATATCTTCACTGTAAGAAAGGGACACAAGAGCAACAGTTCTGCTGCAAGCCTTATATTCGCTAATTCAGGCAATAACCTGATATGTTCCAATGCAGGAGACAACACTGTCACAATTTATGCAGTTGATAAAGGCACAGGCTTACTTAGCACCATCTCATCACTCCCTATAAGTGGTGATTATCCTAAGTACATAGCAATGTTTCCTGACAATAAACACCTTTTATCCATGAACAATGAGGGCAATTCAATCACTGATTTCACAATCAATTTTGAGAAGGGTCTTATAGTTATGAACGGACCTGAGATAAAGCTCTCAAAGCCTAATAATATGGTTGTATTAAAAGTCAGCGAATAATAAGATAACCCGGTACTAAACATGTTTCCAATCAGTTGTTTCCTAATCCAACTTGGATAACAGTTCGGTACCGGGTTATTAAATTCTACTTAGTTATATATACTGCCTGTTTCTTGAGCGAATTGTATCTTTGCTTAAATATGCTTAAATTCCTTGTAACAAGACCGGATGCAGGGTCTGCCACATACACCTCATTAGCATCACGGTCAAATCCTATCACAACAACACAGTGCTCTGGTGCAATCCATGTATATGTCTTGCCACCTAAAACAAGCTTCTTTGATTCATATGCCGACTTCATATTGATGGTATTCCACACAATCACAGGATATCCTTCTGCCACATAATCCAACACCTTATCAAATTCACTGCCGCTGATATTGACAGCTTTTCTTGATATTGAATTTTTCTTAAAATAAAGATTAGCCGCATCAGCTATCGGCTGTGCCATACATCCGTAACTGCCTTTTTTTTCCTTGGGTTGCCAAGAAACATCTCATAAAAGCTTCCACTGCCCTTTTTAAGATAATCGTCTGCCATAGTCTCTTTCTTGACATTGTAGCCATAATAATTAAGAACAGATGTAAGAGCTGTTATCTCACAACCAGTTGGAAGCTCTGGATATTGATTTACCCACTTAAAGCCGCTTAACTTATAGCTTTTTCCACTACTCTGAGTTGACTGTGCAGTTGTCTGTGTTGACTTTGTCGCAGCCTGCGTAGTGCTCTTAGTAGAATTTTGAGTATTACTATCAGCCACAGACTGGGCTGCTTTCGTTGTCTGGCTTACTGTTGCTTTCGTTGCCGCCTGTGTAGTCTGTACAGGAGCCAGGGTTTCCGTAACCGCTTCTGTTGCCTTAGTCGCTGGCTGTGTTACATGGGAAGCTGATTCAGATGCTGCTTCATGTGCAGTTGTCTTAGGGACTTCGCCTGTTATGTCAGTAGTTCCACCGCTGGCATACACCTCGCCATTGCTCTTAACTGCAACTATAAGAGTACATATCGCAAGAAGAACAAGCATCATTGATACACTTCCTACAAGTATTCTTTTTCTTCTTGCTCTTCTCTTTCTCCTTCTTATGATTGCCGCTTTTAAATCATTTGAAGTATTCATAAGTCTCCCCTCCATCCAAGCTTGTGTATTTTCCTATCTGCTTGTATATACGAGGCAGAAGATAAATTAGTTTAATATTTAGTTGAATATTTTTAAAAAATGTGCAAAAACAAAAAAGCTGTCTGCTCATGATATCTTCCTCTTTGCCAGTTTGCCAGACAAAAATGTCCAGCAATGCCCAGCAATAAGTGTTCATATCACAACCACAAACAGCTTTTTTAATTTTAAATTTTTATTTTAATACTTCATCAACCACATCATAATGTTACATCAATAACTGATGCGGCACTTACTCCAACAGCACCTGTGACCCCACCTATGGCTCCACCAGTAACTGCGCCTGTACCACTGCCAAGGCTTACCGGTGATGGATTAGACGAACTTTTTTCAAGATTGTTAAACACTGCCTTCAGATATTCTGAATCAGCCTTAACTATTTCTTTCATCTCTTTATTACGATGCTTTATTTTAAGCTCTTTAAGATCCTGCGGATCCATATCTACTCCGGCCGTAGATTCTCCAAATAATTCATCAAGCCCCATCTCACTGAGCATAGCCTTCATGCCTTCTGACATTTCCTGCATCATCTCATCTAAACTGACTGACATTCCATCCACATTGTAATACTCTGTATTACTGTCATCATATGCTGTGTCGTCATACTCATCATAGTACTCATCATTATTGTAGTCATCTTCACTGATTTTCTGCTTTTCTTCTCTACCTATCTCATCTGATGCACATACTCCACCAGATACCTTTGCCATCTCTTCCTCTTCAAGATGCTTAACCTTCTTCTTTGCGACACGCTCCATTGCCTTTGCATGTGTGATTGCTGCATCTATATCATCAGTGTCATAATTGCCACTCTGTTTCTCTCTTTTGAGCCTCAAAACCTCTCTTCTTGCCTGACTTGCAACCTGTCTGGCTGTCGCTGAGGTCTTGCTCCTTAATATCCTTGATGACATATCCTTAAAATGATATTTTAACTTTTTCATCTTAAGGGATGTATCCTTTGACTGCTGTCTCTGAGCCCTTAACTGGTCTCCATAACTCTGAATACTGCTGTACCTTGAATTCGTACTTCTTACTGTATTCTCCACATTCTGGTTGTCATTAGCAAGCATACGCTTCATATTCCTGATATCACTGTTAGAAGCTGATGCATTATCCTGCTGATTTTTATTAACAGCATTATTATAACCACCATATGATGTCTTAGATGTCATATACGAATTCCGCAGTGATTGTCCACTTATAACCATACCATTTCCTCCTGAAAATATCCGCAAATCCATTTGCTTTAGCATGTACAATGCAGCTACGCATAAGCTGTGTGCAAAATCACTTCTGCACACAATATCATTTATCTATTAACTTTATCGGCACAATTTCTAAAAATATAAGTAATTCAGCTATACGTTTACAGAATAATTCTTCAAATTAATCATGCAGACCTTCAGGCTGTAAAAAAGCTGTCCGCCACAATATGTGACAGACAGCCTGCAATATTATTCACCCTTATATTTTTCGCTCTGAACCTTGATAAGCTCTTTATCATCAAAGTAGTTAATTCTCATAGAAGCCTTAACTTCCTCTAATGTCTCCTGAGCTGCGGCATAAGCTACCTTAGTTCCCCTCTGTAAAATGTTATATACTTCTGGGATATCCTTCTCATACTCATGTCTTCTCTGTCTTATTGGCTCAAGCTCCTTATTAAGAACATTGAGAAGGAACTTCTTAACCTTGACATCACCAAGACCGCCCTTCTGATAATGCTCCTTTAACTCATCAAGACAGCTATAATCTGGAAGGAATTCTGCAAAATCTTCATCGCTGCAAAATGCATCAAGATATGTAAATACTGTATTGCCCTCAATCTTACCAGGATCTTCAACTCTGATATGGTCCGGGTCTGTATACATGCTCATAACCTTCTTCTTGACATCCTCAGGTTTATCTGAAAGATAGATACAATTGCCTAATGACTTACTCATCTTAGCTTTGCCATCTGTACCAGGGAGTCTTAAGCAGGCTTTATTATCTGGTAAAAGAATACTTGGCTCAACAAGTGTCTCTCCATATACAGAATTGAACTTTCTTACTATCTCTCTTGCCTGCTCAATCATAGGCTCCTGATCTTCACCTGCTGGAACTGTAGTAGCCTTGAATGCTGTTATATCAGATGCCTGGCTTATAGGGTATGTAAAAAATCCCACTGGTATGCTTGTCTCAAAATTACGCATTACAATCTCACTTTTAACTGTTGGATTACGCTGCAATCTTGATACTGTAACAAGATTCATATAATAAAATGTAAGCTCTGTAAGCTGTGGAATCTGTGATTGTATAAATATATCTGTCTTAGCCGGATCTATTCCAACTGATAAATAATCAAGTGCAACCTCTATTATATTCTGCCTTATCTTCTCTGGATTATCTGCATTATCTGTCAGTGCCTGTGCATCAGCAATCATTATGTATATTTTATCATACTCACCTGAATTCTGTAGTTCAACTCTTCTCTTCAGTGAACCAACATAATGACCAAGATGAAGTCTTCCTGTAGGTCTGTCACCTGTTAATATAATCTTAGACATATTCAATTACTCCATTCCGAACAGCTACTCCCCTGCCATGTTTATAGACCGCTGTCCATTCAAAATACTTTATATTAGATTTTAACATATTATGATGTTGCGGTCAAAAAGAATTTTGACACTTACATTATGTTATTAATTATGTTATTAATTTTCAAAAAATGTGTTGTTAAATGTCAGATTTCATAGTAGAATATCAAACAGTGTAAAAAGGGAATGTAAAATTCTCTCATAAAAATAGCCTTAAATGGCGGAATGGAGATTATTTATGAAGCATTTATTAAGTCCTATGGATTTAAGTGTGGATGAAGTTAACGATCTGTTAGATCTTGCTAAGGACATATCCACTGATCCAAAAAAATATTCTCATGTGTGTGATGGCAAAAAAATAGCTACTTGTTTTTATGAACCAAGTACAAGAACCCGTTTAAGTTTTGAAGCTGCGATGCTTAATTTAGGGGGTTCTGTTCTTGGTTTTTCTTCTGCCAATTCGAGCTCTGCCTCTAAAGGCGAAAGTGTTGCAGATACAATCCGTGTAATATCATGCTACGCTGATATCTGTGCAATGCGCCATCCTAAGGAAGGTGCTCCTATGGTTGCTGCTGAACATTCAGGCATTCCTGTTATTAACGCAGGTGATGGCGGACACCAGCATCCAACCCAGACTCTTACTGACCTTATGACAATCAGGGAGTTACACGGAAAATTAGACAATTTCACTATCGGATTATGTGGTGACCTTAAATTCGGCCGTACAGTCCACTCTCTTATCAACTCTCTTATAAGATATGACAATGTTAAATTTATCCTCATATCACCTAAGGAATTAAGAGTTCCTGACTACATAATAGATAATCTTAAAGAACACAACGCTCCTTATGAAGAGGTTGAAAAGCTTGAAGATGTTATGCCACAGCTTGACATTCTCTATATGACACGAGTACAGAGAGAAAGATTCTTCAACGAGGATGATTACCTTAGAATGAAGGATTTCTATGTCCTTGATAAGGCAAAGATGGCTCTCGCTAAGGACAATATGTATGTGCTCCATCCTCTTCCAAGAGTTAACGAGATATCAACTGATATAGATGACGACCCTCGTGCAGCATATTTTAAGCAGGTACAGTTCGGTGTGTATGTACGAATGGCTCTTATCATGACTCTGCTTGGACTTAACAAATAATTGAAAGGAAGTAAAATCTTATGTTAAATGTTGGACAGCTTAATAACGGATTTGTGCTTGACCATATAGAGGCAGGCAAATCTATGATGATATATAACAACTTAGGACTTGATAAGCTTGACTGTCAGGTTGCCATCATCAAAAATGCGAGAAGCAACAAGATGGGAAGAAAAGATATAATTAAGATTGAAGCTGGTCTTGACACTGTTGACCTTGATGTATTAGGTTTCATCGACCACAATATCACTGTCAACATTATCAAGGACGGAGAGATTGTTGAGAAGAAGCGTCTTTCACTTCCTCTTTCAATCACTAATGTCATTAAATGCAAGAATCCAAGATGTATTACTTCTATTGAGCAGGAGCTTAAGCATATCTTTATTCTCACTGACCCTGAGAAGCAGGTGTATAGATGCAAGTATTGCGAGGAGAAGTACAATAGGTAATTTGTAGGGTTGTTTGAGAACGGACGCAAGAGGCGTGTCTGCGCCGTCAGTTTTATTTAGGCTGAACATTCGACGGTGTGAAATTTTTTCTGTAAATTCAGATCTTCTATGATAATTGATGTGGCT
>OIYR01000626.1_pt1 | contig 19357 bp, 19 predicted proteins | sample 1588221 | NCBI WGS metagenome assembly OIYR01 (sample SAMN03283292) | human gut metagenome | biome: human-associated habitat; material: feces | host: Homo sapiens | place: Peru | collected 2012 | reverse complement strand
GACACCGCCCTTTCACGGCGGTAACACGAGTTCGATTCTCGTCCGGGTCACCAAACTTTTTATGCCGGTGTGGTGGAATAGGCAGACACAAGGGACTTAAAATCCCTCGGACTAATACTCCGTACCGGTTCAAGTCCGGTCACCGGCACCAATCGGGTGTTCATAATTAAGTTAACCTTATTTATGAATACTCGGTTTCTTATTTTTTGGACATAATTTCGGCAGTGTAATTTGTTATGCGATTTAGTCATTAAAATCCAAGTGCAAATCTCCCGCTGAAATTCAGTGGAACGAATGATGTAACATTCAAAGAGTTTGAAGATCTTCCGAAAATTATGAGATTGAGTTGCATTAAAATTTGAGTGCGACTCTCCCAACGAGGACGATTACAAAGATACTATACATCAATCGGGCTATGGCTTTGTGTTCAATGATATGCCGATAATTGTTTTTTATAGTGCGTCCAATAATAAAGTTGACGATGCAAAAAAAGCAGAACTTCAAGGTTATATTGATGAAATGATACAGACAGTAAGAACACAGCCTTAATTTACAAAACTTAAAACTATTGGGAGCTATGTGTTACCGATATTAATTATCGGCTATGTTATTGTTTTCGTTCCTGTCAGCAGTTACAGCGATATTCGTTGTGACTGCTTTTTTTTGAAAAAATTTTGAAACATTTTTGAACGTTGCAGGGTGTTATTAGTGAAAGGAGGAAAAAATGGAACAAATCGATTTGCAATCTCCAACAAACAAAGTTATAACCTTTTATTCGGATATGGTATATAAACTTGCCTTGGCAAAATGCAAAAACACAGAGGACGCAGAGGATGTGTTTCAGGAGGTGTTTTTGCGCTACATAAAAAAGAATCCGCAGTTTACCGATGAAGAACATCGCAAAGCCTGGCTAATACGGGTAACGATAAACTGTTCAAACAAATCTCTGACTTCGCCGTGGCGAAAAAGGACGGAGAAAATCACAGAGGATATTTATGTAAAAGATAATTATTCAAACGAATTGTATTATGAGTTATTGAAGTTACCCGAAAAATACCGCGAAGTGATACACCTGTATTACTATCAGGATATGAGTGTTGACGAAATCGCAAACGCACTGGGCAAGCGCAGTTCATCAATCCGCACACGTCTTGCACGGGCAAGACAGCTTCTCAAAAAATTTATGAGGGAGGAAGACTATGTTTAGAAAAAACTATAAAAATCTTTATTCACAAAAAGTTCCCGATGAACTTATCAATAAAACCTTAGCCGAAGCTGAAAAATTTGAAAACCGTCAGAAAAATAAATCCACTAAAACCGTGTACAAAATTTTGATTCCCGCGGGTGCAGTCATTACGGCTGCGGCAATTATGCTTGCAATTTTTGTTTTGCCTCTCGGAAACAACCACGGCAGCCTTTCGATATTTTCAGAGGAAAAGCCGACGCATACAAAGGGTTCGAACAGCTTTTTCCTTACTGCCTCGGCGGCGGAATCCAACTATTATTCCGATGTTGACGACAGTATCACCCTTTCATCGGGCGAGTATTCATACGGCTGGGCAGGCGCAGGAGATTATTCTGAAGACAACAAGGATTTAGTTATTGATTACAAGCTTGATTTTAAAATCAACGGTACAAATATAAGTTCTGTTACGCTTGACGCAGAAAAATTTAATCTGTCGTTATTGCCGACAGGTGAAGAACCGTCGGCAGACAGCAGTCACATCTATAAAATAGATAATTCGCCGAACGGTAAATTGCAGGAGATTGAGGTTTACGACCTTTACTACTCCTATATCTCGGACAGAAGCGACAGCAAAATTGACGAATTTGTCAGCAATATTTTCAACGCTCAAAAGGAAAACAAGCAATTAACCGCTGAAAAACGTCAAAAATACGGCGACTATTATACTACGGACTCAGCGGAGGATAGACTTGACAGACAGAGTTCAAGATATGTATTTGACCTTTTGGATTATGTTTATCGAAATGCAAAAATAAACGTAAGCGTGACATATGAAAACGGAACTGTCGAAACAAAGACTATTTATGTTGATTTTGTTTTAAGTCAGGCGTATATAGAGCCGTTTAATCATACAAAAAACCTCTATGATTCACAGTATCAGGACTACAGTCTTATTACCGATGCAGAAAAAGATATTTCTTACGGTTGGTTGGTTTTCAAAACATACTCAGACAATAGAATCGCCGCCGACGAATCAAAAAAGATAATAGCCGTTGCGGAAAAACACAAAGATATATACGGCGGGTATTATTTTGACGATAATAAAAGACTTAACATTTTAATGACCGACAATTATGTTGAGGGTAAAGACCCGCAGCTTGATAATGCGTTGAAAAATGCTGAGATTAAAAGCTGTGAATACACAAGGTCTGAGCTTGCAGAAGTGCTTGGTACGGCGGTCGAAAATAAAAGCAAGTGCTATGATTACGGAGAGGAGTATTACTATTTCCATATTTTAGCCGATTATAAGATGAATCGCTTGATATGCAAAATTGATGATTGGGAGTTATCGCAGGACGACGCAGAAAGCCTTAAATCAAAAATCAAAGAGAATGTTATCTGCGGAGCAGAAGATTATTTTATTATCGAAACCTCAGCCACACAATAATTTTCAATTCGTCAGGCGAAGTTTCCACAAAAAACAATCAAACAAATGCTGACGAAAGCCCTGTTTGGCTTAAAACCAAACAGGGCGATTTTTAAGGTTATTTCATTGGCAGGTGCGGCGCAGCAAAGCCTGCATTTCTCTGACTCCCCTTGTCTGAGAAACGATTATTGCGTTGAGTATCGGTTTAAGCTCCCGACATATCGGAAATTGCAGGACATTGCGCGACATCTGTATTGCTCCCTCGTGGTGCGGTATCATTTCACGCATAAAGTTTGCGTTTATCGAGTTGCTGACTTTTGCCTTTCTCATTCGGTTAAACATCGTTTGAGTTATCCTATGATTATTGTTTAGGTAGTGTTCCGTTTCGTGCCGAGTGTTTTTGCACGCCGTGCACTTGTCAAGCACATCTTCCATATCCGCAATGCTCTGAGTTTGTTCCGTAATTATGTTTTCGGCTATGTTTTGAAGCGGTATCAGCGTTGTAAACTGCAACAGATTCCGTGACATTTCTATCGCCGCTTCGTGGTGGGGTATCATCTGTACAATAAAATTGCGGGATATGCTGTCTGTAAGCTGTGCGCCGTTCATTCCCTTTATCATATCGTCGAGAATACAGTAGTAACGGCTCAGGTATCTTTGTGTTGCGCTGCTGAGTTCGTTTTGCATCATTTTGCCACTCTCCTTCATATTTAATCTATGCGGATTTATTTGTAATGTGAATTTTTAAATATTCAGCGGAGAATTTTTAAATTAATCAAGCATAGCGTTCGGCGCAGTTACACTTAATTGCTGACATAAAAACTCTGTTTTAACTTTACACACGTTTTTTCGGCATAGTAACGTGTGGCAAAATATTATACGCTTCTGCACTGCTAACATAAAATATGCGAAAAAGTGTTGACGAATACGAAAAATTAAGGTATAATGCTATATTGCAAGGTTATATATTGAAGGGAGGTTTTCACTATGTTGAGAACATATCAGCCAAAAAAGCTCCACAGAAAAAAAGAGCACGGCTTCAGAAAGAGAATGTCCACATCAAACGGACAGAAGGTTTTATCCAGAAGAAGAGCTAAAGGTAGAAAAAGGTTGTCTTATTAAGGTATAGGCCACTTTTAATCAGTGGTCTATCTTTTTTGACAACGACTTTGACCGTATAAAAATTATGAACAAGTATATCACATTAAAGGACAATCGGGATTTTTCAAGGCTTTATCGGCGAGGAAGATCCTTTGTCAGCCCGGTGCTGGTGACGTATGTAACCAAGAACAGGTCAGGTAATCTGCGCTTTGGAATCACCACGGGCAAAAAGATAGGCAAAGCGGTCAAACGCACAAGAGCAAGAAGAGTTATCAGAGCGGCTTACTATGAGCTTTATCCCGAAATGAAACAGGGATTTGACATTGTATTTGTAGCCAGAGGCAAAACCCCGTTTGTTAAATCGCAGGTCGTTTGCAAAGCGATGAAACAGCATTTGAAATCGGCGGGGGTTTTGGGTTAATCGGGCGTTTGAGGTCATCAGAGATGAAAAAAGTGCTTCTTGCAATTATCAGGTTTTATCAAGCCGCAATTTCTCCGCATACCAAGCCAAGCTGCAAGTATATTCCGACCTGTTCGGAATACGGCCTTGAAGCTATTGAAAGATTTGGCGCATTAAAGGGTTCGGCGCTTACTGTTTGGCGGATTTTACGCTGTAACCCGTTTTCAAAGGGCGGATATGATCCCGTCCCCGAAAAAAAGGACAGGCAATGAAACGGCAGTCGGATTCGACGCTGCCAAAAGAGAGGTAGCTTATGCAATATATTTTTGGATTTCTCGGAGGTTTCCTCGGCTACATATTGTGGGGAATCTTCTATGTTATTCAGAACTTCGGACTTTCGATCATTTTATTTACCCTGGTCATAAAGCTGGTGCTGTTTCCGTTTTCAATCAAGCAGCAAAAAACTATGGCAGGTACTGCAAGGCTTAACAAAAAGCAGCAGGAAATCAAAGAAAAATATGCAAACAACAAGCAAAAAGCTCAGGAAGAGATCAGCAAGCTCTATGAAAAAGAGGGCGTCAAGCCTTTTGGCGGCGGATGTCTTACAATGGTTATTCCTCTGCTTGTAATTTTGGGCGTGTTCTATGCGGTTGCTTATCCGCTTACAAATACCCTCCACCTCAACGCCGACAGCGTTCAGGCGGCTGTAAACTATGTTGACACTATCCCCGGATATGTGATGAACGCAAACCAGACCTATCAGCAGATAAACCTGCTTACCATATTCCCGAATATTCAGAATACTGAGGCAATTCAAGGTCTGTTCAGCTCCTCTGAGATTGCTCAGATTGAGATGTTTGAGAACGGCTTTAACACATTGGGTGTTGATTTGCTTGCGGTTCCGAGTCAGTTTGGATTTGCTTCGTGGTACATTCTGTTCCCGGTTTTCTGTTTCCTCTCAAACGTAGGTTCACAGTTTATTATGCAGAAGATAAACGGCAATCAGATGAATCAGCAAATGGGCTGTATGAAGATTGCTTTCTATATCCTGCCGCTGTTTTCAGCGTATATCGCATACACCGTTCCTGCGGCTGTTGCTTTCTATTGGATAATCTCGGCACTGCTCAGTCTGGTGCAGTCGATACTTTTGGGCAAAATATTCAGCCCTGCTCAGCTTACCGCAAACGCAGAGGCAAGACACGTTGCTCTGCTCTATCAGAATGAGGCAAGCGTTCCGTATGTTTATGCACCGCACGAAGTGAGTGTTCCCGATAATACGAACGTAAAATCGGCGCAGTCCAAAAAACCCGCAAAGAAGAAAAAGAAATAATTACTACAACTTAAAGAGAGCGGAAACGCTCCGTAAGGAATATAAAAAAGAAGGAGAATTAACGTGACACGAGAAGCAATCGGCGTTGGTGAAAACGAAACCGAAGCTCTGGAAAATGCCAGACAGCAGCTTGGTATTGACGACACGGTACAAGTAGAGATTGAAATTATCCAACGTGCAGAGAAAAAGAAATTCGGTCTTTTCGGCGGCTCTCCTGCCAAGGTAAAGATCACTATGTCTGAATCGTCAAACGACACGGCTGAACAATTTTTGAAAAACGTTCTTGAAAAAATGGGACTTTCGGAGATTACGGTTGAAAAGACGGAAGAAGAAGGCGGCGTGAAGTTTAACCTTTCGGGTGAGGGCGTTGGCTTTGTTATCGGAAGAAGAGGCGAAACTCTCGATTCACTGCAGTATCTTACAAGTCTTGTTGCAAATCACGGCAAGGATGAATATCTTAAGGTTACCATTGATACGGGAAACTACAGAGAAAAACGTGAAAAAACACTTGAAATTTTGGGCAGAAAGCTCGCATTCAAGGCTGTTAAAACAGGCAGAAAGTCAAGCCTGGAGCCGATGAATCCATACGAAAGAAGAATTATTCACACGGCAGTTCAAAAGGTGAACGGCGCAACATCGTGGAGCGAGGGCGAAAACGCCAACCGCCACGTTGTTATCGGTCCCGACCCGAAAGCAAAGAATTACCGCAGAGATAATTACAACAGAGGCAGAGGCGGAAGACGTCCCTACGGCGGCAACCGCAATTCAAGTCCTGCTCCCGTTAATCCCGACAGAAAGCCGCTTAACGAAGGCGGAGAAAACGGACTTTACGGAAGAATAGACAAATAAAAACAGGGCGGTTTTATCCGCCCTTTTATTTTTGGAGATTGTATATGAACGATCTTAATTCAAACAAAACAATAGCCGCAATCAGTACCGCTCAGGGTGAGGGCGGAATCGGCGTTATCCGAATTTCGGGCGCAGACTCCGCACAGATTGCCGATACGGTTTTCAGAAGCTTTCACGGCAAACGATTGTCCGATATGAAAGGCTATACTGCCGCTTTCGGAAAAATTGTCAATCAAAATGAAGAAGAGGTTGACGAGGCGGTTGCGCTTGTATTTAAAGCGCCACACAGCTATACGGGCGAGGACGTTGTTGAGCTTTCGTGCCATGGCGGCGTGTATATCACAAAACAGGTGCTGCGTGCTGTGCTTGACGCCGGAGCTGTTCCGGCACAGGCAGGCGAGTTTACAAAACGTGCGTTTCTCAACGGAAAAATCGACCTTACCGAAGCCGAAGCAGTTATCGACATTATCACGGCAAAAAGCAAAAGTGCGGTTCGTGCGGCACTCTGCGTCAAGGACGGCGTACTAAGAACAAAAATAAACGCCGTAAAGGACGATTTGCTTGCGATTGTTGCTCACCTGTCGGCTTGGGCGGATTATCCCGAGGAGGATATTGCCGAGGTTTCGGACGATATGATTTTTGACGTGTGCAAAACCTCAAAAACCGCCCTAAAAAAATTGCTTGATACCTATGACAGCGGTCAGGCGGTAAAACAGGGAATTGACACCGTTATTGCAGGCAGACCTAACGTGGGAAAAAGCACGCTGATGAATCTGCTTTCGGGCTACGACAAGAGCATTGTCACAGACATACCCGGCACAACCAGAGATGTTGTTGAGGACACCGTGCTTGTCGGCGATGTTATTCTGAGGCTTAGTGATACCGCAGGGCTTCGTTCGACTGATGACAAGGTTGAGAAAATCGGCGTTGACCGTGCTAAAAAGCGGCTTGAACAGTGCAGGCTTTTGCTTGCGGTGTTTGACAACAGCCGAGAGCTTGACGAAGATGACCTAAGCTTGCTTGAACAGGCAAAGGATATTCCGACGATAGCCGTTATCAACAAAACCGACTTGCCGCAAAAACTTGATGTTGAGAAAATAAAGGATAAGTGCAGCAGTGTTGTGTTTGTTTCGGCGGCGAGCGGCGAAGGTAAAGATGATATTACAAAGGCGGTTGAGCAGATTGCCGGCACTGCAAATTTGAATCCCAGCGATGGAATTTTGTCAAATGAAAGACAACGGCTGGCTGTTTTTAATGCGCTGAAATCGGTAAATGAGGCAGAAAGCGGACTTAAAGCCGGCTTGACCTACGACGCAGTTACAGTTTCACTTGAAGACGCAATTTCAGAGTTGCTTGAGCTTACGGGAGAGAAAACAAGCGATGAGGTTCTTGACCGTGTGTTCCACAACTTTTGTGTCGGCAAATAGTTTAGCAACGTTAATTATCTATACAATTTGTAAGCAACAATCCTATTGTTCCGCTTGACAACAAGCGCAGTTTTGTAGGATTCGGAGCGGTCAAAACCGTTTCCGCATATTTAAGTGAAGATTAATAATATACATACAACAACGGAGAATGAAATGGAATACTTTGCAGGAAATTATGATGTTGCCGTTATCGGCGCAGGTCACGCAGGCATAGAAGCCGCACTTGCAAGCGCAAGGCTGGGCTGTAAAACGGTGATTTTTACAATTAATATGGACGCTGTGGGTAACTGCCCCTGCAATCCGTCAATTGGCGGAACAGCAAAGGGTCACCTTGTGCGTGAAATTGACGCTCTCGGCGGTGAAATGGGCAAAACAGCAGACGAGTGCTTTTTGCAGTCACGAATGTTAAACCGAGGCAAAGGTCCTGCCGTACATTCTCTTAGGGCGCAAATCGACAGGCGCAAGTATTCCGAAACTATGAAACACAAGCTTGAGCTTCAGCATAATCTTGAACTGCATCAGGCGGAAATAACCGATATTCGCAAAATTGACGGCGGCTATGAGCTTGCTACCCGTATGCTCGCTTTGTATCACTGCAAGGCGGTTATTATTGCCACAGGCACATACCTCGGCGGACGGATTTTTGTCGGCGAGGTATCCTACGAAAGCGGTCCCGACGGTATTTTCCCTGCCACAGAGCTTGGCAAAAGCCTGAAAGCTCTCGGACTTCCGCTTCGCCGTTTTAAGACGGGTACGCCCGCAAGGGTGCTGAGAAGCTCTATAGATTTTACCGACCTTGAAGAACAGCACGGTGATGAGCCGCCTCAGCCGTTTTCTTATGAAACCGAAAGCCTTGGTGAAAACAAGGCGGTTTGCCACATAAGCTGGACAAACGACCGCACAAAACAAATTATTCTTGATAATATCCACCGTTCTCCGCTGTATGCAGGCAAAATTGAGGGTGTTGGACCTCGTTACTGTCCGAGCTTTGAAGATAAGGTAATGCGTTTTAAGGACAAGCCACGCCACCAGCTTTTTATTGAGCCGTGCGGACTTAACACAGAAGAAATGTATATGCAGGGTATGAGCTCTTCTCTGCCCGAAGAAGTTCAGCTTCAATTTTACCGCACAATCAAGGGCTTGGAGCATTGCGTTATTATGCGCCCTGCCTATGCGATAGAATATGACTGCGTTGATCCGCTTGCAATGAACCCCACGCTTGAATTTAAGGATTTTGAGGGCTTGTACGGAGCGGGTCAGTTTAACGGCAGTTCGGGCTATGAAGAAGCCGCCGCCCAAGGGCTTGTTGCAGGAATCAATGCTGCGCTAAAGGTTTTGGGCAGAGAGCAGGTTGTATTTACCCGTGCAAACTCCTATATCGGAACGCTTGTTGACGACCTTGTTACAAAGGGCGCAAACGAACCCTACAGAATGATGACTTCCCGAAGCGAATACAGGCTTGTACTGCGGCAGGACAATGCCGACGAGCGTTTGACGCCGCTCGGATACGAGATAGGGTTAATAAGCGAGGAGCGCTACCGCCGCTTTCTTGAAAAGCAGGAGCTTAAAAAGCAGGAGCTTAAAAGGCTTAAAACAACGGTTATCTCTCCCACCGAGCAGGTAAACCGAATACTTGTTTCACGTGAAACATCGCAAATTTCAACAGGTGTGCGCCTTATAGATTTGCTTAAACGTCCTCAGCTTGATTATGCTTCGCTTTCTGAGGTTGATTTGACAAGGCCAAAGCTTGACCCGAACATTTTTGAGCAGGTCGAAATCGAGATAAAGTATGAGGGGTATATCCAAAAGCAGTTAAAACAGGTGGAGCAGATGAAAAAGCTCGAAAAAAAGCATCTGCCAAAAGATTTTGACTATAAAGATATAAAGGGCTTGCGCCTTGAAGCGCAGGAAAAGCTCAACAAAATAAAGCCGCTTAACATCGGTCAGGCGTCCAGAATATCGGGCGTTTCCCCTGCCGATATTTCAGTATTGCTTATCTGGCTGAGCGGACAAAACAGAGGATAAAATGGAAATTAAAGATTTCATATTACAGGCTGTTGCCGATTTTAAAATTAATTTAACCGAAATTCAGCTTTCTCAGCTTGAAATCTATTACAGACTTCTTGTGAGCCGAAATGAAAAAATTAATCTTACCGCAATAACAGAGCCTGAGGAAGTTGCCGTCAAACATTTTGCCGACAGCCTTTCTATGCTCGCCTATGTTGATGTACCGAAAAACAGTACGGTAATAGACGTTGGTACGGGCGCAGGCTTTCCGGGCGTTGTGCTGAAAATTGCACGCCCCGACATAAAGCTTACCCTGCTTGACAGCCTTAACAAAAGGCTTGTGTTCTTGCAGGAGGTTCTTGATGAAATCAATCTCTCGGCTGACCTGATTCACAGCCGTGCCGAGGACGGCGGACAAAACATCGGGCTTCGTGAAACCTACGATTTTGCGCTTTCCCGTGCGGTTGCAAGGCTGAATGTCCTGAGCGAATACTGCCTGCCGTATGTAAGGCTTGGCGGAAAATTTGTTGCATTCAAGGGCAAGGACGCCGACACGGAGCTTAAAGACGCCCGCAAGGCCGTACAGACCTTGGGCGGCAGGGTTGCGGACGTCCACAGATTTTCGCTTCCGTCCGACGGCGGCGACCGTGCGATAATAGAGATTGAAAAGGTTCAGCCCACTCCCGAAAAGTATCCCCGCAATTCGGCAAAAATAAAATCTATGCCGTTGTAGACCGATTTCGACAGAAAATTCGGCAAAATACCATTTGTTACCAAAACAATATAAAATAATTGCACACAATCTGACAAAGACCGCAGTCACTCCGTGGTATTATAATAGCACAGGGACAACCCCTGAAGCCAAATATACGGGGTGATTGCGGTGAATTTTTTAGTTAAAAGCGAAAACATAATCTCTGAAATACCTATAATAAAAATTCGCCCCAACAAAGCCCAGCCGCGCAAGCAATTTTGTAACGACGACCTTATACAGCTTTCACGCTCCATAGCGGAAAACGGAATTTTGCAGCCGCTCACCGTCAGAAAGGTGACGGGTACGGAGTTTGAGCTGATAGCAGGCGAACGCAGACTGCGTGCGTCGGTAATGGCAGGCTTAAAAAAGGTTCCCTGTATAGTAATCAAGTGCACCGACAAAGAGTCGGCGGTATATGCCCTCCTTGAAAATCTCCAACGCCGCGACCTCAGCTTTTTTGAGGAAGCGCGTGGGATTTCAAGACTGATACGGCGGTACGGACTGACTCAGGAGCAGGCGGCGCAAAGACTCGGCAAATCTCAGTCAACCATAGCGAACAAGCTCAGATTGCTCAGACTTACATATGAAGAGCAGGAACTGATTGAGAAAGCAGAGCTGTCGGAGCGCCACGCAAGAGCATTGCTGAAAATAGACGACGAAGACAGACGGCGTGAAGCGTTGTCAAAGGTTATTTCGGACAATCTAAACGTTCAGCAAACGGAAAACCTTGTCGGCATAATGACAATGCAAAGCCCCAAGACCGACAAGAAGCAGGGCAGCAGTAAAGCGGTGATAAAAGACGTAAGAATTTTTTTAAACACAATCAACAAGGCTATCGACACAATGCGGCTTTCGGGAATTAACGCACAATCAAACAAAACAGATAACGAAAACTTTATTGAATACACAATCAGAATTCCCAAAAAGCGTGTGCCGACCGGCAGTAAATCCGCCTGAATGCGGATATTAACTAACTTTCCAGTTGGATGCGAAAGCATCCATTCCACTCATACCCATTTCCTTATCTAACCCCTTGCGAGGAGCCGTACAGTTTTCTGTACGGCTCTTTGCTTTTTGTACAAATAATAGTTGAATATAAAATGCTGTGATAATACTTTTGTTTCATTGCAGGATTCTTTTTGGCTCTTCTTTTTATTTTAAAATTAAAAGATGTTGCAACAGAAATGTTTCACGTGAAACATTTATTAAAAAATTTTTTTATGTACTTTAAAAACACAATAAAGTGTGATATACTTTTAAATACAGAATATTTAGCAAAAACAAGGTTGAACTGATTGAAAAGGTGATTTTTTGGCAAAAGTAATAGCAATTTCAAATCAAAAAGGCGGTGTGGGAAAAACCACCACAGCCGTAAATCTTGCCGCTTGTCTTGGTGCGGCGGGCAAAAAAACTCTGCTTGTTGACGCCGACCCCCAGGGCAACGCCACAAGCGGAGTTGCGATAGATAAAAGCAAAATCAAAAATTCAACCTATGATATTATTGTTGAGGGCGTAAAAGCGGAGCAATGCGTGCTGACTACTCCCTATGAAAATCTTCACGTTTTACCGTCGAGCATCGAGCTTGCGGCGGCTGAACTTGAAATAGCCGAAAGGCCGCACCGTGAAGCGCTTTTAAAGGATGCGATTCTGCCGATAAAGCAGTTTTACGATTACATAATTATTGACTGTCCGCCGTCCTTGGGGCTGATTACAACAAATGCCCTTACGCTTGCCGACACGTTCATTGTACCGATTCAATGCGAGTATTATGCGCTTGAGGGACTGAGCCAGCTTATGAGCACGGTTAGGATAATCAAACGCCGCTACAACCGTTCAATAGACCTTGAAGGAGTGTTGCTGACGATGTACGACGGCAGACTTAACCTGACTCAGCAGGTTGTTGAGGAGGTCAAAAAGTTTTTCCCCGGCAAGGTGTTCGGCACGGTTATAACAAGAGGCGTGCGGCTTTCCGAGGCTCCGAGCTTTGGAATGCCGGTGATTTATTATGACAGATCCTGCAAGGGAAGCGACGCTTATACCCGCCTTGCAGGTGAATTGATAGAAAAGGAGCAACGCTGATGGCAAAAAAGCTTGGCGGTCTTGGCAAAGGACTTAATGCAATTTTTATGGAAAACGAAAGCGAAGACAGCAACGGAACTGTCACCCTTGACATTTCGGACATAGAGCCAAACCGAGGTCAACCCCGAAAGGAGTTCGACGAAAAAGCGCTTTCGGAGCTTGCCGAAAGCATTTCAAAACATGGACTTTTACAACCGCTTTTGGTGCGTCCGCTGACGCTCGGCGGTTATCAGATAGTAGCAGGTGAACGCCGTTACAGAGCGTGCCGAATGGCAGGGCTTAAAGAAGTTCCCGTGATAATTCGTGAACTTGGCGACACCGAAACAATGGAAATCGCCCTTATTGAAAATTTACAGCGAGAGGATCTTACTCCGCTTGAAGAGGCGCAAGGCTACAATGTTCTTATGAACGAACACGGCTTTACTCAGGACGAAGTAGCAAAATCCGTAGGTAAGTCCCGACCTGCCGTTGCAAATGCACTCAGACTTTTAAATCTGCCGCAAAGCATTGCAGAATACCTTAAAGACGGCAAAATCAGCGCAGGACACGCAAGAGCGTTGCTGTCGCTTGACAGTGAAAAAGATATGCTGGAGCTTGCAAACCTGATAATACAAAAGGATTTGTCGGTGCGTCAGGTTGAAAAGCTATGCAAGAGCAAGCCAAAGGTGCATACCGATGAAAAGCCCGAAAAAAAGCCGTCGTTTTACAGTATGGTTGAGCTTGCGCTCAACGAAAGCCTTGGGCGGAAGATAAGCATTACAAAAAACAAGGGAAAAAAAGGCGGAGTTTTACAGATTGAGTTTTATTCCGATGAGGAATTGACCGAGCTTTCTAATAAATTAAAATAAAAGAGGAGAACAACAATGATAGACATAAAGTTTTTGAGGGAAAATCCCGATGCAGTAAAGGAAAACATAAAGAAAAAATTTCAGGACAATAAGCTCCCGCTTGTTGACGAGGTTATTGAGCTTGACACTCAGAGCCGTGCCGTAAAGCAGCAGGCGGACGAGCTTCGCTCAAACCGCAACAAGATCTCAAAGCAGATCGGTGCGCTTATGGCTCAGGGCAAAAAAGAAGAAGGTCTTGCCCTGAAAGATGAGGTTACAAAGCAGGCTCAGCAGCTTGCCCGGCTTGAAGAAAAGGAAGCCGAGCTTTCGCAGAAAGTAACCAAAATTATGATGCAGATTCCGCAAATAATAGACCCATCTGTACCTATAGGCAAGGACGACTCGCAAAACGTAGAAATCGAACGTTTCGGCGAGCCTGTAGTGCCCGATTTTGAGGTGCCGTACCATACGGATATTATGGAAAGGCTCAACGGAATTGACCTTGATTCTGCGCGCAAGGTTGCAGGAAACGGCTTTTATTATCTTATGGGCGACATTGCAAGACTGCACAGTGCGGTAATTGCCTATGCTCGTGACTTTATGATAGACAGGGGCTTTACCTATTGCGTTCCGCCGTTTATGATAAGAAGCAATGTTGTAACAGGCGTTATGAGCTTTGCCGAGATGGATTCGATGATGTATAAAATTGAGGGCGAGGATCTCTACCTTATCGGCACAAGCGAACATTCAATGATAGGTAAGTTTATTGACACAATAAACAAGGAAGAAAACCTCCCCTACACCCTCACAAGCTATTCGCCCTGTTTCCGCAAAGAAAAGGGCGCACACGGCATTGAGGAGCGCGGAGTTTACAGAATACATCAGTTTGAAAAGCAGGAAATGATTGTTGTCTGCAAGCCCGAAGAAAGCAAAATGTGGTTCGACAAGCTCTGGCAGAACACTGTTGACCTGTTCCGTTCGATGGATATTCCGGTAAGAACGCTTGAATGTTGTTCGGGCGACCTCGCTGACCTAAAGGTTCGTTCACTCGACGTTGAGGCGTGGTCGCCGCGTCAGAAAAAGTATTTTGAGGTTGGTTCCTGCTCAAACCTCGGCGACGCTCAGGCTCGCAGGCTCAAAATCAGAGTATCGGGCAAAGACGGAAAGTATTTTGCTCACACTCTCAACAATACTGTTGTTGCACCGCCGAGAATGTTGATTGCGTTCCTTGAAAACAATCTCAACGCCGACGGTACAATAAACATTCCTGTTGCGCTCAGACCTTATATGGGCGGCAAGGAATATATCGGTTAATTCTGTTGTGAAGTTTAAATCGAAGCAAGCTCTGCTTTGTTTGCAAGGAGCAGAGCTGTAACAGATTGCAATTTGCAAATGGGCGTTAGCTTCTCAGTGTTTCAGTTAGAGATTATAACTTCCGCTGAAATTCCGGAGTGCTGTCCGCCGTCTGAGTGACGGGGACATATGTACTTAGATTAACCCAAATAAATTTACAAATATTCGTCATATTATATAAAATTATCTAAAAATAAAAAAAATACAAAGTTGTAGTTGACATAAATTTCAATCAGTGGTATAATTGTATTACCTTATTAAGGTAATTATATTTTGGAGGTAGAATAATGGAACAAAAAAATAATCTTGGTATGATTGCAATGATCATCGGTATTGTATCAGTTGCTCTTTCAGTTTTCGGTGATGCAATATCAGTTAACGGAGTTGTTGCACTGATACTCATATTTGTTGCTCTTGCAGCAGGTATCGCCGCTATTGTCCTCAGCGTTAAGGCTCGTAAAGATCCTGCAGCATCAAGAGGTATGGCAAATGCAGGTTTGATCACAGGTATCATCGGTACTATTTTTGCAGGAATCTCTGCAATTTGTGTTATCAGCTGTGTAATCTGCGTAACATCTGCAGTAGGAACATTAGCTGCTGACGGTACATTGGACAGTGCGTTGAACGAACTTAGCAACGCTATTCAGTAATTCTAAGGAATTATTACTTAAAGCCTCCCATATTTTATGGGAGGCTTAATTTTTGAGGTGAATCTATGCTGCCTTATATAAATGTATTCGGAAAAGAGTTTTCAACTTATATGCTCTGCGCTCTTGCAGGAATTCTTGTTTCGGGCTTTTATGTTTGCAAAACAGCAAAAAAACGCGGTCACGATGACAACGATTACATAATTTTTATGCTTGTTGCGGCTGTCGGCGTGTTCTTTGGAGGACACATTATGTACGGCATAACGCAGATACAAGCTTTTATTGAGATTGTTACACATTTGTCAAAGTACATAACAAGCTTTTCGTCTTTTATAGGAATGTTTATGTATGTATTCGGCGGCTCCGTGTTCTACGGCGGACTGCTTGGCGGAATGGCTGTTTGCATAATCTACGGCAAAAAGAAAAAGCTTGATTTGTCGGAATACTCCGACATTTGTGCAGGTGTTGTACCGCTGTTTCACTGCTTTGGCAGAATAGGCTGCTTTTTGGGCGGCTGCTGTTACGGAATTGAGAGCAGTTTTGGCTTTACCGTTCACGGCAACGAACTCAATCCGAGCATAAATGATGTTCAGCGTTTTCCCGTTCAGCTTTTGGAAGCCGTGCTGAACCTTGCACTGTTTTTCCTGCTGGCATATTTGCTGAGAAGGGGCGTGCTAAAAGGCAGGCTTTTTGCGCTGTATCTTATCATCTATTCGGTCATCAGATTTTTTGATGAGTTTTTGCGCGGCGACACCTACAGGGGATTTCTTTTTGGTTTGTCAACCTCCCAAATCATCAGTATTCTGTTATTTATCGGTGCAGTGATATTTTTCATTGTAAAATCACCAAAGAGGAGCAGGCAAAAAGCGTGACAGCTACTGCCAAGGGAGTCTTGAAAACGGCAACACATAATTTGGAATGTTAGTATAAAAATGTAAGGGAGAACGACTGAGTTCTCCCTTGATTTATGCTATGAAATTCTGTAAAATTTTCTTGCGTTTTCGCAGGTGATGTTTAGCAGTTCCTGAGTTTTAATACCTCTGATCTCTGCAATTTTTTCCGCCGTATATGCAATCATTGAGCTGTCGCAGCGTTTTCCGCGAAACGGCACGGGCGCCATATACGGTGCGTCGGTTTCAAGCAGCAGCCTGTCAATCGGAATTTCCGCCGCAACTTCTATGCTGTGACGTGCGTTTTTGAACGTGACTACACCGCCAAGGCTGATATAAAGTCCCATTTTGACTGCTTCACGCATAAGCTCCACACTGCCCGAAAAGCAATGTACAAGACCAATCGGACGATATTTCCGCAACAAATCAAACGTGTCGCCGTGCGCCTCTCTGTCGTGTATGATTATAGGCATATTCAAATCAAGCGAAAGTTTGAGCTGTTCCTCAAAAACTCTTTTTTGCAGTTCCTTTGGAATATCCCAATGATAATCAAGCCCCGTTTCGCCTATTGCAACCACCTTTTTATGCGTGCACAGCTCGGCAACACGGTCAAGACAGTTAAGGGGCATATCATCAAGATTTTCAGGGTGAAAGCCGACAGCGGCATACATAAAATCGTATTTTTCGGCGTATTCAATACATTTTTTCGCAGTCGCAAGGTCAACCGCATTATTTACGATACCACACACTCCCTTTGACTGTATATCGTCAAGAATTGAATAACGGTCGTCGTCAAACCACTTGTCGTCATAATGGGCGTGAGCGTCGAATATATGTGTTAATTGATTAGAGTGTTCCATAATTTATTGCGCTCTTTATGAGATTTTTGCGCCTGCCGGCATATCGTCAACAAAAACGACTTTAATATCTTCACCGCAGGTTGCGGCAAGTATCATTCCGCAGCTCTCAACTCCGCAGAGCTTTGCGGGTCTGAGGTTTGATACAAGCACTATTTTTTTGCCGACAAGCTCTTCGGGCTTGTAAAATTTTGCAATTCCGCTTGCTACAGTTCTTTCCTTAACGCCGTCAAACACTGTAAGCTTTAACAGCTTTTTAGCCTTTTTTATCGGTTCGCAGGCTTTGATTTCGGCAACTCTCAAATCCACCTTGCAAAAATCCTCAATACCGATTTGTGCAACGCCCTCAATCTCTTCACGGAGTTTTTTTGTTTCTTCGCTTTCGGCGGCGTTGTTCTTGATTATGCCGTTAAGCTCCTCTATTTCCTTTTCAACATCAATTCTCGGGAACAGAGCTTCACCTCTTTTGACGGTAACGTCAAGCGGCAAAACGCCGAATTTATCGGCATTTTCATAGGTTGCAAGACTGTTGTCCGCACCGATCTGCTCCAGAGCCTTTGGCATTGTCGAAGGCATAAACGCCGACAGAAGTGTGCATACTATCCTGATTGTTTCAAGCAAATTGTAAAGCACGGTCGCAAGCCTTGTGCGGTTGCTCTCGTCCTTTGCAAGCACCCAAGGAGCGGTTTCGTCAATGTATTTGTTGGCTCTTGAAACCACCTTGAAAATTTCGGCAAGAGCGTTGTTTAGCTGAGTTTTGTCAAGATAGCCGTCAACCGAATTTCTCAAAGCGGTTGACTGTTTTATCAAATCATCGTCAAATTCACCGCTTTCACGTTCGGTAGGCAGAGTGCCGCCGAAGTATTTTTCAACCATCGCAACGGTTCTTGAAACTAAGTTGCCAAGACCGTTTGCAAGGTCGGAATTTATGCGGTTTATCATAATTTCGTTTGAGAAGGAGCTGTCTGCGCCCAAGGCCATTTCACGCATAATATGATAGCGAATGGCGTCTGCGCCGTAGCGATTGCCGAGAACGAACGGGTCAACTACGTTGCCGAGAGACTTCGACATTTTCTGACCGTTAAAGGTGATCCAGCCGTGAACCGCAAGGTGCTTTGGAAGCGGCAGATCAAGAGCCATAAGCATTGCGGGCCAGATAATGGCGTGAAAACGCATAATGTCCTTTGCAACCATATGAATGTCGGCAGGCCAATATTTATCAAATTCATCAAATTTTTCGTTTTTATATCCGAGTGCGGAAATATAGTTTGAAAGTGCGTCAATCCACACATAGACAACGTGATTTTTATCAAACGTAACCGGAATACCCCATTTAAAGCTGGTTCGTGACACGCAAAGATCTTCAAGTCCCGGCTTAATAAAGTTGTTTACAAGCTCAACGGCACGGGTTTTGGGCTGAAGATAATCGGTTTCGGTCAAGAGCTTTTCAATCCTGTCGGCAAACGGCGCCATTTTAAAGAAATAGGCTTCTTCCTTAGCTTCGGTGACTTCGCGTCCGCAGTCGGGACACTTGCCGTCAACAAGCTGGCTGTCGGTCCAGAAGCTCTCGCACGGTGTGCAGTATTTTCCCTTGTATTCGCCCTTGTAGATATAACCTCTGTCGTACAGCTCCTTAAAAATTTTCTGTACGGTTTCGATGTGATAATCATCGGTTGTGCGGATATATCTGTCATAGCTGATATTCATAAACTGCCAGAGCTTTTTAAATACAGCGGCAATCTCATCAACATATTCTTTTGGAGTAACACCCTTTTCGGCGGCTTTCTGCTCAATTTTGAGACCGTGTTCGTCTGTGCCTGTAAGGAACATTACGTCATACCCCTGCATTCGTCTGTAGCGGGCGATAGAATCGCAGGCAACAGTTGTATAGCAATGACCGATATGCGGATTGCCCGACGGGTAATAGATAGGCGTAGTGATGTAGAATGTTTCTTTTTTACACATAGAGTTTTTCCTCCTTTTATTCAGCGAATGGGCTGTAACTTTTATTATACCAATTAATGTAAAAAAATGCAACAAATATATAATCAAAGTGCAAATGCCCTTGTGTAGATTTGTCAATGCTTAGTTACAGATTAAGGAAAAACGACTTGCCCTGTCAACAAAAAGTGATTTAAGAATTCACCGGGTGACCTCCAACCGAGAGGGCGCATAGGAAAATTGTTATATTTTCTGCTGTGAACGGCTAATTGCTTTTTAAAAT
>OIYR01000624.1_pt1 | contig 19384 bp, 20 predicted proteins | sample 1588221 | NCBI WGS metagenome assembly OIYR01 (sample SAMN03283292) | human gut metagenome | biome: human-associated habitat; material: feces | host: Homo sapiens | place: Peru | collected 2012 | reverse complement strand
ATTCCACGCTGGTGATCAGGCCGTCCTGGCTTGCCAGTACCGCCCCGTCCCGGTAGATGGTCAGAAGGCCTGTCAAAGTGTCCTCCAAATCCTGCCGCTGGCGCAGCAGCGCGTCAAAATTCGCGCTGGTCTTGGTGTCGCTCAGGGTCATCAGGGTGGAGCCCGCGGTGACGTTGGCGTTTTCCTTGCAGGAAATGCTCTTGACCGTGCCCACATAGCCGGTGACGGCTACGGGGGAATGGATGTACAGCTTGCCGGTTCCCAGGGTTTTCCCGGCGGCATCGGCCACGGTGACCTGCTCGTCCAGGGCAGGGCCGTTGTCCGTGACCAGCACGGTGACGGTGCCCAGGGTGGCGCTTTCCACGGTGCCCTTCACCGCGGTGCCGTCGGACAGGGTGACGGTGACGGCATCGCCTCTGGCGCAGCCGTCGGATTCAAAATCCACGGCCATGTAGCCGTCCACGCTCAGAAGGGCCAGAGCCCCGTTTTCGGTGACGCTGGAAACCACGTTGTCGCCTACCTGGGCGTAAATCTTTTTCACCCGGCCGCCTACGCTGGTGGTGACGCTGGTGGAGGCGGTGTCGGACTTGGCGCTGTTGATCTTCTTGTCCAGGGCCTTGATCTGATCCTGGGTGTCGCTGAGAGTGTCCACCACGGAGGCCATGTCCACCTTGGCAAGCAGGTCGCCCTTGGCAACCGCGTCTCCGGCCTCGGCGATGACCTCGTCCACCTCCACACCGGCGGGGACGGTCACGTCCTCCTCGTCCACCTGTTCCAGCACGCCGCTGCCGGAGACCAGGGTGTGGATCGTGCCCGGAGCCACGGTGTAGCTTTGCACGTCCTTCTGGGTGGCGGCGAACCGGGCGTCCACGTTTTTGCGCAGATGGGAAACCACCATCACCAGAGCCGCGAAAATCACCGCGACGATGATAATTACCCTGCGCAGCCGCTTGCGCCTGCGCTGCTTCTTTTCCTGACTGAGCTTGTCAAATAGCTCCTCGCCGGACTTTTGCTGTTCCTCCATAGGCTTTCTCCTAACTGTGTGAAGATAATGTACACAAAAATGACGTTATTATTTTATAAAACCTGTCAGGGACAATTGGGAAGAAACTGTAAACAAATTGGAAAAAGATTGGCAGATTCCGGAGAATGCCCGGAAAAGAATGTCATTTTGTAACCAATTTATCGGAAAGGAAAAATATGGAGATCGAAAATATGACTGATAAACAATTTGATGTCCTTATGAATTCAATTATTCAAATTGTAAAGGATTCCGAATCAAAGGAAGAAGCTGTTGAAAAGCTTCAAAATTTAATTGATAAAAAATAAGAGATTCAAATATCAATGAGCATAAATTGGAGGTGAGTCCGTGAATTACGAAAGATTATTGGAAAAACGAGCAAAACTTATTGAAATTCGGAAGAGCAATTCTGAAAAATTATTTGATAATTTTGATAAGGCTTTTGAGGTTGATTATGCTCATAACTCAACAGCAATTGAGGGTAACACTCTTACTTTGATTGAAACAAAGTTATTGCTTGATGATGAGATTTCGGTGGGGAATAAGTCTTTGCGTGAGATTTATGAAGTTGTAAATCATAATAAGGCTTTTGCATATGTTAAAAAATGTATTTTGGAAAATAAACCGCTTGATGAAAATATTGTAAAAGACATACACTCAATTCTTATGGAAAATATTTTAGTCGGCGGTGTTTACAGGAATGTAGAAGTGCGTATTACGGGAGCTAAACACAAACCTCCTGTTCCAAGCGAGATGTATTATCAGATAAAAGAATTCTTTAGTAATATAAACTCAAAGTCTGATTTAAATCCGATAGAGCTTGCAGCGTGGACTCATGCTGAATTTGTAAGAATTCATCCTTTTGTTGACGGTAACTGCAGAACTTCCAGACTCATAATGAACTATCAGCTTATGAGAAACAGATTTTTGCCTGTATCTGTCAATAAGGAAGACAGACTTGAATATTTTAATTGCCTTGAAGAATACGCAGTCAACAGTAATTTAGGGTTGTTTGCTGATTTTGTTGCAGAGCTTGAGGAACAGCAGCTTGACGAGTATTTGTCAATATTTTGAGGTATGCAATGTCGGGAAAGAATCATATGAAAAGTGATGGAATGCTTATCAGAACCGATAAGCAATTCAGACATTTGAAAAATTCACAGAAAGAGAAAATAAGTAATTGGCTTTACGATGAATACAGTAAAATCTTTGATAAAATCGGTAAGGCACCTGATTCCGGAAAAAATGAAGAAATAGTTTCTGCTGTTTATGAAAAAATTGAAAACTGCGGAATCTGGATTCCTTATTATGAGTTTGAAAAGTATTATTGCAGTAAAAAGAATAAGTATCGTAAACGGTATGAAAATGCAAAATCTTCTGAATAAAACTTAATATCGCTATATAGAGTTGAAGTTATAGAAATATAATTTCAGCTCTTTTTTTATTTACGGCAATCGTTTTAATTTTTATATTAGAACGGTTGCCTTTTTTTATTTCCAAAAAAATTGAAAGGATGATTTAAATGTATTTTACAAACACGCCGGAACTTAGAAAGTTTGAGCGTGAGATGAAACAGAAACCGAATTTTGACAGGCGGCGAGATGATGAACCTGAGAGCGAAAATCCGCCGAACAATAATGTTGCTTCTACAACCTCAAAAAACATGAAAAGAAAAGGCAGTTAATTTATGAAATCAAAAATAAGGAGTCCAACAAAACAAACAGCATAAAAAACTAAAAATTTAGGAGTGATCAACTTGAATGAATACGAAAGGCAGCGCAGACTTGCCGAAAGCGTGAAGCAGATGTATACGCCTGGTACTCGCATTGAGCTTATCAGTATGAGCGATCCGTTCGCGCCTGTGCCGCCCGGCACAAGAGGTACGGTAAAGTTTGTTGATTCGATGGGAACTATCTTTCCTGATTGGGATAACGGTCGTTCGCTTGGTTTAGTCAGGGGCGAGGATATATTCCGCAAACTCACGCCGGAGGAAATCGAAGCAGAGAAAATGTCCGAATCGGAGGTTGAGGATAGTGCTCAAAGCCTTGATTTGGACGACGAAATGAATATGAAGATGTGAGGTGATGTATAAATTTTCTTGATTGGATTGAAAAGTTATGCCAATCAGGTTTTTTGATATGTTTTCGGGCATCGGAGGTTTTAGGTCGGGACTTGAAGCTATAGGCGGTTTTGAGTGCGTCGGCTACTGCGAAATCGACAAATATGCCCGTCAGGCATATGAAGCAATGTATGACACGGGAGGTGAACTTTACTTTGATGACGCAAGAAAAATCATACCCGAACAGTTACCCGATTTCAATCTTTTGGTCGGAGGATTTCCGTGCCAACCCTATAGTATATGCGGAGCAAGAAAGGGCTTTGACGACACAAGAGGAACTCTGTTTTTCGAGATTGCGAGAATTGCTGCCGCTAAAAAGCCTAAGTATCTCTGCCTCGAAAACGTTCCCGGACTGCTTAACCACGACTCCTGCAGGACGTTTGAAGTCATCCTCCATACGTTGGATGAACTGGGGTACGATGTCGCGTGGCAGGTACTTAACAGCAAAAATTTCGGCGTTCCCCAGTCAAGAAATCGGGTGTTCATTGTCGGATATCTTAGAGGAAAATGTGCCGGCGAAGTACTATCTTTCACGCAAACAAGCGGAAAAACTCTTGTACAAAGAAAGCCCTACACAAGGTGGGCGAGTCTACTCGACTAAAGGACTGAGTTGCACACTCACAAGCGGTTCAGGCGGCTTTGGCGGTCATAGTGGTTTGTATCTAATTGAAGATGCAGAAAATTTCGCTTTGCCGATAAAGTCTAATACCAAAGACGGATATAAGGCTGCATATCCCAGCGACAGCATTGATACTGCATTTGCGGGATTAAATTCAAAGCGAGGTCGAGTCGGAAGTCAAGTTGCACATACCTTAACTACTGTTTCCACTCAGGCATATTATTTTATCGACCTAAACCCCGATCCGAAGCTGACAGAGCTTGCTCGCTGTATAACAGCAAGGCACGATTCGGGAATAAGCAACCGCAAGGGCGAACATTCGGGCGTGTTTGAAGAAAATTTAGATATTTTAAATGACAATGAAAAATTCGCAGTTGCCTTTGTTGAGAAAAACGGGGATGTTCATATCGGCAGAATAAGAAAATTAACGCCGAAAGAGTGTTGGAGATTACAAGGCTTTACGGACGAGCAGTTTGACAAGGCAAAAGCGACAGGACTATCCGACAGCAGACTCTACAAGATGGCAGGCAACGCTGTGACAGTGAATGTATTCTCCGCAATCGGGGAAATTATCAAAAAGGTTGGCAATAAAACACAACGAAAGGACGGATAATAAATGCCGAATCATATAGAAAACATTATTACCTTAAAGGGCGATGAGCAAAAAATCCGTGAAATGCTTGAAGCTATTCAGAATGATGATTATGGCATAGGATCGGTTGATTTTAATAAGATTGTTCCTATGCCGAAATCGTTGGATATTGAAGCCGGAAGCCGTACGGACAGAGACCTGAAGCTGTATAAAGAATTTATCAGCGAATATCTATTTGAAAAGAAAATCCCCAATATTTCGAAAAACACAAGCAAAAGTTTAGAAGAATCGGAAAAGGATTATTTAAAAACCCGCGAAGATATTAAAGCCGATGAATGGGAGCTTGGCAAAACCGCTTGGAATAACACTCAAAAATACGGCGTTCCTACTTGGTATGAATGGATCGTTAATAATTGGGGCACTAAGTGGAATTCCTACGGCTATGACAGTAATTCAAATTATGAAAGACAAAACGGATTGTTTTTTCAGACAGCTTGGAGCGCGCCGCATCCGATTATTAGGAAATTATCCGAAATGTATCTCGATGTGTTTTTTGAACACGAGTGGGCGGATGAGGATATCGGCGCAAACTGCGGCAGAAAGTGTTACGAGGGCGGAAAGCAAACCGAAGAATATTATCCCGATAATTTAAAAGACGGAATTGAGTTTGCCTGCAGAGTATGGAATTACAATCCTGCCGAACTTAATTTGGTGTTGAATAAAGCGGAAAACGATTACATCAACACCGAGGTTGAGAAATTTGATTTGGTTGAGATTTTTGATAAGCCAATGCTTTTTACAAACGAAAGACTGTCCGACGCGGATATTCCAAAAGGACTGTTTTGTTATCATCTGCGCGAGGGCGACGATGGCAGCTTTGCAGCGATTGAGCCTAAAGTTACGGTCAATCACGACGGCAGTGTAATCACCGATGAGCCGATTGACTTTAAAAATCAGGGATATATCGCCTTTAACAGATTTACAGAGCCAAACTTTTTATCCGAACATTTGACATTCGGGGAATATATGTGCGGCGAGTTTGAGGAAAGCGAGGATGAATCTCAGCAATTCGGTGGAATGCAGATGTAACACCTGTTTCAACAAGGAAAAATAAAATATCATAACTAAAGTATCAATCGTTTCTGATTCGATTGGTGCTTTTGTCGTTTCAGGGACGATTGATAACTGAAACTTTGGCGATATGGGAGTTTAAACTCCCCGCCGTCTACAATCTATCCTCTATCGCAATTTTATGCGGCGGGGAATTGGCAACGGCGGCTCGCCGGAAGGAGTGATGAATATCAAAACCCCTGTGAGCTGGATGGGAAATAAAACGTCCATCCTTCGCATTTTGTACGCCGTGTTTCCTCTTGAATACGAGAGGTACATAGAACCCTTCGGCGGTTCGGGCGCGGTTCTTTTGGGCAAGAAAAAGCCCGACAAATTCGAGGTTTACAATGATTACAACCACAATCTTGTAAACCTCTTTGAGTGTATGCGCGACAGACCGACAGCTCTTATCGAAGAAATCGGTTTTCTCAATTTGAATTCAAGGGACGATTTAAATAGGAATAAAGAATTTTTTAAGAATGAAAAATTTAACGACAGGTTTCTTGAAGAAGAGACTGAAAAAATCAAACTCATTTTTGATGAGCCAACGGCTGATGAACTGATAGAGCTTATGACTCGCAGAAAACTTGATTATGATTTGAGAAGAGCAGCTATGTTTTTAAAATTGCTGCGATATAGTTATTCAAGCGGCGGAAAAAGTTTTGCTTGTCAGCCAATGAATATCAGAAGTTTGTTCGGATTGATACAAGAGGTCAGTATAAGACTTGACAACGCAGTGATTGAAAATCAGGATTTTGAAATTCTCATCAAACACTACGACCGAGAAAATTCTTTTTTCTACTGCGATCCGCCGTATTTTTCAAGCGAGTATGTCTATCAATGCGGTTTTGATTGGGACGACCATTTAAGGCTGAAAAACGCACTTGCAAACGCAAAGGGCAAATGGCTTGTGTCATACAACGATTGCGAAGAAATCAGAGAACTTTATGACGGCTGTTCCTTCTTTGATTTCACGCGCTTGCACAATATGAAGCAACGGCTCAATGCCGGCGAGCAATTCTCCGAACTGCTTATCGGCAACTATGACTTGCTTGAAAGGCAAAAACAAAAGCCGCTTCAGCTTAACTTGTTTGACGAAATGAGTTTTGAGGAACAGCTTGAATTAGAACAAATTTTAAAGGAGTGCATCATTAATGGAAAACAATAACTTGGTATTTGTAGGTCTGCCGCTTGACGCAGTTATCGCGTCGGGGCTGACTTCCCACAGCGCCGTTGAGGTTACGGCGGCGGACGGCGTTATACTCATAGAGAGATATGATGAAAATAACTGTATCTGTGATGAGTGCAGAGCAGAGCTTGCGGAAAGCGAGGACGCTTAATGTTTACGATGTACAGAGTTCTCGGCAAAAGAGGAAGAATTACAATTCCGTATGAAATCCGCAGGCGAATTGGTTTTAAGTACAATGATATTTTATCATTCACACAGCAGGATGACGGCTCGGTAATTGTCAGGCGAGAGAAAATCTGCGACAACTGTATTGATATTGTAGATGATTACAGCGAAAAGCCGACGCTTGAAGATTTTCTCGACAGCCTAAGCGAGGAAGAACAGCGCGACGCCCTTATGTACATTTCTCTGCTGTGGGCGGAAAAACAAAGAAAATATTCGGAGGTATTTTAATTATGCAGAACACAAACTTTAACGGTAAATACAATAATCAAAAAAGAAAACTGCCGTATATCAAGGCAAGGATTGATAATCTCGTTGATATACCAAATTGCAACACAAAGGCGTTTGCAAGCGTTACCATAGGCAGTGCTGTAGCAATTCACGGAATCAGGGTTATGGACTCGCGCAAGGGCTTATTTGTTGCAATGCCTGCCAGCAACTATGTTGATGAAAACGGAGAAACACAGTTCAGCTCGATTGCACACCCGATTTCAAAAGAAGCCAGAGATATGCTAAACAGCAAGGTTATGGAAGTATACAATCAAACGCTTGATGAACAGCAGAGCGAAGAAGAAACCGAGGATATGTCAGAGGATGAAACGGAAAGCTTTACGCAGAGTATGTAATAATGTGTTTGCGGAAAACAACAAAATATATGTGGTTTATTGTTAATGGACCTCTAAAACTACTCCCCCGAATGTTAAAGTTCGGGGGATTTTCTATGAAAGGAATTATTAAAATGGAAATCAAAAACATTACAACAAGCGATCTCCGCCGTATGAACGGCAAGGAAGGACTCATCTTGCAGGGCTGCGGCGGTGAAACACAGGAATGGGTGGACGGTATAAATAAAATGCTTAAAGAAAAAGGAATACTGCTTGACGACACAAAGTTTGAAAATGTTTCGGTATTTCAAAATGACGGTGTAACCTGTATTCTCTATCCCTTTGATGATGTTCACCTTGATATCGGAAAGCTTGCAATGTGGCGCTTGCAGTCATATACAGCCTTCGCCGGAACTTGGCTTTCCGATTATGTTGAGAACAAGCTCGGTGGATTTGAGGCTGAACAGGTTGACAGCATAAATGAAGATATAGATGAAAGACAGGCGATGGGATATGATTTGAGTTAATTTCAACCGAATATTTTATGCAGGCAGAGTGTAAAAGCTCTGCCATATTTTATTTAAGGAAAGGAATTTCAAAATGACCAATTTAATCAAAAACAAAAAATTTACGAGAGTAACCGCGCTTTTGCTCGCAGTTGTTTTAATTTTCGGCAGTATCGCCGCCCTGCCTGTCAGCGCGGCAAGCGGTGATAAGGTAACAATCACTTTTGATTATTGCTACGACTCAAACGGAAACACAATCAAATTTCAGCAGAAAACCGTAAGCGACGGTTACACCGTAGGCGTCGCCGGCGAGGAGTTGTGCAAAATCTTTGCCGACGGCAAGGAAGACTACTGCATAGAACCCGGTCATACCCTCTACTCAGGCAATACGCTGACTGAGAGTGCCTCCACAGTTTGGAAGAATTTAGGTTCTGCAAAGCAGAAAGCCATAAACCTTGCCCTGCTCTACGGCAAGCCCGGCTCAGGCAAGAGCCTAAGCGGCACCGAAGATCAGAAGTGGGTAGCAACTCAGCTCATAGTCTGGGAGTTTGTTTCAGGATGCAGGAGTACCGCTGAAGGCTACAAATGTACAAACACAAAATTTATTGACGGCATTTGTTCAGGCGGAGCAAATCCCGGAGTTAAGTCCGTTTACAACGCAATCTCAAAAAGCCTTGCAAATTACTCAACTGTTCCAAGCTTTGCAAGTGCTGTCGCTTCAAAGGCTGAAACCTATGAGATGAAGTATTCAGACGGAAAATATACATTAACTCTTACCGACAGCAACAGTATTCTTTCGGATTTCAGCTTCAAGACAACAGGCGGAATTTCCGTTTCAAAATCTGGTAATAAGCTGACCTTGACTTCAACTTCGCCTGTGAATGACGCAGTAACATTCAACTCTGCAAAATCAATGCCGAGTGTTAGCGGTACTACTCTTGTTCCCTACGGTGACGCAAGCCTTCAGGATGTCATCACAGGAGTTGAAAACGACGCAGACCCGGTAAGGGCATATTTCAAGGTAAAAACAAGCCTCGGTAATTTAAAACTTGTTAAAACCTCCGAGGACGGAAACGTAGAGGGAATATCCTTTACCGTAAAGGGCGACGATTACAGCAAAACTGTAAAAACCAATTCAAAAGGCGAATTTGAATTAACCGACCTTGTCCCCGGCAGCTACACAGTTACGGAAATAACCGACAGTAAGTATGAAACGCAGAAATCGCAAACTGTCAAGGTTGAAAGCGGCAAGACGGCAACCGTCAGCTTTGAGAATGTTCTCAAGAAAGGCAGTCTTGAAGTCGTAAAAACAAGTGAGGATAATTTAAACGAGGGCGTTAAGTTTCACCTTTACGGCACATCTTTAAGCGGTGCAAGCGTTGATTTGTACGCAACCACCAACGCTGACGGTGTTGCAAAATTTGAAGATGTTCTTGTAAGCGGAGATACTCCATACACACTTGAAGAAGTCGATACAGCCACCCGATATGTTGTTCCGAAAACACAGACCGCAGCCATTGAGTGGAACAAGGTTACACAGAGAAGTTTTGAAAATGTTCTTACAAAGTGGAAGCTCACGGTTACCAAAACAGACGACGAAACAAAGACTTCACAGGGTGATGCCACCCTTGCAGGAGCTGTCTATGGAATTTATGACAACGGCAAGCTGATTGACAAGTACACCACCGACCAAAACGGCAGCTTTACAACCTCATACTATGTTTGCGGCGACAACTGGACGTTAAAAGAAATTGAGCCGAGCGAGGGCTATCTGCTTGACGAAACCGAATATCATATCGGTGCAGAAGCAAAGAAATACACCATTGAAAACAACAGCATTTAAATAGGTGTGACCGAGGACATTATTAAAGGAAAAATATCCATAATTAAACACACGGACGACGGCTCTACAAAAATAGAAACTCCCGAAAAGGGTGCAGAATTTCAGGTGTATTTAAAGTCAAGCGGAAGTTACGCAAAAGCAAAAACCTCTGAAAAGGATATGCTTGTATGCGATGAGTACGGCTTTGCCGAGAGCAAAAACCTCCCCTACGGCACATATACTGTTCATCAGACCAAGGGGTGGGACGGCACGGAATTCATTGCCGACTTTGATGTGTTTATCAGCGAAAGCGGCAAGACTTATAAATTCCTCATCAATAACGCCGGGCTTGAAAGCTATGTAAAGATTGCTAAGACAGACTCCGAAACCGGCAAGCAAATTCCATACTCAGGCGCAGGCTTTCAGATTTATGATCCTAATGGAAACAAAGTAACAATGAAGTACACCTATCCCGAGGTTACAACTATTGACACATTCTACACAAACAGCGAGGGTTATCTCATAACTCCCGAAGCTCTGCCATACGGTAAAGGATATTCTGTTGTAGAGGTACAGGCTCCTTACGGATATGTGCTTGATTCAACACCGATTTACTTTGATATTACAGCAGAAAACACAAGTGAAGAAAACGGCGTTGTAATCGTTAAAACAGAAAAGAAAAACACACCTCAGAAAGGCACAATCGAAGTTGAGAAAACAGGCGAAATATTCTCAAATGTCACTTCCGTTATTGGCAAACACACTATCTATCAGCCGGAATACACGGTCGGTGGTCTTTCGGACACGGTGTTTGAAATCTATGCAGATGAGGATATTACAACTCCCGACGGCACGGTCAGAGTAAAGAAAAATACGCTTGTAGATACCGTCACCACAGGCGCAAACGGCAAAGCCACAAGCAAGGAACTCTACCTCGGTAAATACAGAGTCGTTGAGAAAACCGCGCCCTACGGAATGGTGCGAAATGAAACAGTCAGCTATATTGAGTTGAGCTACGCCGGACAGAATGAAAAGGTGACAAGTATCTCAACATCCTTTACAAATGACAGACAGAAAGTTGTAATTGACCTTACAAAGGTTCTTGAACAAAACGAACTGTTCGGCATTGGGTATGGTGATGAAATTCTCAATGTTTCATTTGGTCTTTACGCTGATGAAGATTTAACGGCTTCAAACGGTACAGTTATCCCCAAAGACGGACTTCTTGAAATAATCACCTGTGATGAAAACGGCAAGGTGCAGTTTACAACAGACCTTCCAATCGGCAGTTACTATGTTAAGGAAATTAGCACTGACAACCACTATATTCTCTCTGATGGAAAATATCCCGTTGTATTTGAATACGCAGGACAGAATACAGCGACTGTTCATATCTCTGTAAACGGCGGCGAGGAAATTATCAATAAACTAATCTACGGAAATGTCAAAGGATTAAAAATTGACCGTGAAACCGAAGAAGCTATCAGCGGTGCGGTGTTCGGTCTGTTTAATTCAAAGGAAACCGAGTTTACAGAAGGAACTGCAATCCTGACGGCTGAGTCAAACGAGGACGGTATTTTTAACTTTACCGATATACCTTACGGCTTGTATGTTATTCGCGAGTTAAAGCCTGCCGACGGTTACCTCGAAAACGAGGAACTTTATCCTGTAACAATTTCAGAAAACGAAGAAGTTATTGAAATCACAGTAGTAAACGACAAAATTCTCGAACTGCAAACCACAGCGAGCATAGACGGCAAAAAGGAAGTCGGCGCAACAGAAGTGTTCACACTTGAAGATATTGTCGAGTACAAGCACCTTGTGCCGGGCAAGGAGTACACAATCAAGGGCGTGCTGATGGATAAATCCACAGGCGGGGAATTAAAACTTGACGGCAAAAAAGTCACGGCGGAAACCACATTCATCCCCGAAGAACCCAACGGCAAGATAACCGTCAGCTTTGAGTTTGACGCGCGATTACTTGCGAAAGACACCGACATCGTTGTTTTTGAAAGCCTCTACAGTGGGGATAAGGAACTTGCCGTACACGCTGATATTGATGACGAGGGGCAGACAGTTACTGTGAAAATCCCGAAAATCGGCACAAAGGCAAGCGTTAACGGCAAGAAAGAAGTAACTGCAAACGGCGACATTACCATTGATGATGTTGTTTCCTACAAGAATTTGACCGCAGGAAAAGAATATACAATCAAGGGCGTCCTTATGGACAAGTCAACAGGTAAAGAATTTCTTGTTGACGGCGAGAAAGTCACTTCTGAGGTAACATTCACTCCCGAAAACCCCGACGGAGAAGTAACCGTATCATTCACCTTTGACGGCTCTGTAATCACCGAAGATACAGATATTGTTGTGTTTGAAACTCTCTGTCGTGATGATGTAGAAATTGCAGTACACACCGATATTGAAGATGAAAATCAAACGGTAACAATTCACCCACAGCCCGAACCCGGAAAGCTGCAGACAGGCGACAGCTCAAACCTCGGCTTTTGGATTGGACTTGGCGCGGTGGCTCTCGGCGGTCTTGTGTCCGTTATTATTGTCAAGCTCAGAAAAAAGGATGATGACGAATAATGCGTGTCGCGTACATCTGCTCACCCTTAAACGAGCTTGAAAAGACAAGAAGATACGCTCGGTATGTGTTAAGTTGCGGTATGGTTCCTCTAACGCCGTATTTGTATTTCCTCATATTAAATTACGGCAGAAAAGAAGAAAGAAAGCTCGGTGTAAAAGCCGGGCTTTCTCTGCTGTGGCTGTGCAATGAGGTGTGGGTTTTTGGCGACGAAATCACAGACGAAATGAGAGAGGAATTAAAGCTCGCCGAAGCTCTGCACATCAAAATCAAACGCATATCAAAGTGTACATTAAAGAAAATCGGAGGTAAATATGATTAAAACAGACAAAAGAAAAATTTTAAAAATAGGAATCGGAATTGCCCTTTCGGTAATGCTTATCGCAATATCAATCGTCCCCGCCTTTGCCGCCGGAGATGTTTCCACAGCGATTGAAAGCACTTGGAAGTCGGCTCAGTCGCAGATTAAAAGCGTCGTCAACAATAAAATTCCTGACAGACCACTATATTATCGGCGACTCATACAGAAGCGTGTGGGCGGTCAGAGAATATCCGCCGAGTACGGAAGAACAGGCAATACTCTCACAGCTTGCCGACAGAAACGGCGTTACACTTCGCATATATCATCGCCTTGTGGAAAGTATGGAGCAGCGTAAAATCATACAGAATGCCACGCGCAAAAACAAGCTGAAATCAAGCGGTAACGATGTAAATGAAACCATCGAGGCGCAGGGCAATTTGCAGGATGTTGTCACGCTAATGGCAAATCTGAGGAAGAACAAAGAGGCTTTGCTGCATTGCTCGGTTTTTATTGAACTGAAAGCCAAAAGCAAGCAGAAATTAAAGGAGTTGCAAACCGATATTGCAATGGAGCTTACCCGTTCCAAGATTGAAGTGGATAGATTAACGCTACGGCAAAAGGAAGGTTTTTTATCTGTAAACCCTATCGGCAGTAATCAGTTCGGAAGTTTGTATGAGCGTGTTTTGCCTGCCTCGTCTGTCGCAAATTTATTCCCCTTTAACTTTTCGGGCAAGACCGATCCTAACGGCTTGTATATCGGTCGCGACAAGTACGGGTCGAACATTCTTGTTGACTTTGACAGACGGACAGAGGACAAGACAACCTCAAATATCCTTATACTCGGCAATTCAGGACAAGGAAAAAGCTATCTGCTCAAATTGATTTTGACGAATATCAGAGAAAGCGGCAAGAAAATAATTTGCCTTGATCCCGAATCCGAGTACGAGGACTTAACCAACGCGCTCGGCGGCTGTTACATCGATTTTATGTCGGGCGAGTACAAGATAAATCCTCTTGAGCCAAAGGATTGGGGGCAGGCGGATTCTGAAACCGACAGCAAAGCTCCCGAACCGTTCAAGAGAGTTACAAGACTATCTCAGCACATAGCCTTTTTAAAGGACTTTTTCCGTACATACAAGAATTTTACGGACGCACAGCTTGATACAATAGAAATTCTGCTTATGAAGCTGTACGCAAGATTTGGCATTACTGACACAACCGATTACCGTCAAAAGAAGCCCACTGACTTCCCTGTAATGAGTGATTTCTATGACTTGTGTGAAGAAGAATTTATGACCTACGACAAAAAGCGAAAGTATCTCTATACAGAAGAAATCCTGCAAGAGGTTTGCTTGGGTATTCATTCAATGTGCGTAGGTAGTGAAAGCAAATACTTCAACGGACATACAAACATCACCGACGACAGCTTCCTCTGCTTCGGCGTCAAGGGTTTGCTCGACACCAACCGTCGGCTCAAAGATGTTAAATATAATTATTGTTCGAAACCGAATAGGATGTAATTAAACGAGATGACCTTTATTGTTTATCTCGTTTTTATTTAGTGAAAAATATGTTTATATTTCAAAAACTATTTTAATTAACTAGTTTGCAAAAAAGTATTATTGATTTTCTTGACAACTTTGAATTTATACGCTAAAATTATATATAGAACATATGTTCTATGCGATCGATCAAAAATATTAATTATTTATTAGGAGGAAAAAATTATTGAGTAAGCAAGCAATTTCTCTTTCATATTTATACGGTGGAAAGTGGATAGGTTTTAGTGATCAGACAAAATCTACTATGGACTGCTTAAAGATTAAAACAAGTTCAAATGAATCTTTTTATTTACAATATAGAACTTGGAATAAGGGAATGAATGGATATTATCCATATGTAAAAAGTACTGAAAACGATTATGCAGGTTCTTCAGGTAAGCCAATTCAACAACTTCAGATTCAAGCATACAGGAATGATGGTACGAAGTTAGTATCAGGTATTGTTGTTATGTATAGAGCCTTTGTAGAAAATAAATGGCTACCATGGGTAAGTAATGCTGACCCTGAATGGATGGATAGTGTACAGAGTAAATAAAATCTGGGTGGCACTTTAGATACCAGCAGCTCGTATGCCGGTATCTCCAGAAAGAATATTAGCGGAATAGAAATTCGTGTTTATAAAGAATCATCGTTAGGAAACTACTCTGGTGGTGAATCAAATCCTTCGCTAAGCTATATGGTTGGAAATGAATCTAATTGGAAGTCTTTTTCAAAAAGCACTTTGTCATCCAGAATAGATGGAATAAAAATACAGACAGGCAGTAACAAGGATTATTATTTAACTTATCGAACATGGAATGAAGGACAGTCATCTTATTATCCTGCCGTAAATAGTACAGAAAATGATTATGCAGGCTCCCCTGGAAAAGCTATTCAGAGGTTAAGTATCAATGTATATAGAAATAATGGCACAAAACTTACTTCCGGAATTATTGTTATGTATAGAGTATATACTGATTCAAGGTGGTTGCCATGGGTAAGTAACGCTGATCCTGAATGGATGAGAAATGTAAAAACTAAATATAGTTTGAATGGTACTTTAGATACAGGTTCATCTTATGCCGGCATAGACGGTAAAAATATTGGTGGCGTTGAAATTCGTATTTTTGAAGAAGATTCGTTAAATGCGGGTTCAGGTAGTTTCGTTGGTTCTGAAGAATTAATAACAACCCAGTATATGGCAAATAGTACATCTAATTGGAAAAGTTTCAATCATAAAGTAATGGCTTCTCCTATTGACGGTATTAAAATTCAGACCAATTCAAATTCGGATTTTTATTTGCGTTACAAAACATGGAACGAAGGACAATCATACTATTATCCTGAAGTAACAAGTTTAGAAAATGATTACGCAGGTTATCCAAATAAACCAATTCAGGGACTGAGTATAAGTGCATATAGTAAGGATGGAACAAAGCTAACTGCCGGTGTTGTTGTAATGTATCGTGCTTATGTTGATGGAAGATGGTTGCCATGGGTTAGTAATGCTGATCCGGAGTGGATGCAGGATGTTCAAGAAAACTATAATTTAGGTGGAACATTGGATGTCAGTTCATCATATGCCGGAATTATCGGTAAAAATATAAGCGGTGTTGAAATCTATGTGTTTAATGGCAAATCCATCTCATCATCAATTGGTAATTTATCCGGAGGCAAAGTAAATTCAACGCTTAGCTATATTGACGAAGATTCAAATTGGCATAGTTTTACTTCAATGGCAAGCTCTGTTCATATTAATGGTATAAAAATTAAAACCGACAAGTCTAAGCCATATTACCTTTTATACAGGACTTGGAATGAAGGAAAATCATACTATTATCCATTTGTTAAAAGTACTGAAAATGATTATGCAGGATATCCGGGTGGCATTGTGCAGTTATTGAATATTCAAGTATATAGTAAGGATGATGTAAAACTAACATCAGGTGTAGTTGTTATGTACAGAGTGCATGTAGACGGTAATTGGTTACCATGGGTAAGTAATGCTGATCCAAAGTGGATGCGCAGTGTACAGTCAAAGTATAATTTAGATGGTACTTTGGACACAGGTTGTTCCTATGAAGGTATTGACGGTAAAAATATTAACGGTGTGGAAATCCATATCTACGAGGAAAATGAAATTTATACTAAACCATCAACACCTACAGGTAATAGTAAAATAATTCAAGCTCCGTTTATTTCTCAGTTAGGCAAATATCCGACAGGATGCGAAAGTGTTACTACAGTTATGGCATTAAATCATGCAGGAATCAATATCTCAGTAGATACATTTATTGATAATTATCTTAACAGATCAGGTACACCTTTTGATCCCAATATTTCATTCGGAGGAAATCCCAGATCTACGAGTGGTTATGGATGTTATGCTCCGGTAATAAAAAAGGCTTTGGATAAAGTTTTATCCGGACAAAAATATACTGCAAAACAATTATATGGTGTTTCTCTGAAAAATTTATGCTCTAACTACATAGACAAAGGTATACCGGTAATTCTGTGGGCAACTATGTATATGAACACTCCATACATCAGCTCTACATGGACCTACAACGGAAAAACAATTAATTGGATTGCACCGGAACATTGTTTACTGTTGATTGGATATGATAGTACTCATTATATTTTTAATGACCCTCTAACTTCTCAATCACAAACGTACTATAGCAAATCTTCTGTTGAAACGGCGTATAAAGGATTAAATTTACAGGCAATTGTTCTTGAAAAAAAGGATACTGTTACGCCTACACCTACTCCAGCACCGGTTTATAAATATGGTGCAGTTAAAAATCCTGAAACTAAAGAAATATATCCAATTATGCTGTATGAAAATGGAAAAACCTATATTCAACCTGCTTATCAGTATGAAAATAAACCGGATGAGAAAAAACCAACAAGACTGCAAAAAAATACCTTTGATGTTGCAAAGTTTATTTCTGGATTAGAATTTGACGATAGTATGGTTGAAGCACAAAACCATCCAGCAATAGGCAATTTTTCAGCAATACTTATAGGTGGAATTACCTCTTTTGCAAATAGCTGGGAGACACTCTATATGGATGTTGAATATTATAAAGTTTCTTCTACGGGTCAAAAGCAAGCGGTAATTCGTTGTGGCGAATCTAAATATTGCAATTTCTTTAATAATTTAATATCACTTAAAAATCAATCTATGAGAGCTCTTTATGGCCGCTGGTCAGGAGCTAATATGTATTCTGCACAAGTATGGGAAAGTACTGTTAATGATTTTGCAAAAGGGCAGTATGCGAAATTTAAGGGAATAATACCAAATGATTCATATAAATATGATATTGAGTTTACATTTGATGAAAGACGAAAAGAGGATAAATATGTATCTCAAATTTTCTGTGGCAAAGATGGAAAAATGTATGAATATGCGACTATATATGATAGTGAAAAAATTGAAATTGTTGTTAAAGATTTTTGGGGTACAGAAATTGATCGTATAAATATTTTGCCTCAAATTAATCCTGTAAGTGAATTACCTCAAGATAAAGCAGCATTTTTTGAATTTGTAAAAGCATAAATATATTCACAACAGCCGAAGTAGAAAATACTTCGGCTGTAATTACAATATATAGATTTTAAAAACATAAAATTTAATAATCTACTCCCTCTTGCTTTATCATATTATCTTCAATTTTATAGTGTTTGGTAATTTCCATATTATCGGCAACCCATAGTGCTAAATCGCCCGAAGAAAGATCTGCATCGTCATCAAAAGCTCCGCATACGGAAAAGTCGTCATCACGGTAGCAATTAATAGCTTTGTAGGTTTTATCTATAATTACATAGGAATATTCTACCGCAATAATCTTTCCGTTCTTACCGTTATATTCACTGAAAGTAAAATCAGTTGCCCATTTTTTATCATTCCATGACTCTGGCATTGTAACATCCGGTGTACTTATACCGTCAACAAGTATATTAAAGTAATCCATAATGCTTTCAGGAGTTTCAAAAGTAACGTCCGGGAAACTGTCTATTACCTTCCCTATATTTATATATTCAATGTTATCGCAAATTAAATCTTTAATACCATCATATTTGCCACTAAATAAATCTTTATAAGCTTGTTTATATTTGTCATCTATTGGCATTAGTGATGGAATGATATAGTTATCTATACTTAATTTGTAGGGAGAAATATTTTCGCTGGCATTTGTTTTGTTTGCATCAGGACTAAAACAAGCAATAGATGTATAATTCTGAGCGTATAATTTCCAGTTTGAAGGAATATCAAGTGAAAAAGTTATATAATCACCTTCGCTGTTTTCCGTCACAGTTTTTGTTTCTATATCAGGCTTAATAATTGTATTGTTCTGCTGACAGCCTACAAGCAAAATCATAAGTACGATGGATATTATTGCTGATAAGATTTTGTATTTCATTTGTATGCTCCTATTCCTATTATATATTTTAACTGGAAATTATTTGAGATTTTTTGATTTTATGCATTTAATATTACTAAATTGTGATATTTATTATACTTCTTGTATTGCTTTTTGTAAAGTAATAATAAAAATAAATTTCAAACTTAATTAAAGTAATAAATGTAAGTATATCAGGACTTATGCAAAGTTATGTGGGATATGTTTGTTCTACGAAAGGTGGCATAAGATATGGATATACTTGAAGATTTATATTACGGAAACTTATTCCCTCACGAAAAATGTGCAAAGCTTGATGATGAGGTCAAGGAGCTATTGAAACTGCTCAACAGGAATGAAGAAAAGCTTGCGGCAGCCCTGACTGAGGCGCAGAAAGAAACCTTCGAAAAATACAAGGACTGCAATCGTGAGATTTCTGAAATCAGTGAGCGAGAAATATTCCTGAACGGATTTCGGATGGGTGCAAGAATTATCATTGATGTAGTAAATAATTAAGAAATCGGATAAGCAATCAATGAAATTTGACTGCCTATCCGATTACTTTTTGCAAATTTTACTCAATACAAATTATATTCAATGCTTCTTCCTTGGAAATTTTATCCTCAAGATAATTATCTCTCGCAGTTCTCGCTTTTTCAAGCCAATCGTAATATTCCTCAAAACTTAAAGGCTTTTCCACAGTACCAGGTGTGTTAAGTGTTCTTTCATAACGCTTATACA